>Ga0098043_1000136_pt1 | contig 23674 bp, 27 predicted proteins | sample 9B_taG_FD_92581 | JGI IMG/M metagenome (GOLD analysis project Ga0098043, IMG submission 92581) | Marine viral communities from the Subarctic Pacific Ocean - 9B_ETSP_OMZ_AT15188_CsCl metaG | ecosystem: Environmental > Aquatic > Marine > Oceanic | place: Subarctic Pacific Ocean | collected 2015-01-10 | reverse complement strand
GAGGTAGAGTTTGATTGGTATAATATCCAGCCGCTGCTTGAACAGGAACGCCACCAGCGTGGTCCATAAACATAGGAACACCGTTATCTTTGTTACCGTCTGTTTGGTATTTTACCAAATCATCTACATATTGTTTCAATAAGTTACTTGCTTCCTTTACGGGGTCATGCCATTCCATTGTCATTGCTTTGTCACCGACCTTTCTGCCGCTTTCCACTCTTCTAACTCATCAAAGCGAGACTTCTGAAATACATCGCCACTTCCCTTGAAAGGAGAGTCAAAATTCTGTTCCCCAATGTCTCTTTGAAGCGGGTCAAATGCTTCATCTGCAACAGGTGTAGTAAATTTCATCCAACCTGCCTTTTTCATCATTACCTCAGGGTCCTGTAAAGATTTAGTAAGTATGTTATTATTCTGTTCAAGACTGGAAATTCGATGCTCTAACGCACTGATTTTGTCAACCATAGACTTCATCAAATCGATTTCTGCTTGTTTCTCATCGGCCATCTCACATGCCCCCCTGCTGCGCCATTTGGTCTGCCGGAGGCATATTCATAGGGGCCTGTTGTTGTGCCGCTGCCATCATAGGGTCAGGCATCATTGGAGTTGCGGGTCCGTGTTGAACCAAATTCATGTGCATTGATCGAATGCCGTTCAATAAAGGAGTTAAACTCAGGAGTGCTCCTCTAAATTTTTCCACATCTTGCATCATTGCCATTGTAACATCAGGGTCTATGTTAGTTGCTCTTGCTTGAGACAACAAACTGTTTACAGAATCTGCTCGACTCCCTAATGCTTGCACCATTGCATCTAATTCATCAATTGCGTCACCTAATGCAGACTTTGGACTGCCTTGTTGAGGCATCATTTCCATTGTCTGTTTAGTAATCATGCCATTGAAATGTTGGCCCTCAGCCCTAAATCTATTACCAATTAATGGTAGATTTGCTGAGCCATCATCGTGCCACATATTGTTCACTCCTTAGAATACACGGTGCGGCCTGAATACTTCAGTAGTGCGGCCTTTGCGAGAAACGCCCAATACTACGCCTTGTTCGGTTCCTGCATAATCTGAATCGGTGTGATGAAATTCTTGGATATTACCTTTTCTAATGGTAGTCTCATCTGCTCTTTGTGCGCCTAATGCTTTTTGCAGTCTGTCATGCAATTCTAAATCAGACTTCAAATGAGAAATTGCATTCTCGGCCTCTACAATATATTTTTCAATGTCTGCTCGATTGTTCTGTAAGATTGCTTGCTCCATAGCCTCTATCTGAGAAATGGCCCTTCTTGCCATCGGCTGCATTTTTTCAATTATTTCAAAATTTCCGAATGATTCTGTCATCTGCGCTCACCTATGCCCATGTTAATCTACTTATTCAAGATTGCCCACCAAGGCCTTTTCTTTTACTCATTTCACTAAGTCTTTTATCAGTCATGGACTCTTGAACACTTTTGTCCTGACGCTTATCTGTTTTTGATTCGGCTCCAGCAGGTGCCCCCTCATGCCTTTTTACTCTAACTGGACTCTTCCCTTCACTGTTTCTTGAACCGTGCTGACCCTCGCCAACAGTGCGTAAGACAGGGATGTCTGTTTTACCATCATTCACTGCGACGGATGAAGGAACAGGCAAACTACCACCTCTATTTGGGTCCAACTGTGACCTTTTTTCTAATATGACGCCTTTTTGAACAGGTTGAGCCCCTCCTTGTTGAGCCCCTCCTTGTTGAGCCTGTTGTGCTTGAGCAGCCTCCGCAGCAGCCTGTTGAGCCGCTGCCAATTCAGCAGGGTCGGGTTGTTTGTAATCGAAGTGCAAGATTGTGTCATCAATACCGTCTCGCAAGGTCGCTTCAAATCCAGCCTGTTTCATTTGAATCATGTTTCTAATAGCCATTTCGTCTCTACGCATGTTCATGATTTCATCTTCCTCTTCATGAGGACTTAGTTTGAGATGCCATTCTGTTATTGAAAAGGCCTCGGCCAGTGCGGGGAATAGCACATTATTGTAAATAGACTGAGCATAGGCTACAGAACGATTACTTACAACAATCTGCATACCTTCGTTGTTTAATCCGCCTCCGGTTACATCGTTCATAAATACATTTGACACACCAAAGAAAGCAGCAATCCTTTGACGAATATCATCTTTTATTGGGATATATTGTAATTCTTCCAATGTGTCCATCATACGAACATACTCAAGACCGCCTCTACCCGACTCAGTTTCAACACCAACAGTCGGTATGTAATTTGGGTCTCTTTCAAGATGTTCCTGTATATTTCTTGCAGTCCTTTCTACCGTTTCTAAGTTAGAAGATTTGATCACCATTACTCCTCTTGGCATTCTCCTCTTTTGGTATGCAGAATAAACATAATTATCCATAGCAATGAGTGTATTGACCTGCCTCCACATTGTTGCAACAGGACTTCTACCGTAAAGTTTAGACGGAGACCACTTACTGATATGTATGACCTCATCGTCAGTATATACCTGCCCATTGCCGACGCCAGCAAGATTCATGTAATGTATTGGCACTACATCCATGCCAGTCTTAGGGCACTTATCTGTAGATTTGGATGTTCTAAATGAACGGTCAACAATACTGGTATATTGCTTGCCCCCTCTTATACCACGCTTATCTGCTACAATACGCATAAAAATAGGGTCTGCTCTTGTGACTTCTTTTATTCTGTAAAACTTGGCAGACTTTGAAGACGGGTCAATAAAGTATTCTTTTGTCAAAATAATATACGCATCATCTACAATGTTTAAGTCCATCTCTATTTCTCTAAGGACTTCAATAAAGTTTTGAGTCATCCTGTTATTATTATTGAACACTGTATTTGCATATTCTATTTGTTGTTTATCGGCTTTTCTTACTTCGCCACCACATTTCATACAAGTTGCTACCTCTTGCTGATATTCTTCATCACATTCCCTGCATTTAACTACAAAGTTAGCCTTCCAACCCCATCCTTTACGGAATGCTTCTACGCTCAAGTGATTTAGTATTGACCTCAATACAACACATTCATACGCTGCTGCATACAATGCTGGTATTGTAATCCCTTGCAGGAGAGCCGGTTCTTGTATACCACTCGAAAAAAGAGGCATAGCCGGAACGGGAGTCTGATGTCTTTCCATGTCTACGCCTATTGCGGAGAACAAGCGTTCCATCCTCTTTGCATCTTCCTTAGCCATTCTTCATCACGCCTTGTAATACTTGTGCAAAATTGTCGACAGACCAGCCCCATTCTTTCATTAACTCGACTTGGCGGTTAGGATTGGCGTCATTATACAAAAGAATCCGGCCAGCATTCATATCGCCCTCTATCGCTTTTTTCATTAAAAGTCCGTCTTGTTTGCTTTCTCCAAGAGAGGGTAAAGCCCATTCAAGTGCTTTATGCACCGCTTTCTCGCCCTCAATAACCAACGAAGAACCCTCAGCCCTGACATTGCTGACATCCATCTCAGCCTTAATAGCATCGGCATAATCAGGTGCGTTAACACTATCAAACGGCAATACGATTCGTGGGACTCCTCTCGGGTCTAAGCCTAATTCGCCGCCACTGTCCAATAAAGAAGAAATTAGCCTGCCTGTATTTTTTATCAATACTGTTGGCCTGTCTACATCATAGAACAAACTTCTTTCATCTGCTCTTTTACCTTGCCCCGCTTTCACGATATTGTAAAGAAAACCGTGTGACTTAATGAGTTTTGATATTTCTTTTGACGGCGCACTAATGCCATATGATTTCAATGTACCCACATTCATTGGGCCTCTTTCATACATAACATCGGCACATTTTGATAACATGCTTGCCTCTCTTGGGGATAGGCTTTGTGTCTTATTTATACGGGTTCGCCAAATTGATTCCGCCCGTATTTTATTATCCTCAGAATCAGATGAGGTCCACGCTTTTACTAATTGTAGTAGATGAATCCTATATCGTTCAGGGTTTTGATTTATCAAATCATAATCAAGGTCGGTCAGTGGCAAAGAATTAGTTAATGAAGAATCAACACCTTCAAATTGTTTTAGTATCGCCTTTCTCTCCATATGAATCAAAGGCTGAATGCTGTCAATAGCACCAAATTCCTCGGCTTTTGTTAGAATCTCGATCATTTCTGTGCTTGTCATTCCAAAGTTATCAATAAACCAAGATTTGGTCATTGGGAGTTTTTCTTGAGGGGATGCGCTAACCTCGGAACCATCCGACTCAGCGGGGGTGGCCGTGCTTTCATCACTTTTCATCCCCCTTATACCCGAGTCATCTCTTGGACTACCAGCACTTGTAGTTTTTGGGGCTTCAGGCGTTTTAGGCTTGGTTTCTTTTTGCTTTTCCTCAGCCTCAGCCACTTCTTGTTCTGCTTCTTGTTGTTTTTGATTCATTTGCGATAAACGCTGTTTTGCTGTGTTCACTAAAGAATTTGCAAGGTTCTTTCCTGCTGCATAAGGGTCATGTTGGTAATTAGGGTCAAGTTTCTTCAATGCGTCATATAATGACTCTACACCCACAACCGCTTCTATGAAATCAGACATTAGCCCACCCCAACCTTTTACTCCACGCTTCAGAATCAAGTATTACAATGTTATCCCTGTATTCTTTTGTGGCTTGAACAGCCAATGCCAAACTGATAACCATATCGTCGTGAGAGCCTAAACTCTCCATTCGGCCATTTTCAAGCATGGTAAATGTCGATAATTCAGTGATTAGTGTGTTCATGTGCCTCCTTGTGGCCCCCTCATCCATGTATGGTATCTTCAAATGCCCTTGCTCAAAGTGCAATTGCAGTGTGTGAATTAATGCTTCTTTCTTCATCCTCGACATACTGAAAGGCTTTACTGGTAAATCTGATACTTCATTTAAGACCTGCTTGAATGCTAAAGCAAAGTTATTAGTTTCTAATTCTATAATTACAGGGCTAAAGCGCACATTCAATTCAATGATTTTGTCTATTTGACTGCTGAAGTCCATACCTTTCTCATGATGGACATGCACTATTTTCTTGTGACGGTTCTCATCCATCCCTATGACTATCATACAGGTATAGTCTGCTTTTCTATCGGGACTTATAGCAGGGTCCCACCCAATGTAATAGTTTAGACTTTCATCCGGGTCAGGGTAATATGTCAATGCAATAGAATCATCTTTCGCATTGGCAATCATCTCTTCAGGGAACAAACTCTCTTCACTCGAAAGCGGTTGACAAAGATATTCTCGGGTAAATGCAATGGATGTCATTTCATTACGCCTTGAGTTAAGTGCATCCAACGACCACCTTTCAGGCCATAGAGGGTCTCCGGTTTTTTCATTTATTGCTGGATATTCTTTTACACTGTAGCCACTAAGTCCTTTCAATTCAGCATATAGGTCGGTAAATGAAAACGGTGTGCCTACTATACACAATTGTGCGGTGTGGTGCAATACAGGGAGCAATGCCGTGTAGAACCATTGAGCAACAGCCTTCAATTGAGTCTGTGCTTCACTAGACAATATATCGTCCAACACTACAATATCAGGGTGAGCACCACGCACTGCTTTACCAACCGACATCGCTCTTATCGATGATTTGTTTGTGAACCTGAATAATTGCTTTGCCCAACCTCTTTTTGGTTTGAGGTGTTCCAATGCAGGCGTGGTCATTATCAATTCATCCATTTTCGCCATGTGATCAATCGACTGATGTTGACTGTGTGAAAAGAATAGAACCTCAGTGCCTTCATTGTATGCCATTTTCCAAAGCAGGTAACACCTGTAGAACACAGATTTACCATGGTCACGGGATGCAATTACGCAAGTTTTGTTATGGTCTTCAGACATTTCATACCATTCTTTGTGAAAGTCTGCTAATTGAAAACCGCAGATGTCCTCAAAAAAATACTTGAAATCTCTACGCCCCATCTCAAAGTCAATGTTACTTGTTAACTTTAACATGGGGTTATCTGACATTACTGATTCCACCCCGTTGGTAATAGGCTCATATTATTTTGAACGCTGTTTTGAGAATCGTTTTTCATCTGTATTGACATTGGCAACAAAGAATAATTGTCGTTTTTAGACTTCATAAATGTGTTAGGAACATTCTCAAGTTTATCCTCTCTCGGGGCAATAATAGTGGTCATAGGCACGGAACCATGTTGAGAATGAATACTTACACTACCCTCAGCAGTCGGTGAACCCTCTTCAAATCCTTGATAATTTATCTCCCTATTACTGCCTTTATCATGGTGACTTAAACCAACCTGAAGCAATTTATTATCGATAGAGTGATTGCCCACTCTACTGGCTTGGGCTTCTGTGCCTTTCAAACTTTTAAAATACGCCGCTACTTCTTTGACGCCACCTAATGCCTTAATTTGATGACCGCCCTCTTTCGCTTTTTGTCCATGCCTTACTAATACATCAGATATGTTTCGAGGGGTCATGTTTTCGTAACCAGTGTCCAAAGCCCCATATATCCTGCCATCTGTTAACTCCGGCATTGTAACCGAAACATTTGGCTCAGGCAGGATTTGCATTGACCTAGGATTGCCCCTCCCTCCTAAACCAGTGCCTTCTGCTCTTGGTAAAATCATTTCTCTTTCCATTCTTCGGTCTATTGGGTCTACCGTTTGTCTGCTAACTGTGACATTCGGGCCACTTGCAAATCGAGGACTTGGTTTTAGTTTTTGGTTGACATAATCTCGCCCTCTAAACTTTTTACCAAATCTGTGCCCCCCGCCACGGTGACGCAATTCTGAAATAACATCATCAGTAAATTCACTCCCACGCAACTTATCGGTATCGATACCCATAACACTCGCTTGGTTTTGAGTTATGTTAACATCTTTCATGCCTTTACCTCCTATTTCTTGAAATTTGTAATCCTTTTCAGGGTCGAAATCGGGCAACAACCTTGGGTCATTCGAGATAAATTTTGGAAATTCCTGTTCTACTATCTTTTTGTTCTGTTTTTTTCTTCCTTTGTAATATTCGTTATACACATCAACGAGCGTCTCTCCACCAATTGTTATATTCTTTGCATCAGGTTTTGTGTAACCTAATATTGTCATAATGTGGGCATTTTTGCCCAATACTTTTGCACCAATTATCTCTCCATCATCATTGAGACTGAGATTGACTGGTATTGTACCTCGTCTCTTAAATTTTGTCTGATTGGTTTGAATGGTCTCGTCGCCATCAAGAAGTTTTCCGACCTTTGCTACCATATCGACTAATACCTTCATAGTCGGCCCGTCAAATGGCTGTGCATCATCGCTGAAATGGGCCGATGTCTCTCCGGTAATCCCCGCTAACCGTTCATCCATTTGTTTGGCTTTTTCGGCTTCAGTTTCCGCTTGCGTTTTTTCCCTTTCTAATTTATCATCTCTTACTTCAGTAAATGTTGGCGGGTCCGGGTCTCCTGTTACTTCGGCGGTATATTCCTCTAATTCCTCCATTCTCACCAATGTGCTATTATAGTCTGATATAAGATTTGAAAGGTCATCTGACAGGTCCTCAAAATCCGCACCGAGTGCTTCAGCGAGGTCATCATCAATATTATTCCTTAAGTGTCTCGCAATTTCAAGTTTTACTTCAAAGAAGTCTTGAGTCATATAATCACCTGACTCCTCACTTTCTAAAGCATCATACAACCTCCTCCATTCTTTAGCACCTGACTCACCTGACAATGGTTTTCCAGTAAAGCCAAAAAATGAACGAGCATCGTCTTTTGATTGTTCTACATCAGGGGCTTTCCCCTCAGGGTCATCTAAAATATTAGGTATCTCATCCTCTTCTAACTCAGTCTTTTCATCATCTTTAGGGTCCGTAGCAGGTTGAAGTAGACCGAGGATATTTGCAAGAGCCGCATCTTGATCATCCACAGAACCTAAGTTATCGACTAAATTAGCAACAATTTCATCTTTTTTTGCGTCATCCAAATCGGGTTTGTCCTCTTCAATAATGGGTATCTCTTCATCTTCATCTTCATCGGACAAATTATCCGGTTCATCAAGAATATCCATAGTGGGGGGTATAAATTCCTCAGGGTCCATTCGAGGCTCATCAAGGATATCCATCGAGGACTCAGGATTCTCGGCAGGATTATCGATATTGAGGAATTCTGCAAGTCTTGCGTTAAACTCTTCACTCGACTCTCTAACCTCCTCAGTATCGTTTTCAAGAACAGGCTCATAATCAGCAGTCTCGTTTGCAACCTCTACGGTGTTAGGCTCAGGCTCAACAATCTTAGTTTCTTCAAGAGGGGGGGATATTTGTTCTCTATGCGTTGCCTGTTCATTAGACATCAATTCACTTATGCTTTGAAAAGGGTCAGTCCCCCGTAATGCTTGCATAATGTTTGCAGCAACATCAGCGGAAGGGGTAGCGGGAGGTGGGCTACCGGGAGAGGTGGGGGCAGGGGACACTGTTTCAGTCCCCCTGCCGAGGTCGCCCCCTGTGAATCGGCTTGCATTTGCTCTCCGTTCCACACGCTTTCTACGAGCGTTCTCAGCAGCAGATTGAAATGAATCAAAGAAACCTTTTTCCAAGCCGTTCCATGCTTCGTCAAAAGCACTATCTGCGGGCATTTCTCAATGCCCCCGTTTCATTCTTTACTTGAAACGATTTTCTCAATTCAATGGTTTCTATTGTATTTGATAATGATTTACTAAAATCTCCTCGGGAATAAGCATCTAATCTGTCTTTTCCCTGCCGTCTTTGTCCTCTATTATACAGGCCTTGTGCGATACCACTCATCCCAAGTGTTCCAAAAAGAGCAAGTGGGTTCATACCTATGCCGCCTTTCTTGTTTGATTGCTTCGTTGCTTCAGCAACCTTAGACGCCCTTGCCGCTTGGGCTGCGGGGTCGTTCATTAACTGTTGATTTTGTGCCATTTGTTGACCCTGCATACCAGCCATCATTGCATCTCTTTCTTGCATATCAGCGTCAGCCACATCTGCATCGTTTTGATTAATTGCTTGACCCGACTTTGCGGCATCTGACGCTAATTGCTTGGGACCTAATTTTCTTGTAAAATCTTTCTGCCTGTTAGCCATTATGTTCTGTCTTGTTTGATTAATGCCATACCTTTCTTGCTGCCCCGTTCTTGCAAGATTATTTACAAAATTCCTTGCACCTCTTACCCCGGGCAAATTACCGAGTTTGCTCGCAATACCACGCCCAACATCTCCAAGATATTGGCTTCCTGTGGTCTTTACTCTACCCTGCGTAAAAGCATCCACGGTGGGGTCGGGTGGCTGTGATTGAGTATTATTATTAGCAACCGCAGGCAAACTCGGTGCCGGGGGGGCTTGCGCCGCAGCATTAGGGTCTCTAACCTGAGTGCTCCCATCGAATTTCTTCAATTGCATTTCTCTTGCTTTTAGGACATACTCATTCATTAAAAATCACCTTTAGTTTTTGGACTTCCTCATGTGGGACATTGAAAGACTTTGCAATCTTTCTCCAATCGCCACGACTGTTTATGATTGCGACGACCTCACTTGATGACTTGTTTATTTGACCCGCCATCAAGGATATATCGAATGTAGATTGAGGATTTAGTTTAGCCTTTGACCCCACTATTTCAGTTTTTGCCAAGTCCAATTGGACCCTTTCAAGATAAGTTTCTACCATCTCTTTCTCACCAGCGGATTTGCCCATAGTAAAGTTGCCATACATATTTCCAAGTGCCGAACCCAGCATATCCATAAAACCCCGCCTGCTTGGGGCAGGAGTGACCCTCCCTAAAGAATTAACCACGGGCGGAGGTGCCACAGGAGCCTTTGGAGGAGGTGTGGCTACAACCGATGGAGCATCAGGCCTTGGTAAATCCAAAGGCTTTACTGCAAGCGGATTTGGCATTGGCGGCGGCATCTCCTCAGGAGTTTTTTCTTGCTCTTTAGGTTTTTCAGGCTCAGGCATTGCCGAAGGGGTCATTTTTGCCTCCGAAGGGTTTCGAGGCATGGCCATTTGACCAGTAACCCATGAGGGCGGTTGTCCATCTTGCATGTGATGATTTGCTAAATTATGAACGAATAATTGTTTAAGAGTCGCCTTTCGGCCACGGTCATTTCTGAAAGTGCCCCTACCGAACATCTCAATGGTAGTGTCATATATGTTATTTACATGCTGTTCTGTAAGACCATGCTCCGCAAGGTCCTTTATTGCAGCCTTTCGGCCACTGCCACCCTCTCGCATGTAATGTCCATTTACACCGCCGTTGCCAAAATTTCTGAACCAATTTTTATCAAGATGACTTGGCTCCATAAAGTGAGTCATATCTTGTATTTGATTAGTAGATGTAGAGGCAGCAGGTATTTCTTGTTCCAACCCCTGCTCTTGAGCAAATTGGTTTAGTGAATTTTCCGAATACCGTCCGAATGTAGTAGCAAAGTCTCTATGGTGTATTCCTCCAGCCCTATTTGCAAATTTCTTATTTTTCCTAAGTGCATCATATGCCGCTTGAACCGGGTCAGCACCAGTCTGTTCTGCTGTGCGTTGTGCAGACTTTATGGTATTGAATAGAGATACACCAATGTCCCCATCATTTATTGAAATAACATCTCGATGTATAGTGGCCGGAGATATGATGAATGATGTTCTTTTTCTATGCTTACCCGCTTTAGGTCCGCCATCTTGAGATTTAGATTCTTCATATGCTTCAGCATACGGCCTCAAATATCCCTCTCCTTTCTCAGTCCTGCTACTTTTGATATTTGTGATCAATTCGCCTGTCATCTTATCAAAAGGATTGACAACGCCGTCTTTGCTTTTCACATCATTCAATGAGTAAGTGTGAGCCTTGTGACCCCATGAAGGGTCTACCGTATATTCTCCAATGCTATTGACTATGAAAGGCATATTCATTGGCCTGATTCCTCTACTCATATTAATTTGATTTTGTCTTTCAACTAAGTCATTAATTTTGCCCGCACCTGCAAAAACCATGTGCCTGAATGCCGCCATATACTCAGCATCGTTTGGACCACTCGGCCCAGCATGATATTTTTCAGCCATTGCTGGATTACCAAATCCTTTGTTGTATGCCAACTCAGCAGCATCACCCTCAACCCCTGTTATCTCTCCATGAGTAATGTCATGGTGTGAATCGATAAGACCGGCTTTTGTAGCATTGTATGATTCAGAACCCATTGCAGCATTAATGAAGTCAAAGAGATTGTAAATCCCCTCGCCTTTTCTTATAATAAAACGGTCCAAACTATACAATGTCACCATCACCTCTTACCCGTGGGGGCTAGTGATGTATCGTCATAAATACGGTATGCTTCTTTTTCCTCAGACAAATCTGTGCCTCCTTTAGGAGCAGTCCCGACATCTTTACCCGCCTGATTCCCTATTTTTGCATTATGGTCATGTTCAGGAGTGGCCTTTTTCATACGATTGACTTTACGCAACAGTCTTTCGACTTTTGCTAATAGTGCTTTTATTTCAACACGGCTAAGAGATTCTATCCCCTTTGCCTTTGCCAGTGGTATAGGGTCGTTTGGACCCAATGGGTCTCCCACGCCACCCGGGCTTATTCTCTCTCGCCTTGCTGCTGATGCTCGGGTCGGATTGGTGCCCATCTTTGGTATTCTTGGCATTTTGGTACTGGTCCCTTTTGTCCCTCCAACGGTTCCACCACGGCCACCCGACGAGGATGTATCATAATGATGTGATAAGCCTCTTGGTAATGCGCCACGCTTTCTCCTCTCTCGCTCATAAGATTTTTTGCGCTCCCATGCTACTGGGTCTCTAAGCCTAAGTGGGATTCCCTCACTACTTGTGGACCCGACCATTCTGAGTGCTAAACTCTTAGTGTTTGGGGCAAAAGCCTGCCTCTTACCATATCTGTTTATGTTTCTTGCGGCAGATGCTGAACGCCTTTTTGTCCTTGATTTAATTTCACGGCCACCGACGGATGTCTTTTTGCCTTTGCCCTTTCTCTTCCTTTCGCGCTTACCCTTCTTTTTGGCTTTACGCTCCTCTTCGTCAGATTCTTCATCTTCCTCATATTTACGGCCTTTATACTTACGACGAGCCTTGCTAATATCATATACCGCTTTCCCTATATCAGATTGATAAGATATTTGACCCGTCGGGCTTCTTATTGGACCAACATTGGCACCAACCGCTTGAGAAATGCCTCGGCCAGCAAGACCCATGTCAACGCCTAATCCCGACTCTAACAATTCACTCGTACCCTCTCTTTGAGGGGACCTTGATATCTCTTCATCTATTTTTGCAGCGGTTGGGACAATATGAGGTATTGCTGGTTTCAATTCTCTCAACGCTTTTTCTCTACGCTTTTTAGCATCGCTTTGGTCTGCGCTGTCATAATCCTCGGGAGATTGCCTTGAGTGGTGCGAAAGCCCATCCGAGTTTTCATTAGGATTTACATCATAGTCTCCTATCATTTCACGGCCATTATAACCGCCAGTAAATTCTTGAGTCCGAGGGGTCCATATCGCACTATCTCTTGGGTTAGAAACTACCATGATGAATCACCTCGCATTGAATGATAATAATTTTCTACTCTAACTGGTAGAGACAAATACCAATGAGCAAGTGACGGCGTTCTTGCGTAGGACTTTGCCATTGTCATCATGCTTTGCTTCAAATCCTTTATACACTTAATTGCTTCTAACAAAGGAGTTTGTGGGTTATGAGTAGACAAATCAGCAAATATCATGCGACAAAATATTAACTGAGAATATATTTCTGAGGCGACATCATCAGTCCCATCGACATCAAAGTTATTCATTGCAAGATTCCATTCTTTGACAACATAATCCAAAGCATTCAAAAACAGTATTGCTTCGTGCGGGGTCTTGATCGAACCATTATGAAGTATATCCTCAAGGCTAGTGTCTTTCAACATTAACTGATGAATAGTTTTCATGTAAATACCTCACTTTTGTTGTATTTGACTTAGTGCCTGTTGCAATCTTGCTTTAATGCTGTCATCAATAGAATTTGACCTCAAGTCCATATAAAGCGTCTCCATAATTATGTCATAAGCAGATTCGGGCATCATAAGTGTGACGAAAGAAGACTGCCCCGGCATACCGGATGATTTTGTGACTTTTCCAAAAGCCCTCTCTCTTCTACATTGGTTGCACCTGTCCCCGTGAATGCCCGAGGTATCTGTCTTTCCACATTTATCACAGACATAATGTGTTTTTTCTGCTCCTTTTGCTATATACCATGCTGTTTCAAAATTACTCATTAACAATTCCACCTTTTCAATGCTGCACCTTTTGGTGTTAATTTACCGCCTTTACTGGTTGGCCCTTTTACGCCGCCCATTCTTGCACAGAATGACTTACGCCTCTTGGCTTTTTTAGAACCCGCTTTAAGTTTACTTGGCTTTGTTGTAACTGGAGGTTTTAAATTTGCTCCTGTTTCTCTTTTTGCCTTTGCTCTACCCTTTGCATTCAAACCGCCTTTTTTACTATGTTTGTTAGGGTTATAGCCATGAAATGGCTTTGATTTTTTCTTTGCCTTTACAATCATTGCTTTAGCCAAAGTGACACAATCATCACAATCACACATTTTTACCATTGTTGGTTTCCCTCCGACTCCTTGTGGCTTATTCCTCTTTCTACGAGTTGCTGCCTTCTTATCTTTTGGACTCATGCCTTTTGTTGTCTTTGGAGTTTTATCGCTTACCTTCTTTGATGGTCGGCATTTTGGATAGCCCTTGGAGGATGTATCGGCATCTGAACGACCACAGGGAGGATGTTTGCCATCTTTATCTTTTCGTGAAACATCTACCCACTTTTCCTTAAACCACCGTCTTAAGTCTTTAGACAACAGGTAGGATGCGGGTTTTACAATCATAGATAATTCCACGCAATGTTAAATGCTTTTTTCAAGTCTGCTGGGTGCTTTCCTTCTTTTTTTAGGTCCTTGTAGCATTGGCACATAGGTTCTTTTGCAGAACATTTCATAATGCCCTTCTTCATGCAAGCACAAGGGCTCTTTTCAGTTGCACCACAGCAACATTCTTTCTTCTTTAATTTAGCCATAATTCTCACTTTTTACTTTTTTTGCCTTTCTTTTTCCAGCCGCCGCCTTTAGATTTATACCACTTGGAGGCCCAACCATTAGCATATGCCGATGGATAAACTTTGAATTTAGAACGGGCTTTAGACTTTGCTTGGGCCCATAGTTTAGGATTTGTTGGTGCGTTATCGCCTTTATCATCGGATTTTGCCAACTCCCATGCCATTTCAAAAGATTTGTCAATTTTTACTTGATTTCCTTTGGGGGCGGGCAATCTTGGCATTTTTCTATTCCCTCTATCGCTTTTGTATTGTTTGTTTCCTTTTTTCGTATTCTTCTTCATAGTTATCACCATAATCTCTACGCATAGCCCGCCTTTCTTGCTCTAAGTTATCTCTCATACCCGGGCACATTGCCGGATGCTTTGTGTATAACTCATAATTTACACGGTCTTGAAAATCTTGTTCTGTAAGTATCTCGCCTCTTGCGAGTGCTGCTGCGGCTACTTTACCCTGTGCATCATAACCGCAGTACCTGCACATATTGTAATATGAATAAAATGGTTCTGATGGTTTCTTTCTTCTAAAGATGTCCCTGATTCCTTTTTGGATATCATTTTGAGCAACGCCCCAACCGATGGCAAAAGCATACTGATTCATTCCGCTGCCTCCAGCCAATGTCCATTGAAACATTTACGGCACTCTCCACAAGAGCCTGCTATGTCTCCCGTATTTGTTCTGTTAAGATTTAACGGGCACAATACATCCATGTGATCAGTTTCATACACAGGGTCTGTCAAATAGTAATTATCAAAGAAAAACAAAGATACTCCGTGTTGCGAAGTTAAAAGATTTACATCAGGTTTTTCTCCTTTTTCACATTGATATGAAAAAAATATGGGCCTATTGACTAAATCTAATGCCTTATCACGCCTATCAAGAGAATGTGCATCTAAACTAAAATGCAAGTGTAAATTAGTGTGAGGTGCAATCAATGCGGCCATTTCGGGTTTGCGAGTAACAATCCATATGACCATCTCGGGATATCTTTCACCGATATGATTCAATGCTTCCGTAGATGCCTCGAACAAGTCACCGCCTCCGTTCCACCTCAAATAGTCTAAACCTTTTTTATGATATTCCTTAGCAATAACATCAGCAAAGGCGATGGGGTCTTCATTGCATTTGTTGAAAAGCCACAATTGCTTCCTCAAACTGTTATTCCAAGCCGTACCCCCCGTAGCGTAATAGCATGTTTTTATACAAACTTTTGACGGTCTACAAGTCCCTTGTATTGGGAAATTAACTGAAAAACCAGTAACTTTATTGCCGGAAAGATATGAGCCCGGAGCCTTTTCAGATTCCTCTAACTCTTTTGTTTTCTTAATTACTTTCGTAACTCTTGCCCCTGACATACTCATCTTCAAGACCTCGTCATTCTTGTTGGCAGACAGCCCTGATCACATTCGCAATCAGTTTTGAGATTGCCTCTTTCGTCACGCACTAATTGAATATGCTCTCGGCCATTGCATTGTAGTTTGCCTTTCACCACAGACCAACCTGTGAGGAATGCTCGGTCATTGGATGCCCTCTTAGAAATACGGTTACACTTTGAGCAATCATCATCACCGCATCCACCGCCGCATGAGGCACAATTGCTTTTTCCGCAGTATGCGAAATCTTCTTTGTCGGATTTATCTTCACAGTTTGTTGTTGCACATTCATTAGCCATTTTCAAGTACCCCCGCTTCAGCCAAAGACTGTCTCAATATACGCCATTCGGCGGGAGACTTCTCGGCAAAGTGAGCCTGTATTACAGTTAATACACTAACAGATTGACTACTCTCAATTGTTTCTGCTTTATCCATCCATTTTGCTAAATCTGTCAAAGTTTCACGGACCTCTTTATGCAGTTTTACTGCCAAACCTAAATCCATAGCAGATACCATTTCAGCCTCATCCATCATTGCATTTTCAATGGTATCAAGATGCAAGCCCAGTATTCGGTCCATTCTGACCATATTCTTTTCTACACGCAGCAAAGAATCTTTGACGCTGGATAAAGCGGTGGGCAATACTTCTAAATCGGCCTGAGCCTGTATCACTGGCTTTATGTGTCTGTCCATGTGGTGATGTATAACTGATTCATCTATCCCCAACTCCTCAGCAAATTCATCCGTACTCGCTCTTTGTTCAAGTATAGACTCTTCTATTATGTTTCTTTCAGGATGTGTGCATATAGGGCATTCAGAATTGCTATTGTTATGATACTCGCCTGCATGTCTACGCATGTGCCTGTGCGAGGTTCCCTCCGGCCATCCCTGTTCTTTATCCAATTCAGCGGGAGATAGTGTCCCTATGCGTATTTCATGCTCTAACATATCACGCTGAGGGTGCTGGCAAAAGAAGCAATTTTTCCGTTGCTTACGCCCTGCCATGTTAAATCGGATAGTATTCTATTCAATTAGGCTTGCGGTGTTTAGAGGCGTGAGTCGGGCAATACTCCTCCCCCTTCTTTGTAGCAATACGCTTGCACCGTGAACCGGACTTAGTAATGGCGATACACTGTGTTCTTTCAGGTATATCTATCGCTTCTTTTACTAAAGACGGTGACTCGTTTATTGCTTCAGTCGTCACCTGATACGGAGACAGGCGATACCTGTCAATACCGAAAGGAGGCAAACTGTCTAATTGCTACGGACATTGTGAACAGAAGGCCAAAGAATCCTAACATCATTTGTGAAGCGGATAACTCATCACCTTTCCATACCAAGCCAACGCCACAAAATAACATAAAAGCAATTATAAAAATCATTGTTGCACTTTCTACAAGCATTTTAGAAGGCGACACAAACGAATCTAATGTTTGTGCCCAATTTACTGTGTTCATATGTTCTGCTTGTTTTTTGTTTAAATCGTCATTCATGTAATCACACACCCACTACTGCGCCTGTCGCTGCCATTTTACCCGCTGTTGGCAAAAAGCCTTGTTGTTGCATTTGATTCCCTAATATGCCACCTAATAGATTGCCAAAGAACCCGGGTTGCTGTTGTTGCATACCCATAGGGTTATGCGCCATAAGAAACATTTGTTGTTGTTGCATTCGTTGTTGAATATTCATGTTAATGTTGTTTTGAACCTGTTGAAGAGTCAGTTGCAAGTTTTCAGGAGACATTGTAGACAATGTGGCAGGCATACTTGCAGCATCGATACTTAACTGGCCAGTGTCACTATCTTGATTGAATTTAATTGATGTAAAAAATTCTTTTACAGCGAGAGTAACCACCCCGCCCATCAATTCGATCAACATTGCAAAATTTTGAGAGACTATAAAATCAGATACAGGGTCATTAAAGTCAAGCAATCTTGCTGTTGCTGTAATTGGGTCATTAGCCATTTGTTGCATCATGGGGTTCTGCGCCTGTTGACTCATCATCATCGCGCCCATCCCGCCCATATTGTTCATATTGTTGTTCATGTTATTCTGCTGCTGCCCGTAATTCCCACCATAAGATGGTGTTCCAAACTGCTGTGTCGGTGTTTCACTTTTACTAAACCAGCCCATATTTATCACTCCGCTTTCATTGCGACCTCAGCCGCTTGTGTTGTGGGGACCGCAACCGCGTTCATTTGGTTTGCCCCTAAGGTCCCACTCAAGTATTGATTTTGCATTGCTTGACTTTCTAACTGCAACGCTCTTAAATCAAAAGTAACCATAACGATATCGGATATACCCGTTATTGGATTAGGATGCTGAATCATTTGAATTCCTTTGCTATGTTGAGCATCTCTTCTTATCATTTCAAAGAAAGGCTCATATTTAGCCAAAGATTCCATAGTAGAACGGTTTTGTTGTTTTTTTGCTCCTCTCATTAACATACTCATACCGGGGACTCTTTGGAATTTAGTGCCTTTACTGACAATTCTATTAAATCCACTGGCCTCCATTTCATGCTCCTGTTTCATTGAAACAAGCGTATGGTATATGTGCAAATGTGCGGGACAAAGAGTGCTCTCCATTTCATCTCCATGGTCTCCATGAGTCCGTGCTGCTGGTCTAATCGGTTGACCAGTGTTATCATCAAACCAATATATATCCGCCAATGAAAGTCCTGTTTTTTCATCAATAATGTGGGAGTATGCGTTATCCCCTTCTATGAACCTCCTGATGTCTACTCCGCAACACGCACATTCATGCGGAGCATTGTATCGATATATTTTGAAGAGTCCTAAATTATAATTCGGGGGCCTCAAAGCCTTCCGTAACATCTTGATATTTTTCTTTCTTGCCTTTTTAGGGTTTTTAGCGTTTTGAATCAGTTGGATTTCAACAGTCGGTAATAATAGGTCCTCGCCTTCATCTACTCCCCCTGTAGAACCCGCACTCGCCATTTCCGCCTGTTGCTGTGCTTTTAGCAGGTCAAATGTGATTCCACTTTGAGCAGATAAAATGCGTAACTGCTCGTCATTCATGTTGATGAGAGAGGGTGCCCCGCCACCCATAAACGGCATCCACGCCATAACCATGCCAGCCTTGACAGCCTCATAAAAATACCGGAGAATTTCACATCGAATCTATCAAATGCATCATAACACCCTCGACATTGATGCCATGTTGGGCCGATATTGAATGTATGTCGGCTCTTATGCCTGCTTTTCTTAATCTTTTCAGGCCATTTCTAAATGGCAAAACAATAGGGTGTTCCTTTTTTAGATTTAGATTCCATAGGTTTTCAGCAGTGGAGTCCCACCACAAATCCATTTTATTGATCATGAGGCAGAATAATTTTGGTTGATACTTCCTGCCTTTCTTCCTTGCCTTGCGGCTTATCACTTTTGTTCGATTAACATTTAGAATATTGTCAATGAGGTACTCAAAACCAGCAACAGCATCTAATCTAAATTGAAAATTGTTTAGAACCCTGTGGTCTACCATATATATCACAACTTCAACATTTCTGCCAAACATATCCTCGACCCAAAGGTTACGAAATTGAGACTGCCCCGCTATATCTGTATTTGATATTGCCTTTTTCTCTTTCTTCCAACGCAATAATTTTCTTTCTACTTTAGGCATCTTATACCTTTTAGTTTTAGGGTCGAGATTATGCATTGTGCGAAAATGAATAGGTATTGTATCAACATCACCCGGGACAGTCATATATTGGTCTAAGGTAGTTTTACCCGTCTGTGATGGGCCATATATCCCAACACGGTATGGTTTCAATATACGATACAACGCATGAGCAACGCTAATAGAACCTAATATGAAATGCCCAGCAATCAGGGCACTCATTTAATTCCCCTCTTAATCAAAATTTTGACTTGACCCATTCCCATACGGAGATTGGGTTGTGACCCAGCATATCCAAACCTAAAAGAATTCCAAAAGTCAGTAATACTCCGCCAATCATTGCCACTACAGTCCTTACCCATCCTGCCATCCTCTCCATTTTCCTGTCATAACTATTTTCCGCAAGAATCATCGACATTGCTTCTGCCTGTCGTTCTTGCTTGGTAGAGAACGGCCACATATATATCACCTTATTCAGGAGTTATTTTTGCCTTCAGCCTCATTCTTATTAGGGTTTTCTTCGGGTTGCTGACCCCATGGCAATACACCGAATAATTGTTGACCGCCGTTATTTTCATAATAATTACGCTTTTGTGAACGGCGTTGCTGCATACGCATTTGTGTCCTATGCCACTTATCATACCGATGCTCTTGAGATAATTCCGCACGAATGGCAAGTGAATCCCTAATGCCGCCAACATGGAACAATACCATTGCAGTACACAGGAAACCAAAGGCTATCAAACCATATTGCAACCCCATCTCGCCGGGGCTTGCAGCAGGCAAATACCAGCCCATGTGAGAGACTGTTACCGAAATTCCAGTTAACAAAGCCTGCCAAAGCAGCATTGCAATTAAATTTACATCAATGCGCGTATTATCTTGTGCCCACGGCGGCATATTACTTTGTGGCTTTCGTTCATCCATTGTTTTCACCCTTTATTGACTTAAAGTAGACTTCAAGCGCATGATTTACAAAAGAGGACTTTGTTTCACGCCCTCTCTCTTGCTCCATCTTTTTATACAAATCGTCTCTCATTACGACTGAAACATGGCGGCTCATTGAACAATGCCAGTCCTGTCAACCTTATGAGCATTATGATGAAATAATAGATTATTATAGGCATATCAATGTCAGCCGTAAGCCCGAGCATTATTCCTGCCGTATATGCAATGCGTTCTTATCAAAACGCATTATTAGCAACGAGTATCAATGTAGAATCATTGAACCAGTGGATAAGCAGACATGCGAACACAAATGTAGTTAGAAATGAAGAATTCCCTCCTGACGCAGCAGTGGCCGTATTAAGTTACTTCAATCACCCACTATATACCCACTCAAACTTGACACAGGTGCAACAAAACTGGGCAACACATATGCAACAGGCTGAGCAAATATTACAGCAGGAAAAGAATTGGACAAGCACACAGATATCTCAAAATGCGTTAACTATGTTCAATAGAGTGTTTTCAAGTGATAGGGCTTGGTTGAGAGATTGGGCAATCGCTGCTTTACCTTATCCTGTTACAGCGGGGGATGAATACATAATCAACGAATTAATTGCTGCATTCATTCAATGTCGAGGTTCAACATCCCATGCGGGGCAGATAAACCACACATCTCACTCTATTGCACAACCAGTACCTTAGAGAGTAAATTGACTAATGTCAAAAGCAGTATTGCTTTTTGGCCTTTCGCCTCTTATCTGTTCTAAACGCCTGAGGGTATTGTCAACCGCACTTTGATGTAACATCTGTTCGCCCGGTGATCTATTCTTATATGCTCTTTTAACGCTGTGTCCCGAATAGTCAATATGACGAATAGTCGGGTTCCAACAAGCATCACAGCCCCAATGTTCACAAGTCCCCCTCTCATCTTTATGTCCCGCCGATGGACAAACCCACACTTCTTCATGGTTATCGTGACTCGCATTCATTGTGCTCATCGTTATTTGAGGGTGAGAATCAGCCATATGTTGTGTCAATTGATGAGACAGGTCTCCTTTAGGACTGGATAGTCTGAGAGTTAGATTGTCAGGTATCGGAACAGTATGATAGCCGTCTGCTGTTTTATTAGCGTCAAGATACTTGCCAACATGCCCGATTTCTCTTGTGGGCAGCCAAAACGATTTTTCAGGGTGTTGTCTTGCAATATCGACAAGCATTGCTAAATGATTTGGACTTTGAAGGTCCCCCCCTGAAAAGAATCTAATGCGGTCTCCTTGAGAATGATTTTCTATCTGATAAGACAAAGCGGCTGCATACATATTTGGATTAGCCAAACCCATGAGATTTGCCCACTGGATTCTTTGAGGGGCGGCCTGATTTTGTCTGCCGAAGTCTACATAACAACCATAGCAAGGAGAACCCGGTTGTTTTCTCATGGCTGCTCCCACATTACATGCGGCAGTGGGATGGTCCTCGGAACCTCCCCACATTTTACCCGGGTTTGAAAGTGCTCCTTGAGAGTCCATAGTGGTAGTATTTATTCCCTTGATGTTGCTATCTTTTATGAAATTAAAAATGTCTCTTGGCCCATTATGAACCTTGCCTGTTTGATTTAGATAAATACCGTGCATTACATGCCCGCCCATTCCATCTCTAAATTGTAAATTAGACCCTGTAATTGGGTATTGAGACAAACCTTCCCTTGCTTCATCTATTGCCCGTTGATGAATTGGGTCTATTGGCAATTGCGCTGCGTCAAGTGTAGAACCTCCCTCAGGGGGTCTTTCATAACCTCTTGAAGCGTAAAATATGTCCACACCTTTCATATTAGGGTCGGAGTGTAAGGCCCTAATTTCTTCTATGCTTTTTATTAATAACTGGTGAACCATATCATCGTGATGTGCCGGACCCCCGCAAGTCGGACAAATTAAATGATGAGTATCTTCGGTAAGTATTGAGTTTTCAGGGTTGCCACGACTCATCAAAACAACCCCTTTGAATCTGACCATGAAGCAACATCGTCAGGGTCTAAGTGAGGCATATTAGCAAAAGCAAACATCTCAGGCACTGATTTCTTTTTTGCTTTTTGGTTGCCCTCAGCCCTGCCCGTCACAGCATACCCAGCATTTTCTAATCCTTCAAGCATTCGGATATTCTCATCCATTGCCGAGTCATACCAAGCAACAGGCGTTCCACGATTCGCTAACATCCTAAATACTTGGCCAACATAATCCGAATCCTTGTTTTTCCAATCAAAGTAAAGTCCTTCTTGCCCTCTATATGGAGGGTCTAACAAAAAAGAAACATTATCGGGCATCTTCAAACGCTGGAACATTTCTTGCATTGGCATTCTATAAATCTTAGAATTTTGTGCTGCCTCATTATATTCTTTAAACTCGGTATCTTCGGGCAGCACACCGTATGGTAAATGACCAGCCGCATAATATTCAGGGTTGTTTAATTTGTTCTTACCCATCCAATTTGATTTACTGCCCCCAAACCGTGTCAGATTAACCTGTCCCGCCCCTGCAATATCGCCAAGTTTTGTTTTGAAGCCTCTCCTGCCTCTTGGGCGAGGCCCGCCTTGTGTCATCACGCCTTGTTGATTATATCTCATAGATTGGCCGAAGGCGTTTTTTGAAAGATAATATGCTAATTGTAAAAATTTAACATTTTCAGCGGGAGTTATTGTCCCCATATCCTTCTTCAATTGTAACTCGTTAAATTGTCTGCGTAGATTGTAATAGTTTATTCCGTAGTAGACGCCGCCTAAATCCGGCATCCCAAATTGTTCAATCTCTTGAGATGTAACCGGGCCACCCACGGGAGTCGGGGGGGTCTTAGTGTTAGAATAGATCGGTATCTCACCCTCTCTTGTCAATGTTAAGTCTTGCATTGCCCCGGGGTTGAATATCTGAGGCGCATCCCGTATTGCTGTATGTAACCCAGTCAATGCAGGGTTTATGTCAATCCCAATGTGACTTTCAGGGCGGAGGCCGTATTTGATTCCGCCACCACCCAAGTTTGATTCTACAAGAGTCATACCTTCATTTTCTTCAAACAAAGGACCAAACGCTTCAAACATCTGCCTTGCATACGGTTTGCTTGGTTTTGTGAGATTCTTTACACCCATCACTGACGCCAAAGGTGCCAATGGTTTTTGCCGCTGCCATTCCTTGAGTAGAGGGAACGCTTTTTCAAAAGCAACGCTATGGCTGTCGCTCGGCACAATATGTGGGATAATGTGCAAACACTTAGCCTTTTTTACCAAAAAGCACATAAAGGGTATTTGAATCCGAGTAAAATAAGGGCAGCGGGTTTTCATTCTTTTTATCTCATAAAGTTTGCATCCCTTCGTAGTGTTTTTCCCCCGCTGCCCCTCTAAAACGGAGCAATCAGCCGTGCTTGTTTTATTTCTTCGGGGGTCATGTCTCGCATCATTTGACCACAGTATTTGCATTTAGGCCGCCTTGCAACGGAGTACATCCTGCGGACTGCTGTAGTTTCACGGTCAATACATCCTCTCTTGCATTCGGCCCATCTGTGCGGCATGGATTTTAAGACAATTTGGAGTTACTTTTTACTCTTTCTCAAAATGTTCATATGGCAACATAACGATGCCAACCTCATCCTCTTGTAGAAGAAAGGATGT
>Ga0098043_1000133_pt1 | contig 24075 bp, 41 predicted proteins | sample 9B_taG_FD_92581 | JGI IMG/M metagenome (GOLD analysis project Ga0098043, IMG submission 92581) | Marine viral communities from the Subarctic Pacific Ocean - 9B_ETSP_OMZ_AT15188_CsCl metaG | ecosystem: Environmental > Aquatic > Marine > Oceanic | place: Subarctic Pacific Ocean | collected 2015-01-10 | reverse complement strand
ATCATCAGAGTAAAGATGTTCCTGTGACTAAGCAACAATCATCAGTTTAAAAAATAGTTTCTAAAAATTAAATAAATATGGCACAACCAGCCCCAACAATTAAAGCCTTTAATCCTACTGTAGTTGTAACTTTATCAATTAAACAGTATTATGACTTCAGACTTCTGGCTATAGAAAGAGGAGTTAACTTCACTTCGGAATGCATAGGTAGAGAATACAATGTATTAGTAGAAGAAAATTTTGCTAAATATTGCGGTTATACGGATAAAATATACGCAAAAGCATACAAACTATCTACCCCGTGAAGAAAGTAGACTCAAATACTGATAATCAGTGAGTTAAAAATTCTAGTTTGCAGAAAAATAGCCCACTTTATGGTAAATAGTCCCCTATATACGGTAAATTTTATCACATTGTGGGTTTTTTTGTGTCTATGCTAGTACAACACCCCCTTATATCTTAGACATCTAAAAAACAACATTCGGCTGATTTTATACACATTATATAGTTAAAACAGCAAAACACTAACTAAAAACTTTATTAACTGTCTTGTTCTATTACTTAGTCTATCTTCTCTATTGAGTATAGCACTATTAATATCTTTAGGAACAAGCGAATCTCTAAACAAATGAAATATATTATCACAGTGGCTTTCGCCATACTACTTTTTGTAATTGGATGTATACTAAACGTATATCCACTAATTTGTCTTGGTAGCATCTTCGGAATGCTCATGCTAATTGTTTTAGCAATGGAAACGAAATATGAAAAACGCTATGAAAGACGATAACAGTTTAGATCCATTTAGTTTAAGAGCACTATGCATCTATATTATCCTTGGTGGTATAGTCGCTCTTAATCAATGGTATCATTGGTGGTAAAATGAAGACGGGAATAAAACCGCCCGCAGTATTGCAGACTATAAATGTAAAGCAATCAGTGTTACCGGAGTTTTACTACCTTTAGCAAACAACCTATAGGAAGATACTTGCGCCTGGGTTTCCAAAGAAAGTCAAGTAATACACAAACGTAAATAAGTCGCTCGCTTATTTGCATAACAACAAACCATTTGATTGGTAGAGTAGTATCAGCATTAAGACTTTACAATGTTAGCAATTAATGTGCGATGAAGCCTGGACTAAAAGATAACCAGCGAGCAGGGTCACAAAAGCCTGTAATACTTAGAGCAATGAGTCACGCAATACCACTGACTATTCTGTAATAGTGTCAGCCATAATAATATGGATAAGCACTCTAAGTATTTTTTATTTATCACAGAAAAATTAAAGAAATGGCAGGAAAAGATTTAGAGTATTGGAAAAAAAATGCAGAAGAAGATTATGATGCAGTTCCAATAAGTGTATTGAGATATATAAGAGAACTTGAAAAGTTTGCTAAAAAAATATCTGTAAAACTTTTAGAAAATGGAGTTTATTTACTTCAAGAAGATGATGAAATAATTTATTTTAAAAAAGAAAAGAAATGATTACAGCAATATTAATAATAATTGGTTTAGTACTAATAAATCTTATTCTTCTTGTCACTATAAGATGGGATCAAGAGTACCATTGGGAAGATCTTTGTGAAAGACAACATCGTATAACCAATGACTTACTAGATATAGAAAGAACTATTAGAGCAATAGACAGAAAAATAGATCTTAATGAACACTTAAAGAAAGATTAAAAAATTGCAAGCAGCTGTCATTCAATAAGAAGAGTTTAATAGTCACTTCTCAGAAAAAGTATGACACTGCTTGCATCTTATTAAGGGTGTGTAAACTTTAAGGGATACGCATTATAAACTATCAGGTATCACGGTGGATGTTGAAATAAGCATCTAAATAGCGTATGAGAGATACCAATCACACCCTTTTTTCTTTACCTTACGGATGACTTATATTAGTAGGCCACCATAAGTCCTTTAATTTTTATAGGTTCAATTCCTATATGGAGAACTAAGTACCCAGCAGGCGCAGATTAACATCCGTGAGTAAAGATTTTATTCAATTTATTTATTAACTAATACCAAAAAAAATGTCACCAGAAGCATTAAAACATTTAAAATTAGACAAGCTTATGTTTGTCACAGATCCTGATTTCAACCTAATCGGAAGCATGACAGCTAAAGAGTTTGCACAAAACGCTTACATTAAATTCCATAACGGCTTACACCTTTCTATCTTAACAGGATATGCTGCAGGTGGATCGCCAAAACCACACGAGCATTATGAAGTTCATATCATAAAGCATGGTAATGGTTGGGAAGATAATCCGTGGTATCCAGAAGGACCAACGAGTCACTTAACTGAAGAAGAAGTTGTAGACCTCATCGGAAAGATGGACAATCACATAGTACAAATAACTGCATAAAACTAAAAAATGAAAGAGACGGAAAGAGTTATTATTAACGCAAGAACATTATTTAGATTAAAACCTTATCTCAACCAGGTTTATGAAAAGTGGGATAGAGACCGACTAGAAAGAGTTGTAAACGGTTTTTATAATAGACATCAATGTGAGTCTTCTGAATACAAAAAAGGTTCAGAAAAATGGAAAAAGGCCAAAGACAAAACAGCAATAGCTAAAGCAGCAATAAAACAATTTGGATACAAAGGAGATACTCCTATTGCAGACGTTGCTGAATTAAAGTATTATTCTGTTATGGCATATGATACAGTTGGTGGATTTACTATACATAGAGTAATGTTACCTGTTCAATCGTATGAAGAAAATGAAGCTTTTGAATTCACTGAGTATCATTACTTTGTTTCTTATTGGAATCCTAGCAGTTCTATGTTTACTGAAGTATTTTTTGACTTTGATGATGTTTGTAGACATTTTCGCCATGATATACAAAATGCTTTACAACATGATCAGTGGGCAAAATTTTATGATAAGTTTAATCCTTATGTAGATTTTACAATTTTTGTCCACGGAAAAGAAAAAGTAGCACAGCGTAGAAAATGGAAACATCATTTCATTTTAGATGATGTTATAAAAAACCATTGGCTTAAAGGTTGTCCAATAACTTGGAATGAAAACGGAGATGTTACCTTGTATGACTTAGGTGGTATTGAAGAAAAAATATTCTTTGGTGAAGACATCTTAAAACTTGCCACAATTCGGGAAAAAGATATTAAAGTATATGATGAAGATGATTGTGTAAAACATTTTGATATTGCAAGACACATTCCATCTAAGTTTTATGCTGAGATATGGGATACTGTAGAACCAATAAAAATAGGAGCAGCGCATGATTAAATAAAAATAGTGAAATAAATATCAGTAGACATATTGAAATTACTTAACAAGCTTCCTGCCTGTTATACAGAAGAGGAAGTACAAAACACAGGGGGAGATGGACATAGAGCCTCTCCCCAAATTTTTTATTTATGACATATAATCCTTCCACAGTACTTACTACAAAAATGCAAAATGATTTTGATTGTTGCGATGCCGGAGCAACTGCACAGTTACAAATGTTATCTTCTGAAATCTATCAGAAAAAACATACAGTAAAAACATTAAAAAAAACTCCTGCTTATGCAGCAGCATCAAAATATTTTGAGTTTGAAGATTTTTATCTGCAGACACTGATCAATATAATACTTTAAAGCAATCGTTGCCTGTAACGAGAGTCAGACAGAGACAACAGGGAGATGACAGGTTTACAAGAAACTTCTCCCTTTTTTATTTTAAAATTTAACAATTTATTAACCAGATAAACCAAATAGTGTGCTATCTTTGCACGCTATTTTTTTTGTCGCATTACTTAATCAAATGAAAATGATTATACTTTTTATTTCTTTATTGCAATTTAACACTCCTTCTTTTACTTTAAAGAATGGTCACAGATATTCTGCTAAAGAAAAAAGATTCATTAAAAATGTTATCAAAATGCATGGTAAAGAACAACCAATAAGCATTACTAAAAACAAGGCAAGAACAATCACAATAGAATTTTCTCAGGAAAAATTTACCCTAACACCTAATGGGTGGATGGGAGAATCATGGATTAAAGAAAAAGGTTCAGACGAATGGCTTTCTTTAGGATGTGAATTAGACTAATACTGTAACCGGTACTTGAGTTTTAATTAACTAAGTCTGCGGTGACTATAAGTGCCGGAGCAGTATACACTAGTAGATACACAAAGTAAGCCTCAATTGGTAGAGCTGTAGTAATATACGGTTGCAAGTTCGACTCTTGTCTTTGTGTTTTTATACCCAAGCTTTTAAGTTACTATCATCAACTTAAAAATTTACCAACAATCATCAAAAAAAAGCAAATGAAACCAGGAACACTAACAAATTTCTTTGAAAAAACAGGCACTTATGTACGCATGAAGCCACAAGAACAAAATAGAGTGCAAAAAAAAATGCACACTGTGTCAAAAGTAAAACCAGTTAAAAAAAAAAGATGACTGAACAAGAAACTAAATACCTAGAATGGTTTGCATCTAAACCAAAATTAGGTTTTGAAATGTTCACTAACGCCGGTAATAAAAAATGCCAACAAATAACCGTTTCAAGTATTAAAAAAATCTTTGGTAAAAAGAAAGTTACTAAAGAAGAAATACTTGAGCATATAGGCAAACGTATTGCTAAAGTAATGGATAAGCCAGCTTATGAAGAAATTACTGATACTGAACCTCCATATGTTATAAAGCAATATGTTATGAAGGCTGTAAGAATGGCAGGATACAGTTGGGAGTTTGATGCTCATGATGTATCAGATGCTGCCTACAAATTTAAAAACCAATAATATGAGTGAAGAATATGTTTGCAGTATTTGTAATGAAAAATTTGAACCTATTGGGCATAATGCTCAACCTATAAATGATGGCAGATGTTGCACAAAGTGCAACTATGGAGTTGTAATACCAGCAAGAGTACAAGCAATGAATGAGCTTGTAGCAGATTTATCTGAACCAGAAATGCCTGAAGGCGGTTGGGAATGCTCTGAATGTGGAGCACCAGTAAAAAATATGAACGATTATTGTTCACAAAGCTGTTTTAACGCAGGAATGAGATGATCAAAAAGCAAAAAACAACTACGCTTATCACCAAAACAAATAATAATAGCTCTAATTGCATAGCACCAAACATCATTTATGGATGTTATGGGGGCTGTGTTGATACCTATTGTTATATGTCAAGATATAACGGCAAAAGAGTATTTGTAAATGAAAACGTAGATGACATATTTAATTCAGTTGTAGAATGGGAAAAAGGATTTACCAAGGTCCCTGATCAACAGGACCCAGTATACACTATGGTAGATATTGCTTGTAATTCTGATTTAGTACTCATGCAAAAGTATATGCCCGAACCATTGATAGATTATCTTAAAAGATATGATGATCATCCTACACTAAATTCAACTATGGCAACTAAGTACCCCAGTTTGTTGAAACTTAACGTTAAAAAGTTCAACAAAAAACCAAGAGTAAGAGTTAGTCTTATGCCTCAAGATTATGCTGATGTATTAGAACCTAATACACAAAAAATTGAAAAGAGGATACATGAAATAAATAGACTCAAAGATTTAGGTTGGGAAGTACATATCAACTACAGTCCCGTAGTATTTGGAGATAAAGATTGGAAAGCAAAATATCTTGAACTATTTAGTGCAGTTAGAAGAATAGCCGGTACAAATAAATGTGAAGTTATTGCATTAACTAATCACAAATTACAGATGGAACGGTCTTCACCTGCTGCCAGAGAAATAATGAAACACGCAAAGGAAATTAAAAACGCACAAGGCGTAATGAGGTATCCTTTGAAGTATAAAAAACCAATGTTACTTAGATGGAAAAAGATATATTCTTTATTCTTTCCTATAGAAACAATTAGATACATATTTTAAAACTATCACATGAAACTATTAAGAAATGAATGGGAAGTAAAACCCGTAGATAAAAACCAAGCTAAAGATTTTGTTATAGAAAATCATTATGCTCAAGGATGCGGTAATGTAATTCATGCATCATTTGGATTATTTTATAAAGGAGATAATAAAACATTACACGGAGTATCTATGTGGAACCCACCAGCATTTGGTGCTGCTAAACAAGTTAGAAAAGATAATCCTCAATCTGTATTATCATTAACTAGATTTTGTTTAGTAGAAGAAAGACCTGAAAATGCTGGTTCATTTCTTATTAGCAAAAGCATTAAGATGCTTAACAAAAAATGGATGCATCTATTAACATATGCAGACACAGCTCTTAACCACGATGGAGGATTATACAGAGCATCTAATTGGAATTATGATGGATTAACAGGACTTAACGGTATATGGAGAGATCCTAATACTAATCAAATGATTTCCAGAAAGTCAGGTAAGAAGACTAGAAGTATGACAACAATGAGAAAACTTGGTTATATTTATGAAGGCGAATACCGCAAACATAAATTTCTATACAACAATTGTAACAGAAAGAATATAATTATTAACTCACGGTTGACAGATCATTTCTTTTTTACTAAAGATGGTCAAACTGTAATAAATTGGGGAGAAAATTGCAATGAAAGAAGTAAATGACCTATTAAGAAAATTAGAAATTTCAATTAGAGATGGCGAGGATAAGAAAAAACAATTAATCTTATTAGCCAGTATCCGTATATTAATTAACGAAAAATAAAATCATGGGAGCTAACATAGCAGATTGGACAGAACATTGGGATCACTTTGATGTGGACTTATATGTTAGAATATTAGTAGCTAAAAAAATTCAAATAGAAAATGAGTAAAGCAGAATATATAGTAAAACGTATTTTTAATGTGTTTGCGTATAAAATAATGATTTTTAAAAAATTAAAGAAGTGAGTAAAGAAAGAACACAAGAACAAAAAGATGGATTTGCATATGGTGTATTTGGAATGAGTTTATTTCAGATAGGAATTAAGTTAATGAAAGAACCCAACTGGTTAACATACTTAGGATTTTTTATGATACTTTTTTCAATAGCAATGGCTTGGAAGTTTATAATACCTAGTAAAAAAACCAAAAGAAAATGAGTAAAATGGGAAGACACATTCTTGAAGAACAAGAAAAAGCAATAAACAAATCTAATAGATTTGAAGTATGTCATCTTGGAGATGAGGTAGTTGATTTAGCAAAAACTATTGGCAATGATCAAGAGCTTGGTACTAAAGTAAGAGCACTTGTTGCCAAATATAAAGGTAAAAGCATTTTGCATTTTAGACAGCAAGGATAGACTTGCAACTGGTTGTACATGGGCAGGTTAGTGACATTTCCTGCCCATTTTTTATTTAAAAAATTAGTATGGACAAAGAACAAGAAGTAAATTTACTTATATGTAAATTCCAAAACAGCAAAAAAGCAAATCAAGAAAAGTTTTTAGAACACGTTTTTAGATATTTGCATATGGGTACTGAAATAGCCAAACATACAATTAATATATTAGAAGGAAATCCAATAATAGATAAAAAAACAGGGCTGTCTATAGGAAATAAATTTTATATTGATTTGAATATAGTAAGTAGCTATCCTAAAATTCATAGAAAATACTATGAAGAAAAAAATCTTTTAATTAATGATTCTATTATTGAAGTAGAATTTGTTAGATACAACCTATTTGATCAGTCAATTGGTGTAAAAGTATTTACTGATTTAACTATAGAATCTGTTGTAGATATTTCTACAAGTTATATTATTTATAAAAGCGAGTTAAATATTATGTAAATTAGTTTACATGATATACCAACTTCCAAATGGAAAAGTAATTAACATCAGCGTTGAAACTTATTTAAGAATGACTGATGAAGATTTACGTTATCTATCTGAAAGTAATGCCGGAACACATGTTTCCAACACAAGCCCCTTTAATATCAGTGAAGCTGCAGCCAAAGCAGATATGAGTGAAGACTCAGACTATATAGATCCAGATATATTTGATAATTATTCTGAAGATGATATAGATTATCCCGATATTAATTTCAACGAGTAAAAACAGTATAAAAAATAAGCAATGAAAACAATAAACAGCCTTCAAGGCCTGTCGGATATTATGTATACCGGCAAATTAGCAAACAAACAATTTCCAACACATTCTACAGTAGATTACACACGGCTTAATAGAAAGCAACAAGAGATGTATAACAAACTTATGGTTGGATTAAACCTTTACAGTAAAGAAGAGCTTTACAAAATGAATAGTTCTAAAAAGAATAAAATATTCAAGCGATCTAAACAAGTGCAATCTATGCTAAATGTTTGGAAGCAGCAAGTATTAATTGCAAAAACAAATCCTGTATTTGAAATATTTACTAACAGTGCTTTCTCTAAAGAAGTAATTAATGTTTCTAATCAAACAGATACTGGATTCTTGTGTAAACTAAAATTCAAAGAATTAGGTATTACCAAAAATAAAATTGTACATAAATTAATTGCTGAAGGATTTTTGCCACAGAACTTTGCAACACTATGAAACCTAAGTTAAAGTTTTGTAATGGGTGTGAACAACAACGAGTAATTTTTAAAAATAAAATGGTAAATGGTGTACGCCACCAATTATGCGTAAATTGTGCTAAAAAAGACCATAAACAATTAAAAGTTACTATCACTCAGATAAAAAAACGCAGTCAAAAAAAAGTTATGGAGGACAAGTTATACACTGTTCTCCGTAACAAATACCTCAAAGACCACCCCAATTGTCAAATCAACACAGCAAAATGCACCACAATTGGTACAGAAATACATCACACGGCTTACAGATCCGGTGAAAACTATTTAGATACTAAGACTTGGTTAACTGCTTGTAGAGCTTGTCACAATTGGTGTCACTCAAATCCTAAAGAAGCAAGAGAATTAGGATTCCTTAAATGAAAAAGTATGAATATTAAATCAAAGATACAAAACGAATGTTTAGAAGCTGTAAAGCCTTTTAAACTTGCAGGTGCTATACTTGGTACAGGAGCCGGTAAAACGCTCTTAGGATTAAAACATATGGCATCTCTGTATACAGATGTGTCAATGTTTTTAATAGTCGCACCAAAACTTTCTATACATGAAGAATGGAGATCACAAGCCGTAGAACACGGATATGAGTATTTATTACCTCATGTGAAGTTTACTACATACTTGAGCATAGCAAAACAAGAATTTGATTTTGACTATGTATATTTAGATGAATGCCATAATTTAAAATTAAAGCATACAACCTGGTTAACATATTATGATGGCCCTGTATTAGGTTTTACAGGTACTTATCCTGTTAATGAACACTCAGATTCATATAAAGCCTGCTACACTTTTTGTCCTGTCAAGTATAAATATACTATAGAAGATGGGATACAAGAAGGAATGCTAAATGACTATAAAATTTATGTTCATTTGCTAAAGCTAGAAGCTCATCATAAAAACTATAAACCTAAATACGGAGGATTAACTACAGAATTTGATGACTACAAAATGCAAAATAGAAAAGTTTTGTTTGCTAAACCTCATAGAATAGCAATGGCCAGAATACACAGGATGAAAGCTATTCAAAGTTATAATACTAAAATAACTTACACTAAAAAACTTTTAAAAGAGCAAACAGAAAAAACATTAGTGTTTACTGACTATACATCGCAAGCGGATGAAATATGTGAACATTCTTATCATTCTAAAAACAAAAACTCTAAAAATAATTTAGAAATGTTTTGTCAAGGAGAGATAAATTCGTTATCTTCTGTATTGCAAATTGCTGAAGGAGCTAATATACCTGGTCTAAAAGTTGGCATCATTATGCACTCATATGCTAATGAAAAGAAACTTGCACAAAAAATAGGAAGATTTCTAAGACTTAACCCGGATGAACAAAGCATAGTTCATGTTTTATGTTATGCTAACACTATTGATCTTGAGTGGTGTAAAAAAGCTCTTAAAAGTTTTGATAAAAACAAAATATTTAAATATGTCTAAATTAATTTTACATAATGACGATATTAACTCAGCCACTAAAGTTGCATCTGCTTTAATTAAATGTTTAGATTATGAATTACCAGCAGCTGCACAAACAATATTACTTGCAGAAGGTAGAGGATCTATTGTAATTAAAGAAGGAGACTTTATTGAATTGTTTATGGCACAAAATTGTTTTGAAGAACTTAACATAAATACTGAACTAATAGCATGAGTACATTACCTTTAAAACTTATATGCATTAACGACAGAAATAAGCCACCAGAAATTCCAGATGATAAATGGATTAAGTATGGAGAAACTTATACTTTAATTAATGTACAGTTTTTAGATGTTAAAAATCAAATGGGATTTGAATTAGATGAAATAACTTTAGACAAAAGTTGTTTTCCCTACCATTATTTTACACCAGAAAGATTTATACCAAAAGATGACGAAGAGTTAAAACAATTGGATGAATCATATGATGAATTAATATTAGGAATTTGAAAATATCTAAAAAAGAATACAAAAGAATCAGAAATCAGAAATGGCACATACTCACCCCGGTTAAGAAACTAGGGCATAAAGATGAGCCATATTTTACAGAAGAAGAAATGCTTGAAGACAAAGAATATACTTATGAGTCTTTAAGCCCGGATGAAAAAAAAATATATGACGGTAAATCACGGATTAATAAATAAAGCTTACTACAAACAAAAAGAAAACACAAAAAATCTTTTTTTAGAATACCCGGAATTAGAAGCATTTAATAAATATTTTTCTAATTATACATCAAGGAATAGATATTATGTTGCTATGAAATACCATGCTATTAAACAAATAAAATTAATGGTTCCTGAAATCACTTACCAAAAGGTGGGAGAAGTAATGGGGGGTATGCATCATGCAACTGTCTTATATTATTATTCTGACAAGTATACGCCATTAAATAATCATGATCTGTTTATTAAAAATAATTTTAATGCATATGTGGAATCATTTATATATCCAGTAACAAGTAAAAATTATATTGGTGAATTTGTGGGTAAGCATTTTCCTTTAAAACAAATAGCATGAGCGAAAAAACCTGTGTAATAAAATTTAAAAAAATTGATGGTAAACTTATGCCTATCAACGCTCTTATGAAACTTAGATTTCAAGAGTATATTAAAAACCTATCTGATAAAGATGAGGTAGAGTGTATATTGGAAGGTGTAAATCCTAACAATACTAAAGCGCAATTAGCTAAGATACATGTAATGATTAAAGAAATTGCTGATGAGACTGGCGATAATGTTAAAGATGCAAAGAAAAATGTTAAAGATTTTTGTGGATTAACATTTTATGACAACGGAGAAAAAAAGTTTAAATCATTTGCAGATCAATCAAGAAAAGAATTATCACAAGTAATAGATCGAATGTATGAAATGGGAGATTTCTTAAATATTAATTTCAGGAAGGATCTTCAGTAGATTTTTCATCAGGAACTTCTATTTCAACATATTTAGTAAATTTACTAGGATTCTTTTCAGCTGCTTCTTCTACAGATTTAATTAACATCATATAGGTTTGAATTACAGCTTCAGATATGTTTAATTCCGTGCCTTCAGTATCAATGTTAATTAGTGCTTGTTTTAAATCAGGTTGCTTTTCTAACAACTTGGTCATTAAATCATAAACGCGTGCATAATACGCACCAGATATATCAATTTGAAGAATAACATCTTCTTTAACAACCTTAACCTTATGCTTTGCCATGGATATAAATTTAAAAAGTAAAGATATAATAAAAAAACAATTAGAAAAATACTCATCAAGAGAATGGGAAAAATATTTTAATGTGATTTTAGAAACAGAATCATATCAAAGTATATTAAAAAACTTAATACATCAAGTAACACAAGGTAATAGATTTAGACCTTCCATAAAAGATTTGTTTAATTACACAGAAGGTAGGCATCCTGACGATGTACAAGTAGTAATGATTTGCGATAAAAGTATATTTCCAATTGAAAATCATGGTAATTTATTATGCATTGATCCTGATCCAATTCAATTTGATACTGAAATAGATTGGGACACAGATAAATTATATGATATGTGGCAAAGTGATAAGCCTGTATGGGTTGAACACATGCATGAAATAATTAAATACCTTGATAAATCTGATATAACTTTTGTTTTTGAAAGTAATAAATACAAAAATTATATAGGTGCTGTTAAACAAGGTAACGTGTGTATAATACCAAATAAAAGTAACAGTATTTATAAGACTAATTATCATGCAATTTGGCATAGAATTGTCAAAAATATTAAGTAACTTCACAATCCTTTTATATGAGTAAAATACTTAAACAAGCAAGTCTTTTCAAGAAACTTAAATACTATAAGATAAACTTAAAGGTATACTTTCTTTTATATAAAGCATATACTGGCACTGATTTACCAGTACATCACATTCAAATATTATTTGATAAAGGACTAATGAATAATATGGTTGAAGTAAACGAGAAAGGTGTAAAAATAATTAAGAGTATAGAAAAACTATTTATTAGTAATAAGAACATTAAAGTAGAAGACCTGATGGGACCAGAAGCAGAAACACATATTCAAACATATGTTGAAACTTTTCCTACAGCCAAGCTACCTAATGGCAAATACGCTAGAGGTAACAAGAAGAATATTCTCACAAACTTCAAATGGTTTTTTCAAAACTACGATTATGACTGGCCAACTATCTTATTAGCTACTATAAAATATGTAGAAGAATACAGAGCTAACAATTATATGTATATGAGAACTGCATTGTACTTTATAAGAAAAGACGATGGAACAAGAACAGTACATTCAGATTTAGCAGACTACTGTGAGAAAGTTGTTAATAATGATGATTTTACAGAAGACAACCACTTTAAAACTAAAGTTATATGAAATGGGCAAGCCATAAAGACCACTACCTTGATGCATTAAAATACATGAAAGGTAAACAACAGGGAACTATTCTAAGTTATAAAACACCCTGGCCAAAAATGAACCGTGCTACACTTAATGGATTTGAGTTTAACACTATATCAGTTATTGGAGGAAGACCTGCTTCAGGTAAAACTTTATTGGTAGATCAGATTGTAAGAGAAGGTTTTAAATTAAACCCCGGATTAAATCTAAGGGTGCTTCAATTTCAATTAGAAATGTTTGGAAGAACTACTAAAATAAGAGAGTTTTCATCTGTTGCTAAAACTACATATAGAGATTTGTGTAGTGCAGATGAAAATAAACCTGTGCCAGACTCCATTATTAAAATTTGCCATGACCACGCTAAGAACGCTTCTAAATATCCAATTGATATTATAGATACTCCAGTAACAGTTATGCAATTTAAAGCAGAGATAGAGCAGTATATGGAAAAGTTTGCCACTAAAAGTGAAACAGGTAAAACTATTTACAAGAATACAGTAGTAACGCTTGACCACTCAGTCTTAATTAAAAAAGAAAAGCATGAAACTAACAAGGTAGATATGCTAGCTAATTTAGGAGAGGCTTGTACTATTCTTAAAAAAAAATATCCAATTGCATTTATATTATTGACTCAATTAAATAGAGCTACAGACAGACCAGAACGTAATGAAAATGGTAAGTATGGTAACTTTATTTTAGAGTCAGATATATATGGAGGTGATGGGTTAGTTCAACACGCTGATTTTGTAGCAGGTATAAATTGTCCTGCTAAAAGATTTATTAAATACTATGGGCCGGATAGGTACATAATTGAAGATGAATCTGTATTAGTAATGCACTGGATTAAATCCAGAAACGGTGAAACTGGTATGAGTTTCTTTAAAGCAGAGTTTCAGAATATGGAAATTGCTGAGATGGTAACTCCGCCTGTAGATCAAAAACAAAGTAAATGATTAATAAACGTAAAATAAAAAAAAAGCAAAATGAAGTAATGGAAAAGAGACAAAAAATAGCAGAATTATTAAAGCATCATAGTGAAACATTTACAAAACTAAAGGTTGCGAACCCTTTGTTTTTCCCTAAGATGGCTTACAACTCTAACGGTGTAACAGTCGTATCATTCTTTCCAAGTGAAATAGAAAGAGGAGAAGATATATATACAGAGTTTGTTAGCAGAAACTATGATTCAGAAGATGAAAACAGAACCTTGTACAGATGGAAACATAATCCGCATTATGCATCAGATTATGAAATTGCAGAGCCTCACCAAGCTCACCAAAGTATAAGATATTTAATTCCTATATCAGAATTAATAAATGTAAATAAAGAATTGTCAGAAGAAATATTGCAATCAGAAGAAGCGTTTGACTTACCAGATCCAGACTCTGATTTACCAATTGATCAACTAACAATTAGAGATTTTGCAGCTATTATGACAGGTAAGCCTGTAAGCAGGAAAGAATGGTTAAACAAAATAGTTAAAAAATAAATATGAGTGAATTAATATTACCTCAAAAGCCCACTAAAGCGGCACTTAAAAATCCAAGTCCATTGTTAATCTTTGGACAACCTAAAATCGGCAAGACTACTTGTGTGTCTGCACTTAAAAATAATTTAGTTTTAAACTTTGAAGATAAAGTTCAGACAGCTGATGGTATGGTTATGTATATTGAAAGCTTAAAGAAACTTAAAGAAGTTGCTAAAGCTATTAAAGATGCAGATAAACCTTATGACTACATAACTATAGATACCTTAACAAAGGTTGAAGAGATGTGTACGATAGAGGCAGAAAGAATCTATATGAAAACCCCTATGGGTAAAGAATGGATTCGTAGAGATGAAAATGGTAAATTAAAACCTACTTGTGGAAAAGCAAAATACACTAGTATTTTATTTCTACCTAATGGTTCTGGTTATCAGTATCTTAGACAAGCATTCAAACAAGTTACTAACTTAATTGAATCATTAGCTCCAAATATTATTTATATTGCGCATGTAAAAACTACAAACATCTTAAAAGATGGTGCAGAAATATCATCACATGATATAAATCTTATTGGTAAAAACAAACAAACTGTATCTGCTGATGCTCAAGCAATTGCGTTTATGACACGGGTAAATAAGAAAAATTATTTATCTTTCCTGCCCAGTGAAGATATTTTAGCAGGTTGCAAAATCAAAAGATTAGAAGGAAAAGAAATACTCATTAGTGAGTATGATGAAAATGGAAATCTGAAAACACATTGGGATCAGATATATATTAAATAAGTAATAATAATTAAAAAAAAAATATGAGTATATCAACAAAAGGAGTACAGAAAAATTACATCTCTAAAGAGATTAAGCCAGGCAATGTAACAGCAAAAATTAATAAAATTTCCATTGAGAAATCTAAACAACCTCGTGATCCAGAAGTAGATGAATGGAAAATATACATGGAAATTGAAACTAAACCAATAGGAGATGATTTTGTTGGTTTTGATAAAGTCTTTGGTGATCCATCTAAAGGTCAGTTTGAAGGTCAAATCAAAAAGATTCAAGCATCTAATTGGCCATTTAAAGATGCATCCGGTGTATCTAAGAATACTGGTAAGCCATATGAAATATTGGCATCAGCACAAATCTTAAATCTACTGCAAAGATTACTATCTTCTGTAGGAGAAAAGGGATGGCTTGAAGCTAACGATGGTAAGTTTGAAACTTGGGAAGAAATGTTTTCTGCTATTAATAGAGCAGGACTGTTTAAAGATAAATATTTATCTTGGTGTTTAGCTGCTACAGAATCTGTAAACGCTAAAGGATACACGGTATATTATATTTATGTTCCAGACAGAAAGCAAGCACAAACTCCATTTGGTCCTGAAGGTTCATTAGTAACAACTTTTGATCCTGCAATTCACATTAAGAAATCAGCAAAACTTGAAGAAAGCGCAGTATTAAATACTGAAGAACCAGGTGGTGTAGACTTAGGTGAATTTGAAAATGATTCAAATGACGATGATTTATTTGATGTAGAATAAATTAAGTTTTAATAAAGCCAAGCGGGTGTAACAGCCCGCTTTTTTTATCTCTAAAATTATGATACAGACAATTAGTTATAACCATAAGAACTTTCCTATACCTAGCAATCAAATATTTGAAAAGGTTTTAAATCTAACAGAATGCCTTACAGGACAATCAGTTAAGATAAAATCTATATTTAATTCAGCAGATAAAGATCCATCAATGGTAATCTTTTATGCTCAAGCGGATGGCATATACAGATTTAAAGACTTTTCTTCAGGACAGTATGGTGATGCTATTGATATTGTACAACATATGTATCAACTTAAAACTCGCCAGGAAGCTTTTAGAAAAACTCTTGAGCTGTTTAAAAATAATGTAAATGTTAATTCTACTACAGCATTTGTTGCAGAAACAAAAGAAGTAACTGATTACAAAATTAGAAAATGGCTAAACAGCGATGCAAATTATTGGGAACAATTTGGGATTAGTGGACGGTTCTTAAATAAATACAACATTAAACCTTTATCTGAATATACTATAGAAATGACACGAAATAATGTCAAATCTAAAATGGTATTTAATTCAGGAAAAATGATGTACGGCTTCTTCTCTAAAGATAAAAGCCTATATAAGATATACCAACCTAATAGAAAGGTAGCAAAGTTTTTGAAGATTAAAGATTATCTGCAAGGTGCAGAACAATTGACAATGAAAGCCAAGTGCTTAATCATCGCGTCTTCTCTCAAAGACATAGGAGCATTTCAATCAATGCGCTTGCCTAACATAGAGCTTGTAGCACCCGACTCAGAAAATGTTACTATCACTGCCTCCATATTAGACACTTACAAATCTCATTACGAATATGTTTTCACAATGTTTGACAATGACGAAGCAGGCATCAAAGCAATGAATATGTACTGGACAGAACACCAAATACCATACATACACTTTGACTACGAAAAAGACTTTGCTGAATCAGTTAAACAACATGGGACAGAAAACACAAAAATATTTTTTAAAATAAAATTTAAAGATGCAATCAAAAAGAATAGACGATCTACTAGAAAGTAAAGACACAACAAATCATGAAATAGCTTTAAAAATACTTAAAGAACAAATGACAAAAACTAATTGCATTGCAATAGTATATAAAAGCAAAACAATAGGGCACAAATATCAAAACAATGACTCAATACAAAAAATTGTTGCGGAAATTATGGATTGTGCAAGAGAACACACAGGATTCAAAATTGATAAAAGCATAAGTAAATCAACAAAAGACATATACAATTACCTAAGAAATAACGATGTAGATGATGACTCTATAAACGCTTTCTTAAAGTACTATATGGATTTTATTAAATACAGCATTACTTTAGATACAAGCTTTGATTATATACCACCTGCTAATTTAAATTTATTTGACAATGACTGAAAAAGAACTACAAAAAGATTTATCAATAGTTTGTAAAACGCTCATGCTTAAACAACCGTTTTATGGACTATTGCTATTGAATCTTCAAAAAATGTTTACAAAGCAAGTACCAACTGCCGGTGTAGGATTACAAGGTATTAATTACAAATTACTTATTAATCCTGATTTTTGGCAATCTTTATCGAATGATCATAGATGTGGTTTATTGCAACATGAGCTAATGCATATTGCATTTTTTCACTGTACAGATATGTTTAAACATCAAACAGATAAAGAAATATCAAATATTGCTCAAGACATTGAAATCAATCAAAAAATTGATAGCGAAATGTTACCGCCTGATGGTTGCACATTAGAAAAGTTTGAAAAATATGGATTATACGAAGAAGAAGGTAGTAATGTATATTACAACAAATTAATGAATGCTAAGAAAAATGCACCACCGCCACCAACGCCACCTTCTAGTTGCAGTAGTAATGAAAACTGTGACGAAGACTGTGACAATAATAGTGATGACAAAAGTCAAAGTGATGCTAACGGCCAAGATGATCAGGATGATGATAATCAAAATGATGGTCAAGATAACGGTAACGGTTGTACAGATTTGATGCAAGCAATAGAAGAAGCTATTCAAAATGGTGAATCCAAAACAAACTTGGGTAATGACTATGACATAACATTGCCTGAACATAATTGGGACGAAGTTGAAGACGCATCTGAAACAGCTAAAAAGCTAATTGAAAGACAAATTCTTACAGTTTTAGAAGAAGTAGCAGAACAAACAATTAAAGCTAGAGGGACTGTTCCTGGGCATATAGCAGAAAAATTAGCTGCCTTGAAAGAAATAACACCTCCTAAATTTAATTGGAAAGCGTTTATGAGAAGATTTATTGGCAATAGTACCAAGTACAATATTAAAAAAACTAAAAGAAAACAAAGCAAACGATTTGAGTTAGACTTTGGTATGAAAATAGAATCCTTTTCACATGTATTACTCGCTATAGACAGTTCAGCATCAGTATCAACTAAAGAAGTAAAAGAGTTTATGAATGAGATTTATCATATGAATAAAACAGGACATGACTTTTCTTTGGTATTTGCAGATACATCTATGGGCAAAGTTATTAAGTACAAAAGAAATATGGAATTTGACATAGAAGGAAGAGGTGGTACTGACTTTAACGAGGTTGTAGATTATTTTAATGCAAGTAAAAGCAAATACTCTACACTTATTTATTTAACTGACGGAGAAGCACCAGCTCCTCAAGCAAAAATTAAAAATGTCCTTTGGGTTCTATCAGAACAATCAAATTGGACAGATCATTTACCGGGCAAAACAATTCAATTAAATTAATTATTAAAAATAGTATGAACAAAGTAGAATTAAACAGTACAGAGCTAAAAGAAACACTTACACATTTAATCAACAACAACAAAGCAATACAAGCTGAAGGTCAAAAACCAATCAGCATATCTATATGTGGCCCTGCTGGGCTTGGTAAAACAAGTGTAGTTCACCAACTTGCAGAAGAACTAAATATAAAACACGTTGAAGCTATTAATTTAGCACAACTTGATGAACTGGGTGACTTGGTTGGTATTCCTGTAAAAGAGTACTATATGATTGGACAAAAAGATGGTAAAAAAGTAGCCAAATGGGTAGATGAAAAAGTAATGCATTCATTTGAAAAACAAGGATGGCAAGCAACTAACAATAGTCGAATGACTTATGCTAAACCTGCCTGGATTGCTGGTAAAGGAGAAGGTGGTATCTTAATTCTTGATGACTATACAAGAGCTGCTCCTAGATTTATGCAAGCGGTAATGGAAATTATTGACAGACAAAAATATATTTCTTGGAGTTTACCTAAAGGATGGACTATTCTTCTTACAGAAAACCCAGATGATGGAACTTACAATGTTACTGACATTGATCCTGCTGCAAAATCAAGGTACATAACTTTTGATATGAAATGGGAACCTGAAGTTTGGGCATCGTGGGCAGAAGGAGCTAATATTGATCCCCGTTCAATTAATTTTACTTTGCTGCACGGGCAAGAAATTATTAAAGAAGAGCGTCCGGAAGTTAATCCTAGAAGTTTGGTTAAGTTTTACAACTCGCTAAGAACAATTAAAGATTTTAATTCTTCATTACCATTGATTCAAAACATTGGTGAGGGTGCTGTTGGTCCAGAAGTTACAACAATGTATACTAATTTCATTCATAACAACTTGGATAAAATGATTTCTCCTCAAGAGATATTAGATACAGAAACTACTTTTGATACAGTCAAAAGTAAAATTAGTTCATTGATTAAAAGCGGGAGTGATTATAGAGCTGATCTAGCTTATGTTTTGACTACCAGATTAATCAACTATATGCTTCAAAAAATAACCACGCATGATATTACTGATAAATATCTAGATCGTGTAAGTGAGCTAATTAAAACCAACATACTTGGTTCTGATTTGAAATTTATATTTGCTAAAAAAGTAATTAACAGTAACAGCAGATACAATAAATTGATGATGGACACTGATATTGTTGACGTTATATTAGAGTAATAACTAAGGGGTGCAATTGTATACCGTGTAATTCGGAGATTGCCTGATGGAGAAGCCATAGGATTTATCTAGCAGAAAACCTTTTGCACCCCTTTATTAATTAAACAAAATGAAATATTTTTTATTACCAGAAAAATTTAGACTAAGAGGATTAAACAAACCATCTAAAACATATTTTGGATACAAAGATTTAATGCACGTTAAATTTGTGGATGCTCCAAGTATTAAAAATGAACATCTATCCGTTGATTTTACAAGTGAACTTCTTAATAAGGATAGGGATATAGCTTGTAGTTTAGAACTTAAAAAAATAATAGAAAAATCTATACCTGCTAAACTGCATTCAGGAAAACAAGCGGGATTAAAATGTATTTACAACATAATAGATCCTGGATCAAGATGGGCTGACTATACAGCACTTAAAGTAAAATGGATAATAGGTGGTACTAAAATGCATCTTTTATCTTTTGATGATTTAAATAAATTTAAGGATGAAAATAATGACTGTATTGCGTATTTACAAGAACAAGTAGATAATTTTGTAATAGATCAAGAAGATGCAATTGTATTAAGTCTTAGTAGAAAAAGGTATACTGGGTCTACTAGTACTATTTGGAGAAATTATGCTGAAGAAAATGAAAATTATACAAATAAAATAATGCTTCCATATTATCAAAAACCTATACATTATAAAAATGTAATGGATTTGACACCAGAAGGATCTAGCTTTACAGAAGAAAGATTTAATACAATAAAATCGTGGGCTAGAACATCTAATGATAAAGAGCACTATAAATTAATACTTAATATGGTTGCTGGATTTAACTTAACAAAAAATAAAGATGTACTAATGACCCTGCTTGTTAGAAACTATTTATATGTATTCCAAAGAAGATTGCACAAGCAAGGAATAAGTGCTTCTTGTAGTGATGTAGCTTTATTTAATTTTAGATACTATACGCATAAAAACGCGTTGCTTTCTTGTCATGACACTATAGATTCTTTATTACAAGACTATGAAGTTATAATTAGACAAAGAACTTCAAACTTTAAAGTAAGTCCTGAAGATATGCAATTAATAAGCAAGTATTTCTTTATACCAAATCTACAAAATAGTGAACGATTTGAAATTAAAATTCAACCAAAACAATTTGCATGAGAGAAACAGATGAGTTAATGTGGGAAAATTGGCACGCAAATCGAGATGACTTATTACTAAGTCCATCTGCTTTGCGTTTACTAATTAAAAATCCTAAAACATATTACAAGCACTATGTGCTAGAAGATAAAGAAATACTAACCGGCAAACATTTTGACGAAGGTAGTTTACTACACTGTATGGTATTAGAACCAGAAGAGTTAAGTAACAAATTTGTCAACATGGGCATCGCTACTCCTAGCGAAACAATTCTTAGTTGTATTAACTATGTGCTAGAACTTTGCCCTCAAGATCCAAGTTTTGATTATTATGATGAAGAAATACTAAGTCACTTAATTAAAATTAACAAGTATCAAAGTTTAAAAGATACTAAAGACGGAACCGGAGATTCAAAAAGGTTAAAGAAAATTCTAACAGACAATGCTTTAGAATATTTTAGATTGCATGTAGAAAATGCTGACAAAACAATTGTTGACCAAGAGTCTTGGGATAAATGTATGCGTAAAGCAAAAGCTATTACAGATGATGAAAAAGCAGCTTGGTTACTATACGCACAAGATGACAAAGATGAAGTTAGATACGAGCTTGAAATGAACCACAGACCTGATGAATATCAATTTGGTATCAAAGGTATCATGGATTGCATTAAAGTATCTAAAAAATACAAAACAGTTTTTGTATCAGATGTAAAAACTACCAACAAAACTATCGCTGAATTTGCAGAAACCATAGACAAGTATGACTATTGGTTACAGCCCGCTTGTTATGAAGTATTAGCAAAAAGTTTAATGCGTGGTCCCGCTTTTGATTATGATTTTGTATTTCATTTTATAGTTGTAGACAAAAATGATCAGGTGTATAATTTTAAAGTTTCTGAAGAGTCATTAAAAAAGTGGAGAGAACAACTTGTTAAGTTGGTAAACCATAAACTATCTTGGCATATAGAACACAGAGATTTTGAATTGCCTTATGATTTTGCGAATAATTTTGTAGTTTTATAAAAAAAAGTCATATGTCAAAAGAAACCAACTACAAAAAAATGATGCTTGTTGTACAAGAGCATCAAGGATTTCCAACCTTTAGTATGATTAGAATGGATGAGGATTGTCCTTATGTTGAATGTATTTATTTACCACAAGAAAAAAGATTAGCAATAATCACAACAGTTCAAAAAGACACATTTCATTTCCTGCCTAAAATAGATACTAATGGAGATATTGTTAGAGCAACTAAACGCCCTAACGGTAATCACTACAAAGAAGAAAGAAAAGCTCTTAAAACATTTTATGAATACGAGTTAATGAATGCTGAAGATATTGAAGCATTTATTAATACAGTAGCCATTAATGCTTCAGAGTTTGACTTTAAAGAAGTAATGAAAACTTCCGTTAAAACAGAAGAGCTGGTAAGCTAAAATACAGTTTATTAACACGAACATAAAATGCGTATCTTTAAGGAGGTACGCATTTTTTTTATCTTAAAATTATGAATGCAAATAAATTAGTAGAAAACCATCACCTTTATTGTAATAACTATCCATCTGACAAAGTATATTTAGTTAGTAAAATAAAAAGACCTTTATCAGATCTGTATGATGTAGATTTTGCCTACGGTAGAAGAGGCAATAGAAAGTTAAATGGAGGAACCAAAGGAAATGGTTTATCTAAAAATGCAGCAAATGCTATAGTAAATAAATTAATTAATTCTAAACTCAATAAAGGGTATAGATATGAAAATAAAGGTTATGAAATTAACCGTCCAGAAGTTGTATACAAAAGATACTTAGGTAGATTGTTCCAAGAAAAAGTAATTACAGAAGAACAATATGATAAAATCCTTATGATGTTAGAATCATCAGATGATGAGATACAAGGATTAGGTGCATCAATTATTCAATCAAAAGAACAAACATGGGAGCAACATTAAGAACAACAACAGTACAAGCAAACTCAATGCAAGAGGCATGGAAAATGGTAACTGAAGAAGCAGAAGCAGAATCTGGTAGAGGTTCATATAATGGAGATTTTAATACCACATCATTCACTCAAGACGTTACAAGAAAATATCATTCTATTGAAGGTATTGAAAAGGCAGATGAATGGATTGAAGGAAATGTACCTAAATGGGAAACATGGGGGGTTTGTCTTAAAGAAAGAGTCTATAACACCAATAAAATTAAAAGCACCGTTGAAAGAAATCCGCAAAAAGGAGCACGAAAATGGGTTACTAAGTATGTTGGCATAGACGATTGGGATAAAACAGAGTTAGCAGTAGCTGATACATTACAAGACTGCATTGATTTAACAAGAGCACATTGTGAAAAAACAGCAAGAGAAAATGCTACATTTAAAGTTGAAATTAGAAAAAGACTCATAAATTTTAATCAGTATCATTGTGCTACAATTAAGTACAAAAAATCAAAAACAGAGTCAAAGGGAACATATTTATTTGTTGGTCTTTGCTCTTGTTAAAATTAAATTTATATGGCTAAAGCATATGTTTATGACTATGAAACAGTTCTAAATTGTTTCTTAGCAGTATTTATTAATATAAAAGATCCAGAAGATAAAGTAATATTTGAAATCAGCGGTTTTCAAAATGATTCCTATGCATGCATAGCTTTTTTAGAAGACTGCATTAAAAACAAAACGTTACTTGTTTCTTACAATGGATTGAGATTTGATTCTCAAGTTTCAAGGTTTTTGCTCACTCTAAAAGAAACTGAAGTTCTAAATCATGGGATGATGGTTGCTCAACAAATTTACAACATAGCTCAAGAAACTATAGAGCGAATGAATGCTAAAGAGTTTCCTCTATTTAAAATAGATGATAATCCTTTTAATGAATGTGATATTCTAGCCATAAACAATTACGATAATCCTGCTAAACGCTGTAGTCTTAAATGGCTACAGTTTAGCATGGATTGGCACAACGTAGAAGACATGAGTAAGTCTCACAAAGATTATCACACAGAAAATGATATAAAAAAGTTAACTACTTATTGTATTAATGATTGTTTGTCTACAAGAGAAATGTTCTT
>Ga0098043_1000130_pt1 | contig 24299 bp, 32 predicted proteins | sample 9B_taG_FD_92581 | JGI IMG/M metagenome (GOLD analysis project Ga0098043, IMG submission 92581) | Marine viral communities from the Subarctic Pacific Ocean - 9B_ETSP_OMZ_AT15188_CsCl metaG | ecosystem: Environmental > Aquatic > Marine > Oceanic | place: Subarctic Pacific Ocean | collected 2015-01-10 | reverse complement strand
TATTTTCATTGTTTGTTCATGTTCACTCATTTGTTCTCCTTTTTATTTAGTTCATGTTGAACGTCATGTATGCTTGGTATTAGTTCATGTTCTAATACTTCTTGTTTATTATTATCCCATACATCTGCATTAGCTTCACCATACTTTTTGATAAATTCTTCTCTAGTAAGTTCAGCTGCAGCTTCGGTCATTTCTAATACCCAGTTACCTATTTTACTCATTACTTCCTCGCTTGTATGTATATCATAGTAATACCTACTAATAGTAATATGGTTATGTCTAAGATACCCATTATCTTAAACTAGCTGTATATTCATTAATCATGTCAGTAATTTGTTCATCTTCTTCTATTGAAGTTATGTAGTCATACTTTTCCATGAGTTCTTTATTAACAGCACCAGCAATGGCATTTACATCTTCTTCTCCATAGTGTTTAACTATTAGTTCTGAAGCTGTATGTTCAAAGTCAAAGTCAGCTTTCGGTTCTGTTTTAGAAGCAGTTGCTTTTGGTGTAAATGTATTTACATTGCCAAATATTTCACCAGTAGCTGGATCCCATATATTACCATTGTCATCTACATTAAATACTCTTTTCTTTAACTTCGATAGACCTTTTAGTTTGCGTTCCATAACATTTAATTCATAGATATCGCCCATAGTCTTTGCAAAGTCATCTGATAGTAATAATCTATAATACCAAATACCTTTACGTTTAGCAGCTTTGTATACTTTACTGTTCAGTAATGTGCTGCCAATCCACATACCTGATCTCCATGTAGTTCTAATCATATTTACCTCTTTCGGTTCGGTTAACATAGCCTGGCATTACCATTGAATTATGGCTATTTTAAGCTATTTTTTACCAATAGAAACGCGAGCCGAAGGCTCGCGAAAATTTATAAAATCCCAACTATGCGACAGCTGGGATTAATTCAGATGATATAGTACCATCATCATTATCTAAAGGTTTTTCTAATTTACCCATTGTAGAATTATAAAACTCTTTTAGTTTTTCTTTTTGTTTGGTTTTGATTGTATTTATTTTGTTTTGTCTTTCTTCACTAGGCATATACTTTGTTGCTTTAGATGTATAAGGTACGTATTCATCACCAGTGATTTCTTTGAAATACTTAGTATAAGCAACCATTCTTGCATATGCGTGATAAAAGTTATGTTCTCTTGCATTGAATTGTTTTTCTAATGCATGAAGTTTAGTGTGTGCAATCTCCTGAGATCTTGCATACATATCAAGATTGGATATTCTTGAACTAGCACCCATTTTGTCTTTTTCCCATTTAAGACCATTTTCTGCATAACTGAGCATTTTGTCAGTATAAGAGACTTGGTTATATAAAGTTGGAATAATGCCATTGAGTTGATACACTACTGATTGTAATGAATTGTTGATGTCATTACCATCTGCGTCAGTATCTCTGAACTCTGTATGTACCTGATTGTCATACATAGATCTCAAAGCATTGAGATTATTATCAATTAAGTCATTTAATAATTTATCATTTAATTTATTCATTGTATTACTTTCGTTATTTATTTAGTTTGTGAGCTTTTCTCACAGTCTTGCCAAGCAAGATGGTGATTTAGATATACTTGTCACTTTATCCCTTTCCCCAAATTTTACGAATAAGGGGGGGTAAAGGCAGCTACGCTGCACCCCTTGTGGGTTGACTAGTTTATCTTAATCATTATCATGAGTATAAGACATAAGAGATTTCTCTATCTTTCTTATCTTCATAATTATATATATTAACATTATCATATTTATTATTATCATTATTTATCCTTTCTATTATTCTTATTATATTCTTTATCTTTATTTTTTTATTCTTTTTAACCCAGACCGAAGCCTGCAAGGGCGAGACCTTGGCTCGACTTTAGCGAGGGCTGGATCAGTTCCAATCGTCACACTAAGACGAATGTTCTTGACATGATTTTATCAATGATTACAATTATCCAACGATAGCGAGTATGACGGATAATACGGAATTAACAGATAAACAGAAGGCACTTGTCGATACCATCGTATCAACAGGGTGCAGTATAGTTGAAGCAGCAGAAAAGGCTGGATACTCAACGAAAATCAGTAGAGAATCAGCTAGGGTAAGTGCTTCTCGTACACTACGACTTCCAAAAGTACAGAGATACATGATGGAATGTGTGTCAAGAACGATAGGTCTAGGTGCAGTAACAGCAAGTAATAAGTTAGTAGAACTATCCAATAAAGCTAAATCAGAATACGTACAGCTAGAAGCCAGTAAGGATATTCTAGATAGGGTTGGGTTACGTACACCAGATAGAGTTAATCACCAAGTAGTCGGAGACATAAAGGTTAGTATCGATCTTAGTTAGACGAGAGGGTGGGGGTTAAAAACTACAGGTATGTAGTAGTGATATATGTCATACACACAACAGAGTTAAAAAAAGTAAACATATGTGCGTAGACAAAAATATTTCTAAGATTTAAGGTAAAATGTCTTTAGACGATAAACCAAGAGAGGGTTTCTCTCACGCCTTGCAAGGCAATAAAAGTTATGAAGAAAAAAAGTACAGTAAATAAGGCTGGTAACTATACTAAGCCTACTCTTAGAAAAAGACTGTTTCAGTCTATTAAGTCATCTGCTGTTCAAGGTACAGCCAGTGGACAATGGTCAGCAAGAAAAGCGCAACTGTTAGCAAAAAGATATAAAGCTGCTGGTGGAGGATATAGATAATGAAGAAAAAACTTACAAAAAGACAATTAGATACTTTAAAAAAACATTCTGTTCATCATTCAACAAAACATATGAATATGATGAAAAAAGAAATGAGAGCTGGAAAATCTTTTACTGCTTCTCATAAGAAGGCACAAAGATTAATTGGGAAATAATGGCTCTTGCAAGATCACAGCAATCATTAAAAGCATGGGGTAAACAGAAATGGCGTACTAAGTCTGGTAAGAAATCATCTGAAACAGGTGAAAGATATTTGCCAAGTGCTGCTATTAAAGCTTTATCTCCTAGTGAATACGCTAGAACTACTGCTGCTAAAAGAAAAACAAAGAAAAAAGGCAAACAAGTGTCTAAGCAACCTAAAAGTATAGCAGCTAAAGTAAAAAAGTTTAGGAGTTTCTAATGGCAACTCCAGCATGGCAAAGAAAAGAAGGAAAAAATCCAAGTGGAGGATTAAATGCCAAAGGTAGAGCTAGTTATAACAGAGCTACTGGTGGCAATCTTAAAGCACCTTCAAAGAAAAAGGGCAATAAGAGAAGAAAATCATTCTGTGCAAGAATGAAAGGTATGAAAAAGAAGCTGACTTCTGCAAAAACAGCAAGAGATCCTAATTCTAGAATCAATAAATCACTTAGAGCTTGGAACTGCTAGTAAGTGAATTGAAATAATATTTTGTTTCTAATATAGTTGTAGTTTACCTAAAAAAATTTTATAACAATAAGGAATGAAAACTATGACTATTGATGATTTAACAACTACTGTAAGAATACTTCAAGATGAAGTAAAAGATATTAAAGAAATAAACAATGTATTAATGAATAAGTTAGACAAAGCTTATGAAGATAGAATAGTATTGCGTAGTCAAGTTTTAAAGTCTAAAGTCAGTAAAGAAAGTGAGGTCGAAAATGCCTAAAGTTGGTAAAATGAAATTTCCATATAGTGCTGCTGGAAAGAAAAAAGCAAAAGAAACAGCAAAGAAAAAAGGAATGAAAGTTGTCAAGCAAAGCAAAAAGAAAGGGTACTAGAGTAGAGAACGAAATAGTAAAACTCTTTCAAGCTGAAGGGTTTAATGCCAGGAGACAACCTTTATCTGGTGCTATTGCTGCGTTCCCTCATGACGTTCAAGTATCTGATCTTTTTGAGGGAACTAACATTGAAGTCAAGGCTAGAAAAAATGGCGAGGGCTTCGCCCAATTAGATAAATGGAAAGGATCTGCTGATTTATTAGTATTAAAAAGAGACTTTTCTAGTCCAATGGTATATCTTGATTGGGATTTATTTAAGGAGTTTTTGTATGAGTATAGACAAAACAGACGACGTAACGAATCTGGAGAACAGGCAGCTATTTCACATTTCTCTAGCAGAAAGACGGAAGCTAAGACAGATCGTAAGAAAGGTACATCTAAAATTCCTTCCAGAAGCTTCAGTAACGGACAAGGAGTGCGACAAATTAATAGAAAGCCTTGGCCCAAAAGTCAGAGAAAGATTGCTAAGAGAAGCGATAGACAAGAATCTAGTATAAATGGCACAGCTAAGTTACAAACCAGATGGCAATACCTTAAAGAACTTTCTAAAGGGGAATGAGTTTTTTAGAGGTTTACGAGGGCCAGTAGGAAGTGGCAAGTCTGTCGCTTGCGCTATTGAGGTACTTAGACGTGCTCTCCAACAAGAAAAAAATGCACAAGGAAAAAGAAAAAGTAGGTGGGCCGTTATTCGGAATACTAATCCGCAACTTAAAACGACTACTATTAAGACGTGGTTAGATTGGTTTCCTGAGAATGAATGGGGTACATTTCAATGGTCAGTACCTTATACGCATAGAATAAATGTAGGTGAACTAGATTTAGAGGTCATATTCTTAGCTTTAGATAGGCCTGAAGATGTTAAAAAGCTTTTATCATTAGAACTAACAGGAGTATGGGTAAACGAAGCCAGAGAGCTTCCTAAGAGCATTATTGACGCTTGTACTATGAGAGTAGGTAGATATCCTAGTATGCGTGATGGTGGTGCTTCTTGGTATGGAGTTATTGCAGATACTAACGCACCAGAAGAAGATCATTGGTGGCCTATTATGGCTGGTGATGTACCAGTACCAGATCATCTATCTAGAGATGAAGCTTTGATGTTAGTTAAACCTGAGAATTGGAATTTTTATACGCAGCCATCTGCTTTGTTAGAAGATAAAAATAAAGATGGTACACTCAAAGGATATAAAAAAAATAGTAAATGCGAAAATCAAAACAATCTTACACAAGATTATTATAACAATATTATTAAAGGTAAGATGAAAGGTTGGATTGATGTTTATGTAATGAATAAACTAGGATCTTTAGAAGAAGGTAAGCCAGTATATCCTAACTGGAATATGGAAATACATTTATCAAAAGTAGATTTAGAGCCAGCTCAAACAACAGTCTATGTTGGTATTGACTTTGGTTTAACACCAGCTGCAGTGTTCGGTCAAAAGTTACCTAATGGTAGATGGATTATACTTCAAGAGTTAGTATGTTTTGATATGGGTATAGCAAGATTTAGTGAACTATTAAAATATGAGTTTGCAAAGAATTATAGAAACTTAGATATAGAAGTATTTGGTGATCCAGCTGGAGATTTTAGAGCTCAAACAGATGAAACTACACCATTTCAAATATTAAGACAAAATGGAATAATGGGTAAACCTACTCATAGTAATGATGTAGCTCTTAGAATAGAAGCTGTTGAAATATCATTATCTAGATTAGTAGAAGGATCTGCTGGTTTTTTAGTAGATCATAGATGTATTAATCTTAAAAAAGGATTTAATGGTGGTTATTTCTACAGAAGATTACAAACATCAGGTGATAGATATGACGAAAAGCCAATGAAGAATAGATACTCCCATGTCCATGATGCATTACAGTATTTATTATTAGGAGCTGGGGAAGGTAAACAATTAATATCTGGTAAAGCTAAAAATCCTACTGTTGTTAAGACAAGAGGTTGGAGTATATTTGGTGATAAAAAAAGAAGAAGTGTATGGCAAAACAGAATGAATGGTTAGTATATTTCTACGAAAATAGAGATTATCATAGACATACTAAATTTTTTAAAAAAGGTTTTAAGCATTGTGGAGTAATGGGTTATGATCCTGAAAAAAAAATATGGATAATATCAGAATATTTATTTGGTAAATTAAATATAGAAATACTTAATGAAGATGAAGTAGATAAAATATTTAGATTAATACAAATGAAAAATGGACATATATTGCAAGTGCCAGTACAGGATAAAATATCTAAATTCCCAGTTATTATGGGATCTTGGATAAAAGAACATAGCTGCGTTAGTTATGTGCAACGATTAATAGGTTGGTCTAGATTTTGGATATTTACACCTAATCAGCTATATTGTGCGTTGAAAAAAAATGGAATGTGTGAAATAGACTTATAACTATGGGTGCATTTAGAAAACCAAAGTATCAAGAAACTGCTGCAGACAAAGCAGTTAGAGAAGATATTGAAAGAAGAAGAAAAGAAGAATTGAAGCAACAAGCTGAAATGGAAGCAAAAGAAAAAAAATTCAAAAGAAGAAAAGCAAAAGGAATGGTTGGAATGAGATCATTATTTACAAGAGCTGGTGGCAGAGGTTATTTTCAAGAAGGTGAAGAAAAATAATGGGTGGTAATACAAGTACAAAATCATCTTCTGGTGGAGGGGGAGGTAGTAATAATAATAACAATAATAATCAAGCTAATCAAATTGCTAAACAAGTTAAAAAAGATATTGGATTAGTAGAAAAAAAAGCTGGGCCTTTTGATTATTTACAATCAGGTGCTACAACTGGATATTATGCTAGTGCATATGCTGGAACAAAAGATGCAGATTTTTATGGAAAAGAAGCATCAACAGCAGCTAAAAAAGCTATGGATAAAGCTGGATTAGGAACATACAATGAAGATAATGATAGTTTTCAAAATGTTGTAGGTAATAAAATAATATCAAGTACTGGAATGATGGGAACTTCTATGGGAAGTGGTGAAAACACTATTATGGGTCAAATACCTATTTCAAAACAAATGTTTGAATCTCAAAAAAAAATACAAATGATAGCAACAGGAGCTATGTCAGCTTTAGGTATTCCATTAATGGGTGCAGCTTTTATGGATTATAATAAAAAAAAATACAATGATTATCTTACAAGTTTTAATAATACAGTAAACAGTTCTACTTCAATAGCTTCATCAAAAACTCAAGCAGAACCACAACAAAGAGTTACTGATAATAAAGCTGTTTCAGAAAGTGCAGAAAAAACTTTTGTAGAAACAGATGCAGAAAATGCAAAAAGGATGCAAGCTATTGCAAGAAGAGGAGAAGCTTTAAAAGGAAAAAGATCTTTTTTTAGTGGTGTTACAAAAACAATTTCAGGAGATCTATAATGGCATTTATACCAGTAGCAGAAAAAAATATTTCATCAGGGTATACTGATAATAAATTTAAAAATTTTTTTAAAAAATATCAAGACGCAGAAACAATTTTTGATCATTGGAAAGATAAATATGAAGAAGCATATGAATATACAATGCCATCAAGAGAATCTTTTTATGAAGAAACAATAGGAGAAAGACGTACTGATAAAATATTTGATGAAACTGCAGTAGTAGGTATACAAGAATTTGCTAGTAGATTACAAGCTGGTATAGTTCCAACATATGGTAGATGGGCAAATTTAGAAGCTGGATCTGAAATACCAGAAGATCAGAAACCAACAGTAAATGAAGCATTAGATGAAATAACAAAATATGTTTTTGAAATATTAAGTGGTTCTAATTTTAATCAAGAAGTACATGAAGCATTTATGGATTGTGCTATTGGTACTGGTGTAATGTTAGTAGAAGAAGGTGATGCATTAAATCCTGTTAGATTTACTTCAATACCTTTACCTAAAGTAATGCTTAATAATGGGCCAGATAATAAAGTAGATACTGTATTTAGAAAAAGACAGATAGCCTATAATCAATTAATGACTGCTTATCCTAAAGCTGAAATGTCTGAAAAAATGTTAAAAGCTATTGAAAATAATGAAAATAAAAAAGCAAATATAGTTGAAGGTGTATTTAGAATATATGATGAGCCAAATACAGAAAAATTTAAATATTGTGTTACTTGCATGAATGAAGAAGAAGTTATTTTTGAAAAAGAATTAGATGGAATTGGTAGTAATCCATTTATTGTATTTAGATGGAATAAAGGATCAGGTGAGGTTTATGGAAGAGGGCCTGTATTTAATAGTATGGCTGCAATTAAAACAACTAATCTTACAGTAGAACTAATATTACAAAATGCACAAATGAATATTAGTGGAATATATACTTATGAAGATGATGGTGTTGTTAATCCTGATAATATAAATCTTGTGCCAGGTGCTTTAATTCCTGTAGCTCCAAATAGTAGAGGTCTTACACCTTTAGCTGGTGCTGGTAGATTTGATGTAGCTCAGTTAATACTTTCTGATATGCGTCAAAACATTAAGAAAGCATTATATATGGAAACTCTTGGTAGACCAGAAGGTACACCAATGTCTGCTACTGAAGTTGCAGAAAGAATGGCAGATTTATCAAGACAAATTGGATCATCATTTGGTAGATTACAAGCTGAGTTTGTAACACCATTACTTCGTAGAGTAATTAGAATATTATCTAAACAAGGTAGAATTGAAATACCTAAAGTTGATAATAGAGAAGTAAAAATAATTGCTACTTCTCCACTATCACAATCTCAACATCAACAAGATATTGCAGTTGTTAATAATTTTAATGCAATATTAGCTCAAACATTTGGCCCACAAATTCTTAATATGATTGTTAAACAAGATGAAGTAGCTAGATATTTAGCAGAAAAATTAGGCTTACCAGAAAAATTAATAAGAGATCCTCAAGAGCAACAAGCATTAATTCAAGAGTTGCAAAACATGGCACAACAGTCTAATATAGCTGCTGATGAGTTGGGAATCCCTAGTCAGTCGCCACAAGGACAATAAAAAAGATACTAGCGAAATAGATCAAATATTTGCTGCAGTTTTTTCTGATCCTGATGGTAAAAAAATATTGGAATATTTTGATAGTATTGTTATGAATATTACAGTAAATCCTACTACTGATAGTAAAGTATTATGGCATTTAGAAGGTCAACGATTTATGCTGCAACAAATTAAAAATAGAATTAAGCGAGGTAAAGAATGGAAGAAGAAGTAGTTACTCAAACAGAACAAACAGAAGAAATTTCTAAACCAGATTATGTTCAAGATAAATTTTGGAACAAAGATACTAATGAAATTAATATAGAAGAATTATCTAGTAGTTATAATTCATTAGAAAAAAAACTAGGATCAAGAACAGAAGATTTATCTAAACAAATTAGAGAAGATATAGCTAATGAAGTAAAAGCTAATGTTCCTGAAAAATATGAATTAAATTTACCAGAAATACCAGAAAACATAAATATTGAAGTTAGTGAAGATATGCCTTTATTGCAATGGTGGAGTGAAACTGCAAAACAAAAAGGTTTATCTCAAGAAGAATATAATAAAGGTATAGAAGCATTTATTAATAATGAAATATCATCATTACCTGATATTGATAATGAAAAAAATTTATTAGGAGATAGTGCAAATGCAAGAATAGAAGCTGCTGATTTATGGAGTAAAAAAAATTTAAGTAAAGATTCTTATGAAGCAATAGCTAATTTTGCTACTACAGCTCAAGGCGTAAAAGCATTAGAAGAAATAATGAAACTTAATAAAGATGCACCTATACCACAAACAGAAACAGCTATTGAAGCTGCTCCTAGTTTAGAAGATCTTAGATCTATGATGAAAGATCCTAGATATTGGAAAGATGGAGATAGAGATCAAGCATATATTAATAAAGTAAGTAACTTATATGAAAAGTACTACGGAAGTCAAAAGGCGAGTTAAAGCTACTTGGCGTGATGCACAATCTTTTGCTGAATGGCTTGATCCTATTGAAGGAAAAAAATTAAAACCAGCTATAAATTATAGTGAAGGATATGTCTTAAAAGATGATGATGATGTATTAATCTTATATATGACATACAATGATACAGATATTGGTGATACTTGTGTTATTCCTAAAGAAAACATTGTTAATATTTGTGAGTTGAAAAATATTAAAAAAAATGTCAGTAAACAATAAATAGACCTCTAAGGCCCTAGATATGCCTGTAAAGATAACATATCAAACTCCTCTGAGACAATCTAGGTAAACTTAACAAGCATACGGAGGTTAAAATGTCTGCTTCTATTACTAATGCTTTTATCACTCAGTTCGAAGCTGAAGTGCATATGGCATATCAAAGAATGGGTAGTAAGCTAAAAAGCCTAGTGCGTACTGTAAACGGAGTAAGTGGCGAATCTGTAAAATTCCAAAAAGTTGGAACAGGTGAAGCTACAAGCAAAGCAAGACACGCAGAAGTAGTTGCTATGAACATTTCTCACACAAATGTAACTGCAACTCTATCTGATTTCTATGCGTCTGATTACGTAGACAAACTAGACGAGCTTAAAACCAATATTGACGAAAGATCAGTTGTTGCAAATAATGCAGCATATGCTCTTGGTCGTAAAACTGATTCTATCATTACAGATGCTATGAGTTCTGCTACTACACTAGCTAACAATGCTGGTGCACAAGGTGGTACTGTTGCAACTGATATGAACGTGGATAAGTTCCAAGAAATGCAAGCGCTTTTCGGAACTAACAGCGTTCCTGATGATGGCGGAAGATACTGGGCAATCGGCCCTAACCAATGGTCTAACTTATTAGATGATGATCAATGGTCAAGAATGGAATACATTGGATCTAACGAATTACCTTTTTCTGGTATGAATTACACAGCGAAAAAATTCTTAGGCTTCTTAGTATTTGTACATTCTGGTCTAGACACATCTGGTTCTACTGATAGACACACTATTGCATGGCACAAGTCATCAATGGGTCTAGGTGTAGGATCTGAAGTTAGAACTGAAGTAAACTATATACCTGAAAAGGTATCTCACTTAATGACTTCTTACCTATCCATGGGATCAATTTTAATTGATACTAATGGTATTAGAGTACAGAAGTGTGCGGAATAGGAGGTAATTAATGGCATACGCAACTTCAAATCCAATTAAGAAGATATCAGGAATGGGTGCTGGAAACTCACTATGGTTTTATACTGATGGTGATGCTAAAGGTACTGTTGTAGCTTCAGGCTATTTCAATTCTGCTTTCAAAGAATTAAGCAAAGGTGACGTTATCCTTTGTTCAATCGGTGTAGGTGGTACTCACGAAATGGATGTAATTACAGTTACTTCTGAAACAGGTGCAACTACTGTAACAACAGTAGCTCTTGCATAAAGAAATATAACAAATAAGAGGGGGTTTTCCCCCTCTATTTTACAATTAATATGGCAGTAACAAAAATAGATATAGCTTCAAGAGCATTAGTAATGATAGGAGCAAATCCTATTTCATCTTTTACTGATGGTACAACAGAAGCTCAAGTTACAAATACAATATATGAAGAAGTAGTAGAATCTACTTTAACAAGACATAATTGGAGATTTGCTACAGGGCAGCAACAATTATCTTTATTAGCAAATACACCTACTGGTAGATATGAATATGCATATCAAATACCAGCAAATCCTGAATGTTTAAAAATATTATCAGTAACAGTTAATGATGCATTAATTCAATATAATAGATATGAAGATAAAATTTATTTAGATGGTTTTGGATCTCAAAGCACAGTTATAATGGATTATATATTTAGACAAAGCGAAGATCAATTTCCTCCTCATTTTAGATTAGCAGTAGAATATAAACTAGCTAGTATCTTTGGTGGATCAGTAGCAAGAGACGCAGCTCTAGTTCGAGAGTTTGATCAACTAAGTGAAAGACAATTATTAATTGCTAAAAATACTGACTCGCAAGAAACTACTACCAAAACACTTTCTACTGATAGATTTATAACAGAAAGAAGAAGCAGTCGTAGTGGACTTGTGGTTGGATAATGCCTAGAAAAGTAAGACAAGTATATACAAATTTTTCAGCTGGAGAAATTAATAATCTTCTTAATGCTAGAACTGACGCTAAAGCATATTTTGAAGGTGGAAAACAAGTAAGAAATTGGTATTTATTAGATGAAGGTGGAGTAATGCGTAGACCAGCTACTGAATATATGGCTACAATGCCAGCAGAATGTAGAATAATTCCATTTATATTTTCTAATGATGAAGTAGCTTTATTTATTTTATCAAATAATAGACTTGATGTTTATTCTAATACTGGTTCTGTAATACAATCTAATATAACTTCTAATTGTAACTGGACTACTGCTCAATTATTTGAATTAAATTTTGCACAGTTTGGTGATACAGTATTTTTAACTCATAGAAATAATGAAATTAGAGAAATAAAAAGAACAAGTGCTTCTTCATTTACTGTATCTGCATTTGCTTTTGAAGAAGATGATACAGTTACAGTAGGTGGTATAAATAAAAGCGAACAACCATTTTATAAATATGCTGATTCATCAATTACAGTTACATTATCTTCTCATGCAACTGGTACAGGAAGAACTCTAACTGCTAGTGCAAATGCTTTTACATCAAATCATAATGGTACATATTTAAAAGTTAATGGTAAACAAGTTAAAGTAACAGGATTTACAAGTGCTACTGAAGTAACTGTTACTGTTATAGAAGATACTGTAAGTACAGGCCCACACTCTGATTGGGAAGAACAATTAATATCTGCTGAAAGAGGTTTTCCTCAAGCAGTATCATTCCATGATAATAGATTATGGTTTGGAGGAGTAAGAGATAAACCTTCTGCTGTTATAGCTAGTCAAATTGGAGGTTATTTTAATTTTAATTTAGGAACTGGTTTAGCTGATGAAGCTATTAATGTTGCTATTGCAAGTGATACAGTAAACGAAATAAGACATTTTGTATCTTCTCGTAACTTACAAATATTTACAGACAGTGGTGAGTATTATGTTCCTGTGTCATCACAATCAGCTGCTATTACTCCAAGTAATATAGCATTTCTTCGACAAACACCTTATGGTTGCAATAGAGCTGCACCTATTCCTTTTGATGGTGCTTCTTTGTTTAGTCAAAAAAATGGTAAAGCAATTAGAGAATATGTATTTTCAGATGTTGAACAAGCATATAGATCTACAAGTGTATCTGTATTAGCTTCTCATTTAATTGATGTACCAAAACAATTATCTATGATGACAGGTAATGAAACTAAACCAGAACAATTTGCTTTTTTCTTAAATAGTGGAACTAATGATGATGGTAAATTAGCTTTATTTCATTCTATTCGTGATGAAAAAATAGCTGGTTGGACTATGTGGGAAACACAAACTGGAGATAAATATCATAGTATAGCTGCATTAAATGATCAATTATTTGTTATAGTAAAAAGAGTAGTACCTTCTGGTACAAAATATTTTTTAGAAAGATTTGCTAATGATGATTCTATAACTCTTGATTGTTCTACAACTACTACTGTATTTCAAAAAGGTACACCATTAGTAAATGGTGCTAGTCAAACTGGAAACTCATTATCAGTAGATGGATTTACTTCTGATCCAGCTATACAAGAAACTTTTACTATTACTGGTAATGCAACTAAATATACTATTACTGCTGTTACACAAACTGCTTCCGGGTATGATTTAACATTAGATCAAAACTTAGCAGTATCTCCTAGTGATAATGCAGCAATTACTATTGTAGAAGGATTTATTCATACAGTAAATGCAATTTATGAAAATACAGATAAAGTATTTGCAGTATTTGGTAATGGATCATTAGGTGAATTTACAGTAGATAGTAATAATAGAATAACATTAACTTCTGCTCCTTTTCCAACTGGAACTAGAGTAGGATTTAATTTTACTCCTATATTAGAAACAATGCCAATAGATAAAGAAATAGATACAGGTCCATTAACAGGACAGCCAAGACGAGTTAATAAAGCTATTGTAGATATATCTGGTGGTTTAGATATAACTATGAAAGCACAAGATTTAAATTCAAAAGAATTAATAATACAACAAGTAGATTTTACAGTAGGTAGTGATGTGTCTGCAGTAACTGATAAAAAAGAATTTAATTTTTTAGGTTATAGTAAAAATCCTACAATTACTATTAGCCAAAACGATCCTTTACCATTAAAAGTATTAGGAATAGCTATGGAGTTACAGTTCGCATGAGTGGAGTAGAATCAGCAACATTATTTGCAATAAGTACAGGAGTACAAACTGCTGGTAATATAGCAAGTATACAATCTCAAAGAGCTGCATTAGCTAGAGAAAATTATAGAATAGAAACAGAAAAAAGATTAGCTGCTATGCAAGCATTAGAAGCAGAAAATGCAAGAAAAGAAGATGCATTAAGAGAGTTAGCACAGAATAAAGCATTTCAATCTACTTCTGGTTATTATGATGATAGTATGAGTTTTTTAAATATTAATAAACAAGTAGAAAAAAACATGAATAAAGATGTAGCAAATATTAGATTAATGGGAAAACAAGTACAAAATAAATTTGGAAGTATGTTGTTTGAAAATTCTTTAAAAGAAAAAGATTTAGTATTTGGTGGTTACACTTCTGTTATAACAGAATTAACAAATGGATATTTACAATATAGGGATCTTAAAGATTAATGGCATTAACAACAGGTAAAAAACAAACAACAGTAACACCTAGTTCAGTAGCTAGTAGAATGGGTGTAGTTCCAGCTTATAGTGGAGATTGGGTAGCAACAGCTGCTGCTAGTTTAGGTAAATCTTTAGATTTACAAGCTAAAAAAGTTGCTGTGTTAGAAGAAGAAAAATGGAAAGCACAATTTAGTATAGATACTTATAAAGCTATAAATAATTTTGCTATGAAAAATAGAATAAATCCAAATGGATTTACTGAAAGTACAGATGCATATATTGGTCAATTAATAGACAGTGTACCTAAAAGATATAAAGGTTGGGCAAAACAATATGCTGGAATGATGGCTGCAAGAGAAGGTCAACAAATAATTAACAGACATTATACTACGCAACAACAAGATATGATTAGATTAAATCAAGATGATACTGCATTATGGTTAGATAATACATTAAGAAATATGCAAAGTATACCTTATGCAACTTGGGATCAAACTATGTTTGATAGTCATTTAGCAGAATTTACAGAAAAAGCAGTAGCATATGAAAATATGTTTAATGCATTAGATCCACAATATAGAGGTCAAATAGATACTCCTCAAGTATGGAAAAGAAAACATCAATTAGCTTTTGAACAAGCTAGATTAAATTCTAAACACACTGCTTTATTAGAAAGTGCAGAAATTTTAGATAGAGAAGCATTAATAGGTAAAGATGTAGATGGTGATGAAAAAACTTTTCAAAGCAAAGGTATTGAAGGTGAATTAACTAATATACAAACTGCTATTGCTAAAATTAATGCTGATTTAACCAAATATATGAATAATCCTAAAGTAGATGATTTAGATGGCTTTGCAACATTAGGTGATACAACAGCAGAAGAAAGAACTTTATTACAACAAAATAGTCTAAAATATGTAAATAATTTAGCTGATTCATTAGAAAGAACACAAAATAAATTAAAATTAATGAATCAAGAAAAATATAAAAATAATATGAATAATTTATTTGATACAGTATCTAAACCATACAATAGTTATACAGAACAAGAATTAGATAATGAATTAAATTATTTTAATGCAAATTTAGAAGATAGGTTAAGAATAAAAGAAGCTAATAAAAAAAGTAATATTATTGGTAAATATTCTAAAGTTTTATATTCGCCAAAAGGTGAACAAACTGAGTATTATCATAAAAATGAAAAAGTTAATTTTGGTAAATTTAATAGAACATGGACAACAGTTATTGATAGAATACAATTAGAGTTTGCATCTTCAGGTATTAAAATAACTGATGATGAAGTAAAAGATATGATAATTGATGATCATATTTATACAATGACAGGAAAAGATCCAAAAGGATTAACTTTTGAATTTGATTTTTTACAAGGAGTTGCAAGTGAAGATTTTGATAATTTAAAAAATTATGCACTTAATATGGGAGTTGTTCCAAAACCATTAACAAAATATATTAATAATACGTTAACAGACACATCTTTAAATTTAGATATTCAAGCTAATAGAGATAGTTTAGTAGAAATAGCTGGAATGTTTAATGCTTTAACAGAACAGCCTCAAGCATTTGTTTATGGAGTTGAGGGTATTAGTGTTGAGAATCAACAATTATTATCACAATTTCATAATGATTATAAAAGACAATTTGATATAATTCGCAGAAGAGGAGAAGCAAATTTAAAAGTATTTTTAGATGAAAAATCTTTTGTTAAAAATTGGTGGGAATTAAGAAATAATTGGGATCAAGATGAATCTGATAAAATTAATCAAATATTTAATCAAAAAATATCTGAAATTCCTGACAATTTATTTGAAGAAAAAATTACTGATACTATTGATAAAGCAATACAAATAACTCCTTTAACTTTATTTGGAGTAAGTCAAGGTAATATTATTTCACCTTTAACAAAAGAAGAAGCTACAAAAAATTTAATGGATCCATATGCTCCACCACCATTATTTGAAATACCTTTTGCTAGATATTTTAAAGTTAATGATTATGAAAAAGAATCATTAAATAATGCATTGGCAGTTGAAAAATTAAAAGAAGTATTACCAGATTATTTAACAGCATATTATAAAAGAACTTTGACTTCGTCAGACAAATTAGCAATAAGAACAAATGAAGAAATTATTGAAGATGTTGATAAAGTTCTTAATTATCTTATTAGTGATCTTAGCAATATGGGATATGAATAATATGGTAGATTTAGTAGAAAGACCAATAATGCAAGAATATAGTCGTTATATGACTGAAGATGAAATTAAAACTGATATGGTTAAAACTATACAAAATCGTATTATGGGTATGAATGAAAAAACAAGAAATGAATTAGGTATTACAGAAGATTTTTTAGATGATAGAAATATATTTGATATGATCAATGATAAAAAAATACGTTTTGTTTATGATAAAACATCTAGTGCAACTAGACCTACATATTATATTAAAGCTGATCTTGATGGTAGTGGATTATATTATGATATACCAAATCCTAATAATGAAACATCTACATATGCACCATATGATTTTTCAGGAAAAAAACCTGATTATTTAGAATCAAGTCCTGATAAAATTAGAGAACAAGCATATTTAGATGAATGGAATAGTGGTTTTGAAGAAAGAAAAAAAGGATATGATCGTAGAGGTTTAGGCAGCACAAGACGTGCAATCGCAGATTTTACAAGATTTAATTTATTTAAAATACAAAATGATATTCATGCTTTTGGAAAAGAACAAGCAGAAAATATAGCAAGTTTAATACCTGGCTTAGATTATAATTATGATAATTGGGAAGAACAATCACAAAAAGTTTTAAAAAGAATAAATGAATCGGAAGAATCAAATAGAAAATTAGGATTACAAAATACAGATATAATGTTTAACTTTATTTTTGATATGGAGGAAAGTGGAAAATTTAAACCAGAAGCATATGAAACAGAAGTAGGAAATAATGATTGGACAATAGGAATGGGTTTATCTTTAAATGATGAAACTGTAAAAAAAGAATTAATTAATAAAGGTTATAATATTAATAAATTAATTAAAAAAGAAAATAAAATAAAATATGAAGATAGCAAAGAAATATTTGATATAAAAATTAATGAAGCAAAAAAAATTGCTATACAAAAAATGAAAAATTTAGGTAATAATATTACAGGAATAAAAAATTCATATTTAATTATGGCATTAACAGATATGCAATTTCAAGGATCCTATCTTGGGCCAGCATTTACACAAGCACTATCTAATTACATAAAAACAGGTAATGAAAAATATTTAGGAACATTTAGTAGTTATACAAAAGATGGAATTGCTCTTAGAAAAAATGAAAAAGGATATAAAGAAAGAGAAGTAAGTGTTTTAGGTGAATTGTATAATGATGGTATTGCTGCACAACAAGATGGCAAAGGTGGTATTTTTTTAAGAAATCAAAAAAGAGCTGATTTAATATTATCTTGGTCAAATGGACAATACACAAATTTAATTAAAGAATAAAATGCCTGAAATAAATAAAGGTACAGGTAGATCTTTTTTAACTTATAAAGAAATTAGACCTGTTGATGAAAATAGTTTTTTACAAGATTTTAAAGAAGCAGCTATTAATTTAGGTACAGGTTGGGCAGATGAAAATACATTAGGTCTTGCAACTTTATTTGTTACTAAAAATATAATGAATGAAAACAAAACCTATGAATATGATTCAGGATATAATGTTTTTGCAGATCCACAATTAGAAGGATTTACAAATTATTTAGGTAATTTTATTCATAGTAATAATCCAGAACATACTAAACATTTATTAGATAAATTTATAAAAAAACAAAAACAAATACAAGGATCACCTTCTTACATTATTGGTAGAATTTTAGGAGGATTAACAGATCCATCATCTTTATTAGTATTTACAAAAGCTGGTAAATTTTTAATGACAGGAAGTAAATTAAAAACTGTTGGTGGATTTGGTGGTATAGTAGCTGCTGAAGAAGCGTCTAAAAGAATGTTTACAGATGAAAGAAGTATAGCAGAAACAACTTTAATTACTGCTGGTGGTTTTGTTATACCAGCTATGTTTCCTAATTTACCAATTAACTCTGGTAAAAAATTTGATGATTTAGCAAAAGCATTAGATGAATCAGATGACATAATATTTAACAATAAATATACTGTTGGAGCTGCTGCACCAAAAGGTACAAAAATAAAAACTGAAACAGAATTACAAGCAGAAAATAAAATACAACCAACTGGTATGGGTATTTTTGGAGAACAAGGCCCATTTAATCCTTTATTTAGAGTATTAAAAAATGGATCTAATAGTGCACAAGAATTTATTGAAAATGTATTAGAAGGCCCTTTGTATCAAGTTAAAAATTTTAAAGGTGGTATTACAAGTCAAAGTATAGAAAGAAATATTTATAAAAGATATGTACCAACTGTTCTTACAGCAACAAAAAAAATAGAATCTGCATATAATAAATATTTACAACGTAATGGTGTAAATCAACAAGGATTTATGGAAAAAAATCTTGATAAAAAATTTACTAATAATAAAAAAGTTATGAATCCTAAAGAGTTTAGAGAATCTATATGGGATTATAGATTTGGCAAAACTGATGTAGAAGATGAAGTTATTGAAGCGTCAAAAGGTTTAGATGATTTTTATAAAGCTATTGGTGGAGAATATGATGAACTTAAAATAGTACAAAGTTATATTAATAGTCAGATAGACGCTGTTAAGTTTTTTATTAAAAAAACTAAAAATAAAACAAAAAAACAAGATTTAAATATTAAATTAGAAAAATTAGAAGCTAGATTAGAATATGTAAATAAATACGGTTCTCTTAAACAAGATAAATATACAAATATAATGTTTAAAAAAGATGAAATAACTAGAAGATTTGATGATTTTAAAGTTGTATTAACAAAAGCATTAAGAGATAAAAATCCAAATATAACACAAGACGAAATAGATGATATTGTAAAAAGTTTTAAACAATATCAACCATACATAGAATTTGAAAATATAGCACAAAAAATAAAATTATTATCAAAACATAATAGTAGCAAGTTTGATAGAGAATTAATTGAAACACAACTAATGAATAAAGTAGATAGAATATCTGCTAGGTTTATGAGTAGAAAATTAAATATAGATTATAGAATATTAGCTGATGCTGGTTTTATAGAAAAAGATATAAACATTTTAAAAAGAATTTATTACAACCAAACAATACCTGATATTGAAATTACAAAAGTATTTGGAGATCCTATGGGATATGGTGCTAATTTTCAAAAAGGTAATAGAGTAGGTATGAAACAAATAGCTGATGAATATGATGAACTTATAGAACAAGCAGCTACTAAAAAAGAAAAAGATAAATTAATTAAACAACGTGATGAAATATTAAATGATCTTGACGCTTCTATTTCTTTAGTAAGAGGAACATATGGATTACCTAATGATCCAAACAGAACATTAAGTAGAGGTATTCGTATTGGTAAATTATATAATGCTATGACTATGCTTACTGGTATAGCTCAAACAGTAGATGTGGCTAGATTAGTTATGATGAATGGTATGGGCAAAACATTTAAAATGTCATGGGAAGTTATGACTGGAGGTTTTGCTAAAGAAACATTTAAAATGAGTAAAAATACTACACAGTTAGGTGGTGAAGCATTAGATATGGCAACAAGTCAAAGAGCTATGTCTATGTATGGAATGGACGATGCTTTTGGTGTGTTTAATAAATTTGAACGAGGTGTTAGTTCAGTAGGTAATTTATATTTTACTTTTTTAAATTTAAGTAATCCTTGGAATACTGGTGTAAAAACTATTGCTGGTATGTTTAATGGCGCAAGAACATTAGAATCAATAGAAGCATTAGTTACTGGTGGTAAAATTACTAAAGTAAATTTAGCTAGACTTAGAAATTTAGGTATTGATGATGTAACAGCTAAAGAAATATACAAACAATATAAAAAACATGGATATGGTAAAAATGCTAATTCATGGAGTAGTATTGGTGATTCTTATAAAGTTATGCGTGTTGCAAATACAGAATCATGGGATCAAACACCTGAAGCTATAAAAGCAGCAGATGCATTTCATAGTGCTATTGGTAAACAAGCAAGAATAGATATTGTAACTCCAAGTAAAGGTGATGTTCCTTTATGGGCAAATACAGAACTTGGTGGTGTATTATTACAATTTAAAAAATTTGGTATAGCAAGTACACAAAGAATGTTAATGAGAGGATTACAAGAAAAAGATATTAACTTCTTTAATGGTGTATTATTGTTAATGGCAGCTGGAGCTATGGTAGATTCATTTAGACAAAAAGCATTTAATAGAGATTATAGTAAAAAACCTTTTGGTCAAAAAGTAGTAGATGCATTTGATAGATCTGGTTTAGGTGGTGTTTTTAGTGATATTAATAATGCTATTGAAAGAGTTGGTAATAATGAAATAGGTCTTAGACCATTATTAGGAGCTAAAAAACCATATGGTACATATAGAGATTTATTTAATAATCCAATTCCTGATGTTCTTGGGCCAAGTGCTAGTCAATTAGTAAATATAGGAGATATTGCATGGACATGGGGTACAGGCAAGTACAATCATCATACAGCTAGGAATGTGCGTAGACTTTTACCTTTTCAGAATGTATGGTTTTTAGATTCATTATTTGATGAGGTAGAGAAAAAAGGACTTAGATGAGCATAACAATATCAGACACTTCTTCTAGAGTACAATATACTGCTAGTAGTAGTCAAACAGCATTTACTGTACCTTTTGAATTTTTTAATGATGATGATTTAGTTGTTATACATACAAATTCAGGAGGTGTAGATTCTACTTTAACTAAAGCTGCAAGCCCTTCTTCAGTATCACAATATTCAGTAAGTGGTGCTGGTGAATCTGGTGGTGGTAATATTACTTTAGGATCTGGTGCTACTGCTGGAGATAAGTATACAATATTTAGAAACTTACCAATAGCAAGAACTACTGATTTTCCTACTTCTGGTACATTTCCAATAGAAACTCTTAATACAGAATTAGATAAAATTGTTGCATTAATACAACAAGCAGAAGTAAAAATTAATTTAAGTCCAAAAGCTTCTTCATCTACATCTACAGCATTTGGTCTTACATTTCCTGAATTAGTTGCTAATAAATTATTAACAGTAAATTCTGCTGGTAATGGATTAGAATTTTCACAAGAAATAGGTACATTCAAAGGTAATTGGTCATCAAGTGTTGCATATGTTCAAAGAGATATTGTAAAAGATACTAGTACAAATAATATATTTATAGCTTTAACTTCTCATACAAGTTCAGGATCACAGCCATTAACAACTAATACTGATTCTGCTAAATGGTCTTTACTTGTTGACGCTTCTTCTGCAACAACAAGTCAAAATGCTGCAGCCACAAGCGCAACAGCTTCGGCAAATAGTGCAACTGCTTCTGCAAATTCTGCTACAGCAAGTGCAAATAGTGCTACAGCTAGTGCAAGTTCAGCAACTTCGGCAGCTAATAGTTTTGATTCTTTTGATGATAGATACTTAGGAGCAAAATCTTCTGAACCATCTGCAGATAATGATGGTGATGCTCTTATTACAGGTGCTTTATTTTTTGATACTACTGTAAATGCTACAAAAGTATATACAGGATCAGCTTGGCAAACAGTCACAGTTTCTGCAAGTAATCAGGCAAATATTAATACTGTTGCTGGTATATCTAGTAATGTAACAACTGTAGCTGGGATAGCTTCTAATGTTACTTCGGTTGCTGGTGTTAGTTCTGATGTAACTTCGGTTGCTGGAATAGCTAGTAATGTTACTGCTGTTGCTAGCGATGCAACTGATATAGGTAATGTTGCTGGATCAATTAGTAATGTTAATACTGTTGCTGGATCTATATCTAATGTTAATACAGTAGCTGGGTCAAATTCTAATATTGGCACAGTAGCTGGATCTATTTCTAACGTAAATACAGTAGCTTCTAATGTAAGTGGTGTAAATAGTTTTGCAGATAGATATAGAGTAGATTCTAGTGATCCTAGTTCTAGTCTTGATGCTGGTGATTTAGCATTTAACACAAGCTCAAATACATTAAAATATTATGATGGTTCTGCTTGGCAGACTATAACAGCTGATACTGATGTAAAAACTAAAGTATCTGTTAATGATACTACTGCTGGTTTTCTTAATGGTAAATTAGTAGCTGGTACAAATGTGACATTTACAGAAAACAATGATAGTGGTAATGAAACATTAACGATTGCAGCAACGGATAATAGTATTCCTTTCGCAATCGCATTAGGTTAGGAGAAATATGGCAAATAATTTTAGTCAAGCAGACGCAAGTTTAGCAAATAACTCTTTAACTACTGTGGTAAGCACAACTTCTAATAAACAAATTGTAATAGGTTTGTTAATATCTAACACAGGTACAGCAGCTATAAATGTAGACGCTGTATTAAATGATGGATCTAACGATAGATACATTGTTAAAGGGGCTCCTTTACCTGTTGGATCTAGTTTAGAGTGTGTTAATGGAAAGATAGTAATTCCTTCTGGTGGCAGTATTAAAGCAAAGAGTGATAATGCTAGTGGCACAGCTGACGTTATTGTTTCATTATTAACAGACGTAGCATAACATGGCATATTTAGGCACAAAACCTCAAAGTGGTTTTATATCACAAGAAGCTAACCAGTATTTCACTGGACTAACGCAAAACTATATTGACTTAAACCAAAGCATAAGTTCTCTTAGTTCCGTTATCGTTTTAGTTAATGGAGTAGTTCAAGAAAATTCTACAATGTCATTAACTTCGTCTACAAGAATTACTCTTGGAGATACTCTGGTTTCCGCAGATAAAGTTACTTGTATTTATGTAGCTAAAATTTCTAGCACACAAGCACCAGCAACAGGCACAGTTACAAACGATATGCTTTCAGGAAGCATAGCAAACTCTAAACTTGCTAACAGTTCCATAACACTAAATGGTAGTGCTGTTAGTTTAGGTGGTAGTGCTACTGTAGGTGGAGATAATACTCCAGCTTTTGCCGCTTACAAAAGTAGTGCAGACCAAAGTTTATCTGGTGGTGGTGATGTTAAAATCCAATACAATAATGAAATTTTTGATAGTTCTAATTGCTACGACAATAGTACAAATTATCGCTTTACTCCAAATGTCGCTGGGAAATACTTCTTTCAAGCTAGTGCTTATGTAGACCAAAATGGAGGTAGTGGTTGTATGGAAATTGCTGGAATAAAAATTAAAAAGAATGGCTCTACTGTAGCAAAACAAAGGTCTGATTATAGAAGTGAAAAAATAAGAACACAAACTCAACAGATTTCAGTTGTCTTAGATATGAATGGCACAAGTGATTATGTTGAAGCTTTTGCTCATGCTGAAGTTTGTGCTCCAGCGGCTGGTCAACTTAGAACAGAGTCAGATGGAGGGAGTAATTTTATGGGGTTTAAATTAATAACATGACACAGTTAAGATATAAAATTCAAGCATATTTAGGAAGAGAAGTAAGTTTACAAGATGATGTTGAAATTGAAAAAAATGAGAATGGTGTTGAAACCATTAATGAATGGATAACTACTGATAAAGCAAAACCAACAACTGAACAGTTAGACGCATTAGAAAGTGAAGCAAAATCTTTAGAAGATAATAGCATTGTTAGAGGTCAAAGAAGAGAAGAATACGGAAGTTTGATAGACCAAATAGAATACATTACAGAAAATGGATTAGATGCTTGGCAGACTAAAGTACAAGAAATCAAAACAAAATATCCAAAGGAGAGTGAATAATGGCTTTTAC
>Ga0098043_1000129_pt1 | contig 24356 bp, 31 predicted proteins | sample 9B_taG_FD_92581 | JGI IMG/M metagenome (GOLD analysis project Ga0098043, IMG submission 92581) | Marine viral communities from the Subarctic Pacific Ocean - 9B_ETSP_OMZ_AT15188_CsCl metaG | ecosystem: Environmental > Aquatic > Marine > Oceanic | place: Subarctic Pacific Ocean | collected 2015-01-10 | reverse complement strand
GTGCTGACCACGACATTTTTTCTCTCCATATATAATAAAACTGCAACAAAGGGATCAACATGGGACGCAATACCGAACGCGGACGACTCACTCCAGAGGAGAGGAGCCAAATAATCAAACTCTATGAGAAAGGTGGACAAACATATCAATCCATCGCCGACCAATTCAAGGTTCACAAATCCACCGTGGCTCGAATACTCAAACGACCCAAACCAATCGTCTCCACATTGGACACGAACACCACACCACAACAGCCAATCACCACCAACGATGATGGAGATGTGGAAGTGGATCCGGTTTTGTTTCGTCAATATAAACTATGGGAGATAAGTCAAGACATTGAGGCCACCCGTCAACGTGGATCTCATCACGCTCTCCCACAATTCCACCGTCTCCACCTTCAAGTCCATGATGAGTGGGTCCAACTCAAAAAGGAGATGGAGGAGTTTGACAATATGACCAATCCGGATGAGGTACTCCATCAAATCGCCATGGCCGTCCAAGGTCTTCCACCAATATTGAGAGACCGGTTGGAGTCGATGTTGGGTGGTGATCCAAAAATCATCCACCTCAATCGTGGATCATGATGGATCTCTCCAAACTCAAAGCCATCGCCAAAGGAACGTCCCAACTGTTGGAGGAGTCCAAAGCCAATCCGATGACCTTTTGGAGACCAACTTCCGTTCAGGAGAGAGTATTGAGAGATCCAGCCCGTTTGGTACTCCTTCGAGGTGGGAACCAAATCGGAAAAACGGCGGTTGGAGCGTATGAGACAATATGTCATTGTATTGGTCGCCATCCATACAAACAAATACCACCACCTCCAATCGAAGCCTGGGTGATTTGTCATTCATGGGAGCAATCACGGACCATCATGGGAAAATTCCACGAGTTGGTCCCAAAATCGGAACTTCATCCGGATGTTGAGTTTGTCCATGGGAAGGGCTACCGAGGAACCGGCGCGCCAATAGTCCGTTTTAAAAACAACAGTTTGGTCCGGTTCAAAACCACCAATCAAGGGACTCTTGGATTGGCTTCCGGTTCCGTCGACTATATATGGGTTGACGAGCCTCCACCGCCGGTGGTCTTTGGAGAGTTGAGAGCCCGTATCACTCGCACCAATGGACGGATGTTGTTTACACTGACACCCATTGGAGCGCCGGTCCACTATCTCAAACAAATGGTCAAAGATGGTGTGATATCGGAGCATGTTGGAGTCATGAGTGTGGAGAACACCACACCAAAGGGATGCAAGCCGATGATGACGGAGGAGGAGATCGACTCATTGAGGATGTCATATCTCCCAATCGATCGTGACGCTCGGATCAATGGAGACTGGGATGGTGGAGTCCCAGAGGGCCGGATCTTCGATAAATTTACTGATGATATGATAAGTGACCTCACACCGGATCCAGATCGTGAGTATATTTGGACCATTGGCATTGACCACGGTCATGACATCGCGTCTCAAGTCGCTCTCCTTTGTGCTGTGGATGTAACCAATCAATCCAAGCCGGCGATCTATGTGGTGGATGAATACATAGCGAGTGGCGCCAAAGCCGAAAAACACGCCAAATCCATTTTGGCCATGATCAAACGTAATGGATTGGAGTTGGCCAATATCCAACGGTGGACCGGTGACCGCTCTCATGGTGGGTCAAAACAAAACGGAGGACGGATGTCCAATACGATGTTGATGGCCGGTTTTAATCACGTTTTAAAGTATCCCAAAGGTCAACTTCCATTCACGATTCGAACAGCACATAAACCAAAATTTAGTGTATATTATGGATGTCAATCCATCCATGAGTTGATGTGTGACAACCGGTTCCAAATATTCCCACGATGTGAGAGGACAATCAAATCCCTCAAATATTGGGCATTGAAAAATTCGGGCGTTATGGATACAATGAGTGAGTGGAAGCATACCATAGACGCTTTGAGATATGCGGTCATGCCCATCATAGATGTCCAATATCGCTCTCCAAAAACCTCCAAATTGAGATTCCGATGATCACCCAATCCAATATCCCTCCTCTCCCAGTCCAAAAAGATCCAGCTACCCAAAGGAGAGTTGAGCACACCGCGCTACGCAAAAGGATGTTGACGGGGATGTGGCTGCAAGATTTGATTGACGCTATTGGAGATCATATCCCCCAATCACGTCAAGCCGCTTGGGGTGTTCCAGACATGTCTTCCAATATATTCAAGGCCGCCACCAGTGCTCTTTGTGGTTTGTATATGGAGCCGCCATCCATTGGAGTCAATGAGACCACCGCCGGTGAGACGGATGGTTTGGTTGGACGTAATGGATTGGTAAATAAAGCCGGTCTCTGGCCTCTCATGCAACGTGTCCAATTTTATACATTGGGATTGAGAGAGACATTTTTGAGAGTGGACATCACCGATGATGGGAATGGGCTATTGTATCGAATCGTCACACCGGAAATGGTGGAAGCGAACTCAAGCGCTGGAGATCCTTCCAGACCTCACACCATCAAAGAGACCCGGTTGAGATTTTGTGAGTTGTGCACAAAATATGAGTGGACGGTTGACCATCTCTCCATTGAGGATCCAAAAAATCCAATCTATGAGATATACACTATCAACTCAAATGGTGAGCGTGATGAGGATGTCACCGAAAAGTATTTGACATCCAATATGAGTGGAGAGTCATATCCATATCGTGACTCCAATGGGGCTCCCTTCCTTCCATATTCTTTGTATCATGCGGAGATCCATGGTGGACTATTCGATCCATATAATGGGAGAGAAGTCGTCGAAGGCGCATTAAATGCAAGCGTGTTGTACACATATTTTTTACACCTCTCACGCGATTGTTCACACCCACAGCGTTATATTTTGGGAGCCATGCCGGCCGGAATGGATGTATTGGATAACAATCTGGACTCACGTCGCGCAGCCATCGCCACGGATCCGGCTTCCATTTTGGTATTTTCACCAGATCCAGATTTATTGGCCGGTCAAAATCCACAGATTGGACAATTTCAGGCTGGTGGAGATGTCTCACAAATGTTGGAGGCTATCACAGTTTATGAGAGACGGTTGGCCACGTATGCGGGTATCAACCCAGCGGATGTTCAAAAGATGTCTGGAGATCCTCGCAGTGGTTACGCCATCGCCATCTCACGCTCCTCATTGAGAGAAGCCCAAAGAAAATTCGCGCCGTCCTTCCGAATAGCAGACATCCACACGATGGAGATCACCGCCAAAATCGCCAATCGGTATTTGGGTACATCATATCCGGAACATGGGTATAGAATTGAATACCACGCCATCCCACTCTCACCAACGGAGTCCAAAGAGCAACGTGAGAATATGTTGGCACTGTTGGCGGCCGGTCTAATCTCCAAAGTGGACGCGATCAAAATCCTCCATCCAGACCTTGACGACATCGACGCCAAACGGATGTTGTTAAAGATCCAACAAGAGAATCTAACATTTTAACAAACTCACAAAAGGGATAAGCCATGAGTAAAACCAAAATCATTGAGGGTGTAGAATACATCCAAAAAGAACATGTGGACGAGATAGTCCGTCAACGTATCGCCAAATACTCCGAGCGACTAGCCCAAACAGAGTCCAAGTTGGGAGAGTACGAGTCACAATTGGACGAGGCCAAATCCAAAATGGGATTGGTGGACAATCTCACAAGTCAAGTGGAGTCCTTACAAGGTGAACTAAAAACGTCAAACTCACGATATGAGCGCCACACCACCATTTCACAGTTTGGAATCAATGACGGTGATGTGAGAGATATGGTTGAGTGGCAATATGACAGGGCAATGAGCAACCTCCCCAAAAAAGATCGAGTCGATTTGGGACAATGGTTGGAGACAATCAAAACGGATCCCACAACCGCTCCAAGCACGTTGAGACCATTCTTTGAGACTCAAACGGATACTCAAACCAATACAACCTCAAACGAGTCTCCACAGCCGTCTCAAGGACTCCAACAGACACAACCACAACTCACTCCCCCACCATCCTCCAACCGTGGTGTCCAAAGTCAACCCACCGCGGCTCCAAATGATTTATTGAGCCGGGCCACGGATCCAACATTTTACTCTCAAAATAGAGAAGCAATTCGAGAGGCCTATTATTCGCGATTGGGTCAAACTCCACACAAGTTTTGAGAGGTGATGGATGGCCACGTTTAAATATTCGGACGGTGCTGGGATACCCAACCGTCATGATTTTACAAACCTCTCCACCATCTCCGTGACTCATGGATTGGGCTATACTCCCAATATTTGGATCGTCATTGATGGAGAGGTTGTGTTTGGTGAGATCACCTATAATAATCTTTTGACATTTACAGTCATTTTCGAGACGGTGGAAACTGGGGTGATATATTACAGATGATCCACATCCATGATGGATTCGAATTAACTTTATCCCCCAAGAGGTAGACCCATGGCTCAAAGATTTTTGGCTCCCGAACTAATCGCCGAAGGTGTAATTAAACAAAAAGGAACAGTATCACACGATGAACATTTAATCACTCGTGGATATCTTCATTCAAACGTACTCAACGCAATCCACGCGGACAGCGCCAATTATTTGGAAGTTGTCAGCGACGGTGGAATCAATAAACTGAAGGTCAAGCCATTGACCGTGACGGATGTCACCGTTGACTCATCTCAAACATCATTGGCCAACTTCATCTCCAATGTGTACACTGGATCCAATTTTCAAGAAGGTGATATTGTATTTTTGGCGGCGACGTCTCCAATTGAGTCATACATCCACAACGGTGGAACAGCTGGAACAGCTGGAGACTGGGAACTAATCAACAGTGGTTTGAGTGATGCACAAATCCGCGCGAAGTTTTCAGCAAGTGCTGGGATCAACTACAACTCTTCTACTGGTGAATTTACAGCAGACCAAACCGAGATCAAAGGATTTTTCTCGGCTGGAACTGGATTGGCTTATAATGCCGCGACCGGTGCATTTTCATTATCGGCCAACTCGGATCAAATATCCGAAGGGTCCAATAACTTATTCCATACGACCGCTCGCGCTCGCGCTAGTATCTCAGTAGATGCGGCTGGTTTGAATTACAACTCCTCAACTGGTGTGATCACCTTAACGGCTGACACGTCACACGTGAGCGAGGACACCAGCGCGCTCTACTTTACTCAAGCCAGAGCCCGTGGATCGGTCTCATTGGGCGCGGTATCGTCTCCAGATGTTCAACTCCTCCAATACAACTCCTCAACTGGTGAGTTTAAGGTTGAGGCCAGTGATGTATTTGCACAATTCGCAGCCGGAACCGGTCTGAGTTATGCGGATGGTGTTTACACATTGAACGCTAACACATCACAAGTGAGCGAGCACTCAAGCGCGTTATATTTTACGGATGCAAGATCCAGAGGAGCCATCTCGGTTGACGCTGCTGGTTTGTCTTATAATTCTGGTACTGGTGTGATCACGTTGACCGCTGACACGTCCCAAGTGAGCGAGCACTCAAGCGCGTTATATTTCACCAACGCGAGAGCCCAAGCCGCTATAACCGCCGATCCTACAACTGGTAACCTCGCGAGTGTTTCAGGTGGCCAGGTGTTGGTTGCTTTGTCATCACTTCGTAAATCATTCGCGAATCAAACATTGGTAGCCAATACTGGTTTGGCATTGACTCACAACTTGGGTGAGCAATTGGTCCACGTGAGCGCTATGGATGGAAGTGGCAACAAAGTAGAGTTGGAAATTACTTATACCAACGCCAACTCAGTCTCAGTAAAATCAACTGTTGGATTGACTGGTATTGACATCGCCGTATCACTTTAACTGATTCCCTCAGTCCTATACATTTGGAGTCACTCATTGGGTGGCTCCTTTTGTTTTTTTACTTCGATCTATTGATGACGATGTGGAGAGTGGATGATCCGGATTGGGTGGCCACCAACAAAACACGATTGGATTGGCGACCAATCTCCATGGGTATCTCCAAAAGGTTGTTGGCTGGGATAAATACATAATCGATCACACCACCGCTCCCAAATGAGTCTCCATCATCACCATCATTGGCACAATACAAAGCGGCGGGGCTACCAATGGAGACCGCCGTGGCTCCATTTGGGAGGATAATTTTTGTTGCGGTATCGTTGATATTTGTTATTGTTTTGAATTTTGGATATGTGTTGACGTTTGACAGGTCATGAGTGGCCATGGTGATCTCCCCTTTGATGTGAAAATGACATAGAGTGTCATAACGATAACACCATATCATAAAAATGGGTATACTACACCCAACCACATATCTCCACCACGGTGGATGATGGGAGTTGGTTATTTGTCGGATAGGTTCGCAACCGTCAACAGCGTAAAACCCGGCCCCATCCAAAACAAAACCAAAACCAAATATTGTGAGAAAATACAATGTCAGCAATTGATTATTCAGCGCTCGGTAACCTACGCCTGGCCGCTATGATTGAAAACGAAGTCCGCGCCATCCTCGCGGATCAAGCATCTATACGTAATTCTGGAGCGCTCCTATTCGCCGGAGATGTCGCCGGTATCGGCTCAAAAGTGATGCGTATGCGTTACGCCAATTGGGGAGCGGCTACACCTTTCGCAACTGCTACTGATGGTGGTGAGGTGTCTGAAGCCACATTAACTCCGTCAACCGTAGATATCACCGTGGGCCGCTCGGCTTTACGTTACGATATCAGTGATCTCGCCGCTATGACTGGACTAGGTATGGACATCGATCCATTTTCATTGGCCAACAAAATGGCTATGAGTGCGGAAGCACGTATCAACGGTATCATTACAGCGACTTTTGCAGCCGCGACCAACTCAGTTGGGACCAGTGGTGTGGACATGTCTGTTGATGACTTTTATGATGCAATGTTCCAATTAGAGAGTGAGTCAAACAATGGAGACTTTTATTGTATCCTCCATCCACAACAGTTGAGTGATCTCCGTGATTCTCTTCGAAGTGAGTCCAATAACGCTCTCGCATTTTCACCAGCAACCGAAGACATGTTGGCCATCAAGGGTCAAGGATTCGCGGGCCGCTTTGGTGGTGTAGATATTTTCAAATCTAGTTATGTAACTGAAACAGGTGGTAACAAAATCGGAGCCATGATGTCTCGTGGTGGTATCGCGTACGCTGTTGGAACTCCACGCCCGTTGGCTGGTGCTGGTGTTGAAATTCGCCCAGCTGGAACACCGGTTGTCATCGGCTTCCAACGTGACGAATCCAAGGGACTCACCGAGGTTGTAGGACATTTGTACTGTGGAGCGGCGATCACTGAGGACGCTCGAATTGTCAAGATTGTTACAGACGCTTAATTTGTCAAATGATGAGTGGGTGGAGGGTTTTAAATTCCCTTTGTCCTTCCATTCACTCTCCTTTTTTGGAGAGTGGGTGGTGTCATCAAAATCATAAACACATATCAACAAAGGGATAAACGATATGAGCACATTTACACCAACGACATGGACCGGAACAAAATCCGCCACCCAAAATCCAAAACTGAAGGTTTTTCCAAACGCTCCTTTTTATTTACTCCACCATGCATTTTCATGGGAGATCGTGGAAGTATCGGAGGGAGATTGGGAGTGGTTGCCAACATTTGGTCAACTTTTTGAGATTGCTGGGGTCAATGGTGTTGAGGATACACCAAACGGACCAGACTCCACCATGAGTCGGATGAGATTGATGGACAACGGTCAAACCGTCATTGATCGAGAGTTTGGATATGTGGCACGATATGAGACCACATATGGTGGATATTACTATTGTATGAAATGGGATGTGCCAAAGGTCATCGGATCAAAAGTATTTTGGAACAATGATACAAATGCATACAATGAGTGGAGACGCGAGTTGGTTGGATTGGGTATCATTGACAAACCGGAGATCGAAGTCATCCAATCCAAAATCGCTTTGTTGGATCGCAAGATTGACCGCCGTCTCAAACTCCAACACATCCCAGAGATCAAAAAGGAGATTGATGGTTTGTATACTCTCAAGAAACAAATGAGAGAGAGTTTTGAGGCCATGCACAAACCAAAGACCAAATCAAAGTCAAAATCAAAGGGATCATGATTATGTCTATTTCTAGAGAGCAAGTGGAACGAGTCACAAATCGAATGTATAACGACGCAAAGAAAAGCGGCCGAGATGTCTCACGTGAGACGGTCCGTGATGAAGTAGTCAAACGAGCCCAAAAACAAAACACCAAAAAATCCAAATAGGAGACTATCATGGCTTATAGCGGAAAACCCTTTTTTAAAATCCCCCGTCCACTTTTGTTGGCTGGTGGATTGGATGTCCGGACAATCTCGGACGGTATCACACTAACAGACAAAGATTCATTGTTTCAGATCATTGATAGTGGTGGAAGTGATGAAAATGTGATCCTTCCAGCTCAAAAGGATGGCCGTGTTTATGTGATCTCCAATGTTGGTGGTACAAACAATTTGAGCGTCCAAAACAATCTCGCCGTTGAAAAAGTCAACCTGGCTCCCAATGAAGTTGCGGTGTTGGTGTCATCGGATACGGTTTGGTATCTCCTTTTAAATGTTAACAACATCTAAGGATAGACGATGGCAACCGAGAGACTATATGCGCCGCGTATCCGGATCCATGAGGTACTTGAGAGATCGCGTGGGTGCACTGTGGACCTCCCTATTTACAGGGATGGATCATTGGTATCACCCACCGCGGCATATTTCAGACTTCAAGATCCAAATGGTAACGACGTTATATCTCGGACATCCGTGTCAATCATCGCCAACGTGGCAACATACACAATCTCCCCCAGTGAACTTCCAACCACACTCTCATTGGATGACGGATATCTCCAATATTGGGAGTTGACGATTGGTGGAGTGGTCCACACCTTCAAAAAACCCACCGCCATCGCGTTAAGTGCTTTGTATCCGGTGATCAGTGATTTGGATTTGGAAGCGGAATATTCGGATTTGGCTTCCATCCGTCCATCATCATTGGGCTCCAGTTATCAAACGTACATTGATGAGGCCTGGGTCCAACTTATCCAACGGGTGAGAGACCAAGGCAATATTGAATATTTGATTATGTCTCCACAATCGTTGAGATCATGCCATAAAAATCTCACCTTTTATCTCATATTCAAGGACATGGACTCCAGTGGATTGGGAGAGGGACGATATTTGGATTTAGCCAAAACCCATCGGAAAGAGATGGAATTTGATTTCAAGCGTCTTAAGTTTACATATGATCAAAACCAAGATGGCAAAGTGGACGACAAAAATGGCCGCCGTGCCAATCTTGGAGTCATATACACCAGCGCTCCACCCATATGGTATCGGAGACGCTAGATGGTCGTATCACTTGCCACAATACGTCAACGATTCGCCACGATGATTGACAGTTTGAGCGGATTTGATGAGAGTCGTAATCCCTTTGACGGATATGGACGATCACCAAATACGATCGCTCACAAAAGATTCTCGGTTGGGATCCGGTCCGTGTCCAGTCGTGACGATGATCGTCAACGTCGTGGAGTGGGTGTCATGACTTCCACGGAGGTGATGGTCCGTTATGCCTTCCGGATAAGACCAAAGGACCAGATTGAGAGTTTTGATGATGGTTTGGACAGTGCTCAAACGGTTATCAATGCCATCACCAAACGATCCACACCGCTCCACGATGAGATCCAAATCCGCTTTGGTGGGATGGACAATGAGTTGAGTGATTCTGGAGAGTGGATGTCAATCACATTGGCTTTTAGAGTGCTACACTATTTATATCTAACTTAACACAAAACACACAAAGGAGGCCATCATGGCTGATAGTACAGTTGTAACAACACGCCGAGACGGTAAAATAACAATTACGGACGGGGCCGCGTCTAGTTATGAGGTATCGTTTGAGGTCGGAGACTTCGCTAGCGCCGAGCCCGGCGCGGATCGCGTGGTCATTCGAGATCGCGGAGCCATCGTGGGACTGAGAGAGGGTGACGATCCTGTTATCAACATATCATTCTCAGTACACATGAGATCATTGACGGATACAACGGCTGACAACCTTATGGATCGAATCTACAACCGTGGTTTTAATGCTGGAGTGCCGTTGACGTCAACTGGTGGCGATGGCTTCCAACAATTCCTCCAAACTGTTGTTTTTGAAATGGACACCAGTTTGATATCTGGTAAAACGTACACCGCAACGTATTCCAAAGTATATCTCGAAGTATCCAACTTGAGTGAGAGCGCCGATGGTAACACCATAGAGGTGACTGGAGAGGTTTATGGCGGTGTTGCATACGTCCAAGCATAACCCAGAGTAACAAAGGGAGTAACTCATGGATAAAATCAATATGACGACATTTGGAGAGGTGGAAGTGATCAAACCTCCACTCTCCACATGTTTTGATATCGTCTCAATGTGGAGCGATGAACAAACACGCGCGGCCATGGGTCGTGTTTGTGCTATGGCGCTTTGTATTTGTCTTAATGACTACCGTCTTCCAAAGGTGAGACATCTCGTGGATGTCCACAAATATGGGTCAACGTGTTTGGACACGCTGTTGGGCGCTGGTGTTCCAGTCAATGAGATTTTGGAGATTGGGATGATGTGTATTGGAGTGATGGCCAAATCACTTCCATCATCACACGAGGTCCAAGAAACCGAAAATTTTACCGAACCACCACCAGTGGATCCATAGAGCGGACAGGATACGCCATCTCAAGATTTTGGAATAGAGATCCAACGTGGTTCCAATCTTTGGACAGTGATCTCCAATCTCGTCTCTATGTTGATTTTATAATGGCCCATGAGTCTCCGCAGGTGTCCAAGCGTAAAAAGGTGGACGCTCAAAAAGACAAAATAAGACAATGGAGATCAAAATGAGTAAGGTGTTGAGATATGGGAAGGGAAGAGGGACCATTGAGATTGATGGATCTCAACGTGATCTCATTTTGGGTACAATACGCGCCGCGGATCCATCGATTGTCAAGGTGTTGGAAGAGACCACCGAACAACTCGCCAAAAAAAGTGAGGAGCGTTGGCTGGTCCGTCAACCAAAATATGGACGGTCTCAAGGCTCCAAAGGACAACACAAAACCGGACTCCGTATCATTCCACCATACACCATTGAGGCTTTTGTGGAGAACACGGCGGATTATGCGTGGGCGATCAAAGTGGGACCGGACTCAAGCACCAATATCCGTCAGGGAAGACGATTGGCGGCGGTGGTTTTGTGGGATCCAGCGCGGCGCGGTACTCAAAAGGTAGTTGAGGCCATCGCCAAAGATACCGTCAAGCGGTTGAAAAAGATATGAGAGAGTTTGTCAAAATGATGACAGCACGTGTCAAATGTTTTGTGTATGGTGTATTGATACTTATGGCCATCGTGTTTGTGGTGATTGGAGAGAGTTATGGCGGACGTCAATAAGAGTGTAGCGATTAATTACAGTGCTTCAACCGAGCAATTGGAGAGAGCACTTAAGAAGATCCCAAACATCACGGACAAACAAGCGACAAAAGCCGCTGGAGAGTTGGACAAAAATTTCAAGAAAATGGAGTCCAGCGCGGACAAGACATCCAAAAACGTCTCCAAGAAAATGAAAAAGATTGGCAAATCCATGGCGATGGTTGGAGTGAGTGTGGCCGCCGTGACGGGTGGTGTGGTGTTGTTATCACAAAAATTTGCTGACCTCACCAATGAGCTGGTGGATGCTTCCACAAAAACCGGAATCGCCGTTGATACATTGGCCGGGTTGAGATTGGCCGCGGAGGGATCCGGTTTGGCCTTTGCTAATCTGGAAGGTGGTTTGATAAAGTTCCAAGGGTCGATGGATGCCGCCGCGAGTGGTTCCAAAAACCTTGAGGAGACATTTGGTCAATTGGGTGTCAGTGTCAAAGACTCCAATGGAGAGTTGAGGGACGCGGATACGGTATTTAATGAGACCGTCAAGGCTTTGGGATCCATGGAGAATCAAACCCAACGAAATGCGATGGCCATGGAATTATTTGGCCGTCAAAGTGGACCAGCGCTCATCCAATCCGGAGCGTTGGAAAACCTCGAATCAATGAGCGCGTTGGCGAGTGAGTTTGGTGTGGCCATCAATGAGGATGGGATCAACTCAATGGCACAATTCCAAAGAGTGATGGCCGAGTTTGGGACCGTCTCAATGGGTACTCTCCAGAATGTCATAGCCTCCATTGCTGGTCCAAATAGTATAAACATGGCTGTCCAAGAGGCTTCCAAAGCCGTTGTGTTTATGGGATCCGTATTTGGAACCGTATTGGGTGGAATCTCTCAATCATTTGAGAATACAATTGGGATGGTCCAAGTCATGGCGATGGCCATGAGTGGAGATGTGGATGGCGCTCGTGTGGTGTTGGGTGATCTCCAACGTGAGACATCCACAGCGGTTGACAATCTCTCCAATGTGTTTGTCATCGCCAATGATGAGTTGGATCGGTTCAATGAGTTGTCATCCATATCAATGGGTCCACAAACCATGGAGCGGACCGCGGAAGGTGCTGACCGCGCACAAAATAACATCAATAAAATGGCAGCAGCCACCAAAGCACTCATGGAACTCAACAAACAACTCAACATTGATTTTAATGACTCATTGGACATCATTGATGATTTGACGTTAAAAGTATCGGATCGATTAACTCCAGAATACGAAAAACAACGGCGAGCGGTCCACCAACTTGGAAATGAGATTGAGAATCAAACCAAAGAATTAGACTATCAAATGGGAGTCCTATTGGATCAAGCGTCCTCCCGTGAGTTGTCGGTTGAGGAGCAAGAGAGACTAAATCAACTGGTGGATGAGATCAACACTTTGGAAGATTTGAGCGCTGAAAACAGAAAAGCGGAGATCAATGAGATGACCGCGTTGAGAGATGAGGCCTATCAAAAGCGACTCGAACAAATCCAAGATGAGACGGATTTGGAACTCCAAAACCAACAAATGATCATTGAGAAGTATCAAGAAAAAATATCTATGATCACCTCCATGGGTCAAAACATATTTGAGGCTTTTGGAGCCATCTCTCAAGCATTCTCGGACATCAATCAAAGTCAACTCGAACAAATCAAAAATCAAGTGGATGAGGAGACCAAAGCAATCGATGAGTTATACAAACGTGGCGAGATAAGCGCTAACGAAGCGGCGGTGACGAAATCATCAATTGAAAAGGGATTCCAAGATCAACAAAAAGAAATGAAGTTGAGAGAGTTTAAGCGCAACAAAGCCGCCACCATGGCGGACATCGCTTTCAAATTGGCCGCTGGTATTGCTCAAGCGTTAACACTGCCACCCATAGCCCGTGGGATACGGATCGCGTCTTTAACGGCTATAGCCGGAGCCCAAACCGCGTCCGTGGCTTCTCAACAGCCACCCAAATTCGATGTGGGTGGAATGGTAGGTCAATCGGATGGCGCTCCAGATGTGGTGAATGCCAATCTTCTTCGCGGAGAGGCCGTGTTGGATCGAGCCACCGTGGATCGGTTGGGAGGTCAGCAAGGTGTCCAAGCGCTCCAAAATGGTGGTGGTGTTGGGTCACAGGTCGTGATAATACAACCTTTTAAACACTTTGATAGGTACAATAGAGCGATGAGCCAACGGATGTCTCAACGCGCTGGAAGTGGAGGATATTGATGGCTAATGTAACACCCAACAGCATACGAGGATTTTTGGTCCCGTTTAAACTCACAACGGATCATTTTTGGAGTGAAGAGTCCACATTGACTCAAAATGGATCATTATCTGGGATACCACAATCAAATAACAACTCTCCTTTGGTGTTGACGTCCAAAGGTGTACAAACTCAAGACGTCCAGATCAAAACCCACGAGCCTGGTCACATCCAAGATAATGCTGGTTTTGTTTGGAAGTATTCCACGGACGCTCTCCAATATGGTCACGAGACTCCATCCAAAGTGATGGACATAACCATGGAGCAAACTCCAGCCGTTAATAATAAATACATTCCACGTCACACCATCCGTCTCTCCACTGGGACCATTTTGGTGGCTGTGGAACATACAACCGTAACATTAAACAATACTAGAGTTTACAGGATTGGAGTGGATGGCACGGCTTCCAGTGTTCAAATTGATAGTGTAGATTCATCAACATTGTCATCCAATAAACGATTCCCAACAGTTATGGAACTTCCAAACGGCTCCATCAATTTGGCGGTTTGGGTAATTGATGACATCAAGGAAGTCGCCAACGTACAAATTTATAAATCCACGGATGATGGTGTCACGTGGACATTGGTCTCATCTCGAGCACTTCCAGAGGATGTGGATGTGAGTTCCACATTTGGAGCCGGAGCGCTCGGTTTTGAACTTCAACCGCTCACCATGGCCGCCACGGCCAATCAGGTGTTGTTATTTGCTGCGCTCAACATACATGACACGACTCCAACATTTGGATCACTCGTGAGACAATATGGCTCCACCAATGGTGGTCTAAAATTTCAATTTGTGGATGTCAGTGAGGCCGCTGATGGTTCTCATTTCTATCTCCCACAAATAGTGGAGTTTAATGGAGTTTTAATCATTGGATACATATCCAGCGCGGACAGTATTAAATTCACTCGAGTGACCAACGCTTTTGACAGTGTATTTGATCAAATTGGTCTCATTCCGGCGGACTCGATATCCGGATCATTTGCCACGGGTACAGCCAACCGGTTGACGGGTGGTGATTGGACATTGGTGTTGGATACGGATGGGAGACTATACATTTATATAAACAACCTTTCCAAAATCATCATCCATGGTGGGTATTCGGATTTGGCTGGTGTCAGTGTGGAGGAATACGCAAAAAAATGGTATCAATACGGGAATACAACTGGAACATTCGCCAACAGTCGAGTAATTGATTTTAGGACACCCACTTCTAGTGGTGGAGGATGTGAAAACATAAAAGCCGTGGCGGGCCAAGGTGAAATATTACTCTTTTGTAATTGGACCAACATTGGGACCAATAGCGTGGCGGATGGTCTTCATTTGATCACGTTGGGTGGCTGGTCATCTCAACAATATGGAAGATTGGAACCATATCCAATCGATAGTCAATGGGGATATGATCTCAGTACGTGGGCTCCATTTGACAAACCCGATCAAAATTCTTTGTGGACCAAAAATGTGACCGGTGCAGCCACGGATATATTGGGTGGAGATCACATCACACTCAACGCCACGGGGAGTGATGTTATTTACTTCTCTCAAGGTGTCTCAGACAAAACAAATGGAGTGACACTCCACACCAAAATCACCAATGTGACCGGTGGAACGGTTACACGTGGGACGGCGATTGGAGTCCAAATCCAAACCCAATCCACAACCAACACATATCATTTGGAGATTGTGGTGGGATCCAATCGCATCCATGTATATGATGTCCATGCTGGATATGGCTCCGCGGTTGGAAGTGCTACTGGGTTGACGCTCACAAATGGGATCCAAATCCTTTGTCATCTAGACAACTCCAATGGACAGGTCCACGTTTATTTTGGTGATGCCTTTTCTCCACGACAATATCAAAAAATTACTGGTACATTGACCACAGACTCCAATACAACTCAACAAATATATTGGGGATGCCCCACCGCCGGTGGAGCGGATAGGACAGCAGATTTTCACTTTTTCTCATATGGATTGGGATCTACTGTTGGTAATGGATGGATTGATGGTGATATTAATGCGAAAAAATATTCATCTCGTGGATTTGACACCCAAATCCGTGATGGGTTGACCATCTCCACATTGGATGGCCCGGCGAGAGAGGGAGACGAATACACATTGAGTCCACAGTTTGGATCACCGGTCCAACGTACTCTCCACACCGTCTCACCATCTCCACACGTTGGATGGAGATCGGACGCGGTGGCCAATGCGGACACAACAGCCGTCTCCACCTCCTCAATCGCGTGGTATCTGGACACGACTCTCAAAGGGACCGCGGTCAGCCATACGGAGTCTCAAGCGATTGGAGTCCACTTGACTGGTGTCAACTTCAAACAATTCTTAATTGAGACGCACAATGGGACATCATGGTCAACAGCGGCCACGGTGGACAACAGTGTTGGAGGCGCTGTCAACTTCACACGAGTGGGAGCCGCTATCCACTCAACTCAAGCCAGTGGACCATATCTCCACCTTAATGAGTGTGCTGGGTGGTCTGTTTTGTTGGATGATGGAGCCGGAAATATTGTTCAACGTCGAGTCCAATCCAATGGTGATGGAGTGTTGGCCAATACGTCATCCAAAAAGTCCTATTTGACACTGTTCGGGATCAAAACGACCGATCCCGCGAGTGGGACCATGATTTTGATCCCGAACAGTGTCACGGTGTTAATCAACAAAGATGAGTTGAGTGGATTCCGTCTCAATATAACGAGTCAAAAGACCGCGGAGGGATATTTTGAGATTGGGACGATGGTGGCTGGTCCTTTGATCATAGCCGGTCCACAATATGGACGTGGACGGACCATCCAGATTGAGTCCAATGTCATTGAGAACACCGCGCCAAATGGAACAATCTACACCTCCAGCCGTGGAAGTGATGGACGTGTGGTGAGGATCGCGTGGACCGACGGTGTGGACACATCGTCACTCAACGCGGCTCAAGCCGCTCCAGATCATTATGAGTTATACACCGGTCAACCAATCGCCGTCAATGGTAGCGCTCCAACGGCCATGATGGGACTCATCCAATATCTCAAGTCCTCTCAAAATGCTATTGTATACCTTCCAAACATCGCCACCGGTCCATCATCGGAGGTGGTGCTCAATAGATACCACAATCAAATCCTGACCACCATTGGGACGGAGATCCAGATTGATCACGTGATTGGTGATGAGTTGCTCCCAAATAATATGGGCGAGGTGTTTCGAGTCTCCACGGTTTTGTTGAGAGAGGTGAGATAAATGTTGGGTTTTACTTCCAAAGAATTGATGGGATCTACACCGGTGTTTTGTGTGGAGTTTGAGTGGGGTGGCCGTGTCCATAGATACGCTACTCACAACATAACACTCCAATCAAACGGCGGTCCAATCCAGTATCTCCCATCCATCATGGAGTTTGATTTTGTGGAGAGCGCGGATTTGACTTCCATCAATGTGGAGGCCAATATTGTTTCCATGGGACTCATCATGGATGATGTGGATTTATTGGAGAGATGGAGTCAAGGTGACACCATCGAAGGATTGGACGCGGAGTTTTTCTATGTTCTTATGAGATACGATGTGGCTCAACAGGATTTTGAGAATCGTGTGGTTTTATATCGTGGTCAAATCCAAGAGCCACAATTTGGAGATCCTAACCAATTCCACCAACTTGTCTCCATATCCATTGAGGCTCAACCATATGACTCTAATCGGCTATTGATGGACTCCAATAAATATCTTGATACAAGGTTTCCAAATAGACACATCGACACCGCCGATGGTAAACCATTTCCAATCATTTTGGGATCGGCTGGTGGAGCGATCCGGACCACCGCCGGAGCAACTAAAAATATATATTCTCTTCCTTCTTATTGTGTTAATGAATTTGACGCGGCCAAAGGTATTGACGCTCGCTTTATGGTGGCTGGTCATCCCATAACCGCCACAACCGCAGTGATCCAAGATGATAAATATGACACAGACACAAAGACCATCCAATTTGATGACGATGGCCGTGGGAATATATATGGTTATATTGAACTAGACACCGCCGATGATGTGGCTATCCCTGGCTCCACTGTCAATGGTGAGTCACGTGAGTGGTGGGTGTATATGACTAGCGGTGGAGGATTGGTCAATCCATTTGGTGAGGGAGATCTCCGTGGTGGTGGTGATATTTGTCGTTGGGCGCTTCAACGGAGTGGACAAATTATTGATGATGGAGCGTGGGCCAATCTCGCTCCAATACTCAACCAATACAACTTCGAAGGATACATAAATGATCCAAAGATCACCGCGTGGGGTTGGCTCAATGGAAACATCCTTCCATTTTTGCCCATCACGGTCCGAATGGGTCCAAACGGATTGAGACCGGTGTTGATACAAATGTGGGCACTCACCCACGTCACGTCTTTGGCTTCCATCACGGTTGACGATGACTCCAATGTGACTCAAGTCTCACCCATCAACACAATCCGCTCAACATCTCAACTCATGAACCAATTTACACTTCGATGGGCCAAGCGCGGATTTGATCAAGAATATACCTCTATGTTGAGAGTCACCAATATCAAATCGGAGGATTATGATGTTGTGAGTGACTACTCGATTTTATCGGTCAACCGGTATGGAGTCAAACCCATGGCCATGGATAGTGATTACATTTATGATCGGGATACGGCCATCAAAGTCTCAATGGATCTGGTCCGCTCTCGGTGTCTTCCAGTTAACACCATTGAGGTGGATGTGGATATGGAGTTGGGATGGCTGCAAGTGGGAGACGTGTTGGATGTGACGGCTCCCAAAATCTATTTGACAAACCACAAAATGATCATCATCTCCAAACGGTGGAGAGGGACACATTGGAGATGGGAGTTGGCTTTTGAGATGAATCCACGCCAATGACACCCAATGTCATCGTGGATGCTCATTGACATAAAATGGAGTATATTGAGACCATGATTGTATTTTTGGATCGTCAACACCATGGTAAACCCAACCGGTGGAGTGATTGTGGAGCCGTCAATGATGGTGTCCATGAAACTCGATTGACGTCCCAATATATCCATCATTGTGAGTGGAAGTTGAGAGACCATGGGATTGACGTTGTGGTGATATCTGATGGATACTACTCCCAACGTCATGACAGAGTAAACAAATACGCCCAAGGCCATGAGCGCTCGGTTTATGTCTCATGTCATGTCAACGCTGGAGCTGGAGATTATGGATCAGTATTCTATGATCATAGATCCACGAGTGGTGAGGTATTGGCCAATTGTATTAGTCAACGGCTCCATGAGTGGTGTGGACCTCTCCACAACAAAACAAAAACCATAGCGGCAAAACCTGACCATTGGACATCCAACGCATACAACACCATCAAAGGAGTTGGAGCGCCGGTGGCCGTTTGTTTTGAGCCGTTTTTTATTGACTGCGAGTCTCACAAAGAACTCATGACACCTCATGGATGTGAGTTGATTGGTGTCTCTTTGGCTGTTGGAATCAAATCTTTTTTATTGGAGTAAATCATGGACTGGAACAAAATCAAAATGGTAGCCGCTATCCTCAAAGCCATCCAACCCATCATATGGGCATTGGTGGACGACATCATTGAGGCCAAAGACAAAGAGAGTGATGGTGGTGAGAAGATCACCAAAGAGGAGCGTCAACAAATCATTCTTGACAACCTATTGGACATCCCAGCCAAAATCGAACCTTTGATCAAAGGTTTGTAATGGCTCATGAACAACTCATCACTCTCCTCATGCAAGGCGGGCCCAATGTGGCCTTCGCCGTGTTTTTGTTGTGGCAATACAAAGAACAACAAAAGCGAGCGGATGACCGTGAGACCAAAAATGAGCAACGTGAGAAGGATCTCCGAGAGCGATATGACAAGATCATTGGGGATTTGTACGCTCGTGAGGATGCCATGAGAAATGATATCGTCAAAGAAATATCAGACCTCGACAAACGGATGAGTCTATTGGAGCAAAAATTAGACATCATCAACAAAGTGGTTGAGGAGATCAAAGCCAAATTTCAAAGGGTGGTATAATGCCAATAGAGAGAGTAAGTGGTGGATATCGTGTCAAAAACACAACCAAAGTCCATCGAACAAAAAGAGCCGCCATGAGACAAATGATGGCCATCAAAGCAAGTCAAGCCAAGAAAAAGAAGATCAAGCGATCCTATTGATTTGATGAGAGTCGGATCATTTTGATCATTGCGTCCACATCCATGATGGTGAGATAAACGTGATCATCTCCACGACGTCTCACAACTTCCACATGTTCTTTGATCGCTTTAATGTTGGGAGTGTGGCCAATGGTTGGGATGATACATAGTTTATACAACCTGACCAAGTCCTCAACGTCCTTTTGAGCGGTGTGAGCGTTATGGTGAGACCATCCAAGGAGAGTCCGGAGTTTGGACATGGACGCGCTCGGTGTTGGTATGTGCTCCCAGACCAATGATTGGGTATCCAACTTCCTCCACGTGATCTTTTGGCCGCTGGTGGATTTGATATGGTGGTCTAGCCAATACCAATCGAATGACACATTATGAGCGCAAAAAATCCCATATTCCAGAATACGGAATATCTCACCACATACATCCTCCCACAGTGGAGCCATGGACCATCTCTCATCCGTATATCCATTGACCTCCAAAGCCCGTGGATTGGCTCGGTCGAGATGTTGTGGTTTGATGTACGTGTGATAGCGGTCCGAGATGGTGTGGCCGCCGTCTCTCGAGGTCCAAATACAAACCTCAATGATCTCACCAACTCTCCAATCAAAATGGGTGGTCTCAATGTCCACAAAGTGGATGGGATAGTTGGAGTTTTTCATAATGCACCACGTCAAAAGGTTTATGCGTGGAGTATATCACAAAAAAATCTTTTTTGTTGGAGAGTCGGTTGGCTCGGACTACTTTTGGTATTTACAAAATAAAAATGTAAATAAAACTGGACAAAACTGTAAGGAAAAGATTACACTATTTATAGAACAAACAAACCAATCAACATGGAGTCACAAAATGTCTACTCGTTTCAACAACTTTTCAAAGCCTCAACTCAAAAAATTTCTTTGTAAAGCGATTTTCACCAATACTCTCCACATGTTTGAAGATGGTGTTTCACTCTACAAAATCAAAGGTGGAGACATTGACCAACTCAAAAAATATGTTGAGTACAAAAAATCAACTCTCAACAAATAATCAATCAACAAACCGGAGAGGCTCCAATGAGTCTCTCCACAATCAATCGGAGCCTATCATGTCAAAATGTGAATATATCAATAAATTTACTTATACAAAATTTTTACAATTAATGGAACATCTAGCCAATTCAAACGATCCGGACGCGACATCAATTCAACATCATATTGTTATGGAAAACTCATCTGGTGAACTTTACGACATGGTAATTTCATACAATGAACAAAAAGGGCAATGGGTTTACAAATGGAAATTACACGTCGAAGAAACTGTCGAAGAAACTGTCGAAGAAACTGTCGACAAAAACAAAATCATCGTGGTCATCTATCACAGCGGACTCACAAAATGGTATCCATTTTCACTTGAAAACATGGAGTCAATCATTTGGGACTTTGATAACATCCACGACATCCAAATCATTGAGAAGGGAGAGTAAAATGAGACAACGTATCAAAGACACAATCATTGGGACCGCGTTGGTGGTCCTAGCCTTCTCAACTGTACCATTCACATTCGCGCTTTTGGTGTGGATGTTGGGAGCCTAGAATGACCACGGGACAAACTATCAAAAAGTATATGGATCAACTGGGGTGGAGTGTCATTGACCTCCACCGGTTGACTCTGATATCCATCTCCGATTTGGAGGCCGCCATCAAAGGTGAATATCAACTCACACTCAATCAACTCATGACCATCGTCAACAAAATCAACCTCAAACAACCACAATCAAACCATTGGGCCACCTATCATGAGATCGTCGTGGCTCCAATCATGGAAGGAGTAAACCATGACAATCAACAAAAATGAGAGATCATATATCAAACAATTTGGACGTGTGGCCATGTCCAGCCGTAAACCACAATATGATGAGGTCCAATGTGGAGATGAGGTGATTGGCCAAATTGAGACTCAATGGAGTGAGTTGGGATCATGTTGGATTTTCACTGGTGTTGTCTTCCATGAGGTGGTCTATGAGAATGCTCCAAATTATCTCGCGGCCTCCAGATTGGATCACAACACGTGGGACGACGCTCACAAATGGATTGAGTTTAAGAGATTGGAGTTAAACCGTCACGAGTCATTTGGAGCCTATGTGGTGTATATGTTGAGTGATATGTCAATGTCCAAAACCCAACTCGGTCATCACCTCAAAGTCTCACGTCAATCAATATACGATTGGATAAACAATAAATCACTCCCAGACGTCCCCAATTATCTCGCGCTCGCTCGGTTATATGCCAAATGGATGTCCCAAGATATCAACACCACATTGGTGGACATGAGTGAGTCAATCCAATAATTGAAAAAGTGTGGAGGACGCTGGCCGGCTTCCTCCACACTCAAACAACAAATCAATCAAGACACTGGAGAATCAATCACAATGTCCCAGATCAATATAACACTTTTCGACACGATCCACCAACGGAGTGGACAAAATATCACCATGGATGTGGAGACCATTTGTCAAGGTCTAACAATTCCAATCCATACGTCCATTGAGAACAAAGCCAGTCTTCCACTTTGGAGTCCCACCACCTTTGATGGTACTCGGTCCACTTCCAACGCTCAATCCATCTCAATGTTGGTGTATGACATGGATGATGGAGATTCATCGTTTGACATGTGGGCGCTATTCGCTCAACGTGGATGGACCACCATCGCTCACACCAGCGCGAGTCACTCACCACCTCACCACAAATATCGTGTGATCATCCCATTGGCGGTCCCACTTCCAAAATCCGATTGGGAGAGAGTGTGGAGAGCCTCATTTGAGTTGTGGATGGATGTGGTGGGGTTGGGAGTCCCAGACACCAAAGCGATCAAAGACATCGCGCGGATTTACTTCCGTTATGGATGGCCACGAGACTCCAAAATGGAGATGAGTGATGGGTCAAAGACATGGCCAAAATCTCATCCATGTCATCCATCCCAGTATCACCGGAGTGGATATTGGATTGGACGTCCATTGGAGTTGAAGTATGATCATATTAAACTCCCCAAACCAAAACCGAGACCATCATTTGACCGAAAAAAACCACAATCGTTGGACAGTGCTATGATGGACCCACAGTTGAGACAATCGGTTGGACTCAATGCCGGTGGATCCATTGTGGGTGGATACATCAAACACATCCCATGTCCATCGTGTGGCCGGCGGTCGGTGTTCTTTTCAATCGACCCATCAACAGCACACTCAACAAAATGGCCATCATGCAATCATGCGAACTCATGCGGCTGGTGGGGTAAACTGGAGACGCTATCATGACTGTAAAAATTGGATCACTTTTTGCCGGAATAGGCGGCTTTGAGTTGGGATTGGAGCGCTCATGGGGTAACGCTGAGACCATTTGGCAAGTGGAGAGAGAGAAGTATTGTCAAAAGATACTCTCCAAACATTGGCCAAAATCAACAATTTATAACGATGTCAGAAACATCAACAAAAACAACGTGGAGCCGGTGGACGTATTGATTGGGGGCTTCCCATGTCAGTCCATCTCATTGGCCGGAAAAATGGAAGGATTAGAAAATGAAAACAAATCTGGTTTATGGTGGGAGATGTGGCGAATTGCTAGCGAACTTCGACCACGACTCATCATCATGGAAAATGTTGCAAACATCATTCGGGTGGGCGGCCCCGACGTTGTTGGAAGCCTTGCCCAAATCGGGTATGACTGTGAATGGACGATTATATCCGCTAAACAATTTGGAGCGCCACACGTCAGGAAGCGCTGGTTTTGTGTTGCCTACCCCAACAGCGGCGACAAATTACGAGCCATCAAAGGAGGGATGTTGGAGACGAGAAAAGGTATGCAATCACATTCTTGGTGTGGAGATAGCGATGGCCATGGGAGTGACAATGGAGGAGGCTATTGGTCAAAAACTCCTCGTCCATCCCCATTTTGTGGAGTGGATGATGGGATTCCCAATAGGGTGGCTCGATTGAAGGCTTTGGGTAATGCGATTGTCCCACAGTGCTCACAATGGGTGGGTGATCAAATACTAAAATCCGGTTTATTGGATGACCTTTTGGAGGATAAATGAGCACATATCAAATGGATGACATCCCACTTCACCACCGTGATTGTCTGGACGCTATGAGAGAGATGGCGGATGATTGTTTGGATCTGGCCATCGTAGATCCACCATATGAGTTGGGGACCGTTGGCGCGTATCGTGGAGCCGGTAAATTGGCCAAAAGAGCACTCAACACGGACACCAAAATCCAACAGTGGGACAAAGCACCTCCACCGGAGTATTTTGAGGAGTTGATGAGAGTCTCCAAAAATCAAATCATATGGGGTGGAAATTACTTTGATCTGCTTCCCACACGTTGTGTGATTGCATGGGACAAATGTCAACCGTGGACCAATTTCTCACAGTGGGAGATGGCATGGACATCATTCAATAAACCAGCGGCGCTATTTAAAAAGGACAATTTCACTCTACGCAAAATCCACCCAACACAAAAGCCGGTTG
>Ga0098043_1000128_pt1 | contig 24357 bp, 37 predicted proteins | sample 9B_taG_FD_92581 | JGI IMG/M metagenome (GOLD analysis project Ga0098043, IMG submission 92581) | Marine viral communities from the Subarctic Pacific Ocean - 9B_ETSP_OMZ_AT15188_CsCl metaG | ecosystem: Environmental > Aquatic > Marine > Oceanic | place: Subarctic Pacific Ocean | collected 2015-01-10 | reverse complement strand
TTCTACAGGAGGGGTTGCGTCTCCGCTTTCTCCTACTAAGTATTTTTGTAATGTTGTTCTTCGTGTTATTTTTGTTCCAAGTAAATCATCATATTCACCTACTGCGTTTCCAAAAACTGAAAGGGCATTTGCAAAAGCTATTGAAGGTCTTGTTACTGGTCGGCTTGGATCAAGTCCAAATCCTGAAGCTTATACAGGTAAAGCAACGTACGTCTTTATAGTGCCGTCTTCTTGTCTAAGTTGAACAGTTGATAAATCTTCTTCTACTCCAGCATGAAAATATACAGTACTAGAACTAGATAATTCTAGTTCAAAAAGCTGAAGAATAGCTGAACCAGGGGCTTGTTTTTGAAAATCTTTATTAAGTAATTTTTCTGTCATGACTCATAGACTCTTCTAAATGTTGCTGTTGCATTATAAAAATTATCTTTAAAGTATACTTTATTCCATGTTTCACATACAACCTTAATAGTTACTTCGTTTCCACTTTCATTCGTATCAGGTATAGTAAAATCAAAAGCAGTAACTCCTGCTTTGCTATCAAAGAAGGCTATTATATCATCTATATCTGCTACAGGTCTATTTGTAAAGGCTATACTAAATTCTTCTGCTAAATTATTTATTCCTCTTGCTATTCTTTGTTCGTAACCATCTCCAAACTCTACTGTAAAAGTTCTTGGAGTAGTTTTCTTTGCTAATCCTCTATCGGGGATTCTTCTTGTACTTGTTAAATCTGTAAATCCTAATGCCATTTTATCCTCCGCTTAACATACCACCTGGTCTTTGTTGATTTGCTATCTCATTTATAACAGCTGCTTGTATACTTCTTCCCATACCTGTTGCTTGCTCTTCTGTCATTTCTGAACTACCATCACTATTTACTGTAACATTTACAACTGAATTTGTCATTCCTCCAGGGGCACCGTCTTTAAATACAACAGGTATTGCATTTTGTCCTTGTCCTAGAGGTATTACGGCTTCTCTTCCATGTAATACTGCTGTATATCCTGCATTTGGTCCGTCTGCTATACCTCCTGGCATATAACCCATTCTTGCTGAAAATTTAGGTTTCATTATTCCACCGTATCTTCCATACGCTTGACCTTGTGGTAGGGGAGTAGGTTCTCCTGCCATTGTTGTATCGCCTCTTCCTCCTCCTGCAAAACCTGTAATAAGATTACTACCAAAAGCTGCTAATATATTTGCTGCTGCTTCAGCTGCTGCTATTTCTACTAATTTTTCTAAAACTACTTTTGCGAATTGTTTAAAGGCCTCTGAAGCTTTCATTGTGCCATCTATAATGCTTTGGAACATATTTCCTAATTGTTGAGCCATTGTATCATTTAATTTACCCATAACTGAATTTGCTCTTGTAGCTTCGTCTTCTTGTGCTTGTAAAACCATTAATTGGTCTTCTAAGTTTCTTAGTTTCTTTTCTGCTTGAACATTTCCTAACTCATTTGCTGCATTAAGTCTTTGAACCTCTTGTCTAATTTCTATCTCTTTTTTCTGTCTTTTATTTGTTAATTGTTCAATTTTTAAATTTCTTTTCACTCTATCTGCAAGCGGGTCTTTTCTGCTTCCAACTCTTGCTAATTTTGCATCAATTATACCTGCATCACGAAGATTTTGAGCTGATTCTTTTATTATAGCATCTGTTTCAAATGCCATAAGTCTAACAAAGTCTAGTCCTTCTTTAACTGTTGCAAAATTTCTATTTGTTTTTGTTTGAATTAAATCTAGAAGTTGAGCACCTGTAACCTGTGCTTTTATTGCCTCATCTATATCATTTTTAACAGTTCTTATTGATGAAGCAAGATTTTCAAAAGCAGTCGGAGTAAAAGTAATTCTATTTGTTACTTCTACAAACTCTTTTAATGCATCGCTTACACCCTGTAATTTTTCTCCTTGGTCTCCAGCTGCTTCATTTACAAATTTTAATTGGGTAGCCGTGCTTCCTATTACAGCAGTTATTTTATTTGGGTCTGCGTTTTTAAACACATCTACAAATATACTTCTTAATAAATCTGCACTTCCTTCAAGTCCTTGTCTATCTAGTATTTCAAGAACACCTTTTAGTCCTCCAATACCACTAGAATCTGGTAAACTATCAAAAATATTTTTATCTACCTTTTTCATTTCATCTGGGTCAAAGTCAGGAGTAATACCAAAGGAAGAGAGATTTAAACCTTGTAAAAAAGATTTAATACTTGATAAATCTCCCCCTGCTAAAGCAGTAGCTGTAGTCAATTGTTCTAAAACTATGCCTGCAAGGTCAGCTCTTTGTGATTTTGATAATTGTCCTGTTTGAGCTTCTCCTATTATAGATTTTGCTGCGTCTGCATCTCGTAAACCATTAATTAAATTGAATGTTGCAATTAATTGTTTATTAATTCTATTAAAATTATCTTCGGCTGTTTCAGCAGCCCCCTGAAATAATTTATTACCAATTCTATCTATTTCTTTTATTCTATTTTGAGAAGCTTCTATGACTTTATCAGTTTTTTCCATTTCTTCTCTCATTTCTTTTGTTAGAAATACCATTTCAAATATAAATTTTCCTACGAATCCAGCAAGAAATATAAAGAATGCAGCATTTATAACAGTGCCCAGCATAGCGAAAGCACCACTAAGTTTACTTACTCCTGTTCCTATTGCTCCTATTCCAGCTGCACCTGCTGCTCCTATTCCTGTAAATACTGCTGCACTACCTGTTCCAAGTGCTTTTATGCCTGCCATCATTCTTGTTGTCATTTTTACATGAGAGGCTTCCATGGCTTTATGAACAGCTATAAGATGCGCTAATTCTGCTTCTCTTATTTTTTTACTTCCTTCTGCTCTTAATTGTTCATTACGAATAAGCTGTGCAACTGATCTTCTTTGATTAATAGCTCTTTTTGCAAGAAAAGCGTCTTCATCTACACCAAGTTTTCTTAGAATTGCTCTTGATTTTGCAGACCTTATTTGTTCTGAGGCCATCATATCATTAGAATTTGCTTTAAATGCAATTGCTTGTTTTTTATATGCTGCATTTGCTGCTTCTGAACTTGTTTGTGCATTTATTGCAAAATTTTGTAAACTTGTTGTTAAAGTATTCAAAGCAGGAAAAGCTGATTTTATTATAGCAACACCAAAACCTACAAATAAAGCTGCTGCTGCTCCTGTATTTCTAGAAATAAAGTTTGCTATTTCTTCAAAAGGACCAACAAGATTTCTTGCAGATACTATTAAATCATTAAAAGCAGTTTGAAGTCTAGTAATAGGATTTACAAGTTCATCTGCTTGTTCATTAAACTCTCCAAAGTTTTGTACTAATTGTCTAGAAACTTCTTCAAATACAGCTGACCTTCTTTGTGCAATTGTTAATGATTTTGCTGCAACTTTATTTGCCTGAGCAAATTTTCTAGTTGCATCATCTATTCTTAGTACGATACCTAATTCATCAAGTAGTTCGGGCTCGGCTTTTGTCACACCACGAATCAATCTGTTAAATGAATCAGTTAAATCTCTACCAAGAGCAACAGAGGCTAATTTTGCTCCAGTTGCTAGTTCTTTTATTTGAGTAGCATTGAATCCTGCAGCTGTTGCTATCTGAGCAGCTTGAGCAGCATCACGAAACTGTAAAAGTCCTCCTGTTGCAGCTCTTACATCTGCTACAATACTTCTCATGGCAATACCAGTAACTTCTCCAAATATTTCCATACCTCTAATTTGATTTTTAATATTTGAAGCCTCTTCTAATGCTCTAAATGCCGCACCAATAGCAAATATTGAAGCAGCAAGAGTTGCATAAGCACCTACAAGACCACCAAGGCCTTGTTGCATTTTAGAAAAGTTTTTTGTTGTATTTGAAGAAGCACGAGCGGCTCCTTTTAGATTTCTATCAGCAGTTTGAGTTGATTTACTTAAATCATCTACTTTCTTTGAAGTTTTCTTTGCTGAATTACCAAAAAGTTCAATGGTATTACCATCATCTAACTCAATAATAATTTTTCCTGCTTTTACTGTTTTACTCATTATCCTTTTACATTTATACCAGATTTAGAACCTGCGTTTGCTTTTGCTTGTCTTTCTGAAGCCTCTCTTTTTCTTCTCAATTTTTCATTTATTTGTTTTGAATTATATGCTTCTATTTTTTTGATAAAAAATATAGTAGTTCTTTTATCCTCTACTTCCCAAGTTTCAAGTAGTAAATCTAATGCTGACATATCCTTACCAAAGTAAGAGCCACTCATACCGTCCCAACGATCTGGTAAAAGGTCGTGCAATAAAAAAGCCACCTGAACTTCTGGAGGATAATCTCCCATAGTTGGTGGCATTTCATCTGGGTCAGGTTCTATACCTTTTTGTTCACATATATCTAAATATGTATCTAAAGAAATCTGACCATCTCTAAATTCTTTCTCTAAGAGACCAAGTATTTCTTTTACTTGGTCTTCGTAAAATTTTCTAAATCTCCTACAACTTCCGTTACCCAAGTATCAAAATCAGTCGCATTCTTCATTAAAGTCTGCGCATTTTCTTGTGTAAAAGGAAGTTCATCTTCAGGATTGAGACTACTAATATCCACCAATAGAAGCTCTTCTAGGTAAGAATATTTTAAACCGCTCCACCCCTTGATTACAGCTTTTACATACTCTATGATAAACTTTTCTTCGTCTAGTATCTCTTCAAATGCTCTAGTCTTACGATTGAGTTTTTGAGAAACACAACGATTTCTAAGTTTCATTAATTCTTCTCTTGCTAAATAGCAAAGGTCAACAGTCATTCCTTTATAACCAGGATAGTCAACTGTTACCGTTTTACTTGGAGTTAATAAACTCGCTAATGATACTGCTTGTTGTTTTTCTTCTGTCATTTATTTTTCCTATGAAAGAGGGAGGGTTTCCCCTCCCTGTTAAATTATTTATGTTACAGTTGGTCCTACGAAAATCATATCTATTTCGTCTGTTGCATCAACTGATGTTGGTAATGCGTGGAAGTTAGTTGTTAAACTTATTATATCATCTAATGAGTGTGTTGGCACTTCAAGATGACAATTATTTAAGTTCATTGTAACTCTTGGTGTATTACCACTTCCACCAACAACAAATGTTAAATCAAATGAATTTGTTATTGTTGAAGTAGATTCAATAATATCTTCAAATAAATCTGTACTTGAAGCTCCACTAGCGGGAGTATTTAAGTAACAACTAAAGGCACCTGATACTGAACGAGTTCCTGTAACATGACCTAAAGGTTGATTAATTGAACCTAAAGTTTCTGGTGTTAAGAAAGTCATATTATTTGAAATAGTGATATTTCCACCAATTAGTGTTAAAGTATAGCTACTAACCATTCCTGCATTTGAAAATACTATAGCGGCTCCGTTTGATATACTTACTGCTCCACTTAGAGTTAGAGTTGTACCTGAAATTGCAGATACAGTTCCAACTGCAGTTCCTGCAGCAAAAACATTTTGTCCTACTTTGATTAAATCACTACCTGCTGCTAAAGTAACACTAGCAGAACTACTTACTGCTCCATTTGCTGTTGTTTCAAATACATCATTAGTTACAGTTAAGTCTGTTAATCTATTTCTAATAAAGTTATTTGTATCTGCTGCTGCTGTACCTTCAAAGATAGTTGCTGTGGTCATAGAAGATTCTTCAGTTATAATCTTACCAAATCCTGACCATTGAGCAGTAGCGATTCCATCAATATCAAAATCTACTGTTACTTCATTTACAACACAGCCCTCTATCTTATAAATTGTTGGATTTGCTTTTCCAGTTCCTAATTCAAAGAATAAATCAAAAGTATCTAATGCTACTTTATTTGAATTTGTAAAAGCTATATTTGCATCTGTTCCATCAGCTGTTAGAGCTGTACCACTTGCACCTACTGCTCCACTTCCTGCTAAAGCGTTCCATAAAGCCTCTTCTACCATGTGATGATGCACTGCTGAGTGTTCTCCTCCTGAGCCTGCGCCACCAGACTTAAAAGGCCTGATATATGTTGAAAATGACCACTCTGCTGGAGCGTATGAATCAGTAAACATTTGTCTAGCTCTTCTACTTACTCCTGAATTGGCCATTTCATTCAGAGTAATCTCTGAAGTGTTTGTCGCCTGTGAAAAACTAAATCCATCTAGCACTGGTATTTTATAGATTGCTCCTGCACTATCAGTGAGATGAACTTTGGTATCACGACTAAAATAAAATGTATCTGCCATTACATTCTCCTATTTTTGCTTTGAAAAGGGTCAGCTAGAGTTTTCTCTGCTTTACCGTTTTCGTTAATATTGGACGGTGCATACTATTTCACCGATTCCAAATGGTTCCATAACTCCTTCGTCTGTGTCAATGGAGTTTATTGTTGTTTGAATTGTAGTATTAACTACCCCTAAACCTGTTGTATAACTAAGTGGATTATTATCCTCTATAAGTGTTTCTACGTCTTCCATTAGTTGTTCTAATGCTGATACTGCGTCATCTTCGTTTACATAACAACGAAAGGTAAGACTTAAGTATCTAAATTTATCTCCTTGTCCTAAGTATTCTCTTACTTCAGAACCTGAGTTTACATGAACAGCAGGAAAATCTTGTACTTCGTCCCAAAACTTTAATCTTGGTTCAGCACTTGCTACTGTTGTTCTAAACTTACCTGTTCCGTCAACTTCTAGTAGCTTTTCTACGTACGCATTACAAATAGCACTTCTTCGTGTAGTGAAATCTCTATTTGCCATTATACTCTCCTAGTTCTTATAAATCTTCTTCCTGTTATGTCCATCGCAATATCTCTAACTGCTCTACCAATTAATCTGCGAGGATCTCTGTGTGTACTACCCTGTGCATTTCCTGGCTCAAATGTTTCATAAGGATTTCTCATATAAGTATAATCTATTTGAGTTCCTCCTCTTGCACCTTGTGTAACATTTAGTACCTCTGCACTTTGTCTAAATCTACCTGTTCTGTTTCTTAATGCAGGTAAACCCATACGCTCTAATAATTCTCCAGGAAGTTGAGCATTTATTAGTTCTTTTAAACTTAATGCACTTCTTTGAGCGTTTCCCATGGTTGCTGCTGTTGCGGCTTTCATTCCGCCTCCAGCTGTGCCAGCTCCCATTGGTCTTTTTTGTCTTATTTTTGCTCTTTTTCTTTTACTTTTACTTACTGCTTTATTTTGAGTTCTTGCCATCAGCCTTTTCATTGCGTCTTTATTTTTCTTAAAACGCATATCTGGTCTTCCAGCTTTAGTAAGTATAAAGTCTCCAATATTCTTTATAGCTATATCCATATACCTATCTTGGTATTTTTTACTCGCAGAATAATGTTTTTCAGCTTCTTCCATGCTTTTGCCTGCATCTAAAGCTGCTTGTTTTACCGAATTTTCAAATTCGGGACTCTGAATAAAATTTTTAAATCTTTTTGCAATTTCTTTATCTACTTTAGAAGAGTTTGCAGCAACTCCACCAGGTAATTGACTTCTTACGGTTACAGTACCTTGCCCTATCCACTTATCTTCTATTCCTTTGATAGTAGTCTCTTTTTTCATTTCAGTAGTTAAATTAAATTCTTCATTTAACATATCTACTATATGTTGTTCTGCAAAGTCTGTATACCCACTTGAGTTGCCTTCAATGGCTCTTTTAGTAGCATCAAGTATATTGGATTGTACTTTTACTCCTTGAACTGTTTTAACAGCATCTTCAAAACCTAAATCTTTTTCTAATTGGCCTGGGCCTCCTTGGCCTCCATGCTCTAATGTTGTTGCACCAAAATCCGGATTTTTGCTTTGAGGATTTTTTGTTTGTGGACTTGCTGTACCAAATGCTCTTCTTATATCTTCTTCACTTGCATTATTTCCTGCATCTGTTGAAAGAGTAGAAATAAGTGCATCATCTATTGCCTTTCTTAAACTACCTTCCGCATCTACCTGAGGGTTAGTTCCTTCTGAATTTATCCAATAAAACCTTCTTCCATTGCCTTGCATCTTTTTTACTTGTACCACAGTTACTGCGGGAAATCTCTTTCCTTTTCCTGTAGAGGCTAGTACTTTTTCTTCTAACTTCGCCATATCAAGATTATTTATAGGATTTAAACGAGATATTTGGTCATCACGACTTGGAAGATCTTGTTGTGTAAGTATATCTATTCTATCTGGATATACACTTAAATAACCATTTTTAACAAAAAAGTTTTGTGTTCCTGGCCTTGATAATCTTTCTCTATTATTTATAAAATTAGCCCAGGCTTGCTCTCTTATACTTTTTGCCATTAAATTATTACTCTATATAAATCAAGTACTCTTTTTATATGGTCTGGAAAATCAGTATTATCTCTAATTCCAGAAGTACCTTGATTCTGTAAAGTTGCACCTGCGATTGTTCTTCTTTCTTTATGTTCATCTTTAAGATAGTAAGTAACTAAATCAAAGAGTGCTAATTTTAAGTCTCTTGGTGTTGCACTAAATCCTGCGGTATAAGTAATTTTTACACTTGCCACGCCTTGTGCGAACGCTTTCTTTCTTCCATTATTATCTGTGCGAATTATTGCATCTGCGTTAGTATCTACATAGTATTCATAATCTGAAGTTGAAAGTGTTTCATAAGCATCGGCATATGTAGTTCTTTCTTGTACACTTGAAACTGCAACGAGTGGACTTTCTGCTACTACTAAAGTATGTGTAGCGTTATCAAATATAGAAAACTCTTCTGTTTTACTAGAACTAAAAAAGTCTATAAATGAAGTTCCACAGTATTTTTTGGCTAAATCACTAACTTGTGGTACAATAATATCTAGTCGTGAGTCTTCCTTCTGATTAAGAATCCCCTCTGCATTTTTATATTCTTGTACTGTTATTAAATCTGCCATAGTATTAAAATGTGGGGCTTTAGGTCGCCCCACGAAACCTTAATTGCTAATATTAGCTAGCTTTGTAACTTCTTGCGTGAACTGTTGTTGCTCCATCAATTAAATCAGTGAAACCAAGTCTTTGAGAAGCCACTAGGACTCTTCTTTGGTTTGCTACTTCGTAGTCTGATTCAATAGTAACGCCTCTTAATCTTGGCATTACATAGTTTCTTGGATATACTGCTACAGCATGAACTTTACTTACTGCAGGTGTTGCGAATTCATCACAAACGAGAATTCTTGTACCGAACACTTGTCCGATTTCACCTGATAGCTTAGTAGCCATGTCGCCAACTAGGTTAGCGTCTTGGAACTCAGCATCGCTTAGTAAGTTGAAATACTCTTGTTGGTTAACAATATAAAGTACTTCAGCTGGATTTATACCATATTTACCCATTTTCTTTCTCATAGCTAATAGGTTAGCTGCAGTTAAAGATTCACTTGCAAATGCAGTTGTTGATGCAGTTACGTGTGTACCTGAGCTATCATCTTGAGCGGCTTTTTGAATTAAACCTTCAAAAGAACCTGATGAGAATACACCATTAGCTGAGTTGTTACCAGCTAAGATAGCGTTTTCAATAGCTCTTGCATGAGACCTTACCATTGATTCTCTGATGAGAGGTAAGATTGGCATGATTGCATCTTCTTCTGTTTCATTACCTAAGAATGATTGTGAAATGAGTTTAACAGTAGAAAGAGTTCTTTCTGTTAAATCAATACCACCTGCTGAACCAGGGTTGTATGCATCACCTCTTTGGGCCAAGTTACCATGTGGTGAAGAACCACTAGCAGTTTGGTTAGAAGTAAATTCTGCATAACCTGCATCAGGCATGATTGGTATAATTTGATTTGCAGAAGTCATAGTAATTTCTCTAAATAGAGGAGCTAATACTAATTCATTCTGAATATCTCTTTCAATGTTTGTAGATACAACTTGCTCAAAGTCTGCTGAAGATACACCAACGCCTGAATGTGCGTTAACTTTCTCCATAACACTCTTACCGTAGTCTGTGTCATATCCTTTACCTGTTGCTAATCCTAAGAATTTTGCATCAAGAACATCATTTTCAAAGTCTTTTTTCCAGTTGCCGTTGCCTCTGTCTGTGAACATTCTTTTTGACTCACGAATATTCATGATTTCTTCAGACTTCTCAGATAACTGAGATTCAAGTTCTTTTACAACTTTCTCTAAATCTTCATGCTTTTCATTTACTCGTGTCTCAACATCTGACATTAGCTTTTCAGCACCTGATAGCCCAGCTTGGACTATAGTTTTTTGCTCTTCCTGTTTTGCTTCCTCGGAGGCTTTTTGAACTTCAGCTTCTTTAGCAGCCTTTTCAACAGCTTCTTCAGCAGCCTTCTGTTCAGCAGCCTTTAGTTCAGCTTGCTTCATTGCATAAGAAGCTACAGCTTTTTCAGCTGCTTCTTTAGCATATGATTCAATATTGAACTCAGGATTGCTCTCAGGAGATTGTTTTTCGTTTGACATATTTGTCTCCATTTCTTTGGCTTGCGCCTGACTTGGCTGCTCAACTTCAACAGCGTCTGCTGAATCGTTTAAGTTAGCCGTGTAAAAAGTTTGCTTATACTTGTTGTAATCTTCCATAGAATCAAATGATTTTGCTAATCCAAAAGTTGCATTTTGGTTGCAAGGCACAGATACTACAGATACTTCAAAAAGCTCTGCATCCTTTATCTTATATCCGTCAGTTTCAGTCATGTAATCAGCGTCCTTGACTTTGAAACCAACAGAAAAAGCTCCAAGGACACCGTCTTTAATTAATTGTGTTACTTCACCAGCAGCTTTAGATATCTTTGCTGATATCTCTAAACCGTTGTCAGTAACTTGTAAATTTTTTGCTCTACCAATAGGCTTGTTATAATCATGATTGAATAAAATAATAGGATTATTCTTAAAGTTCTCTAATCCTCCTTTTGTCCATGCATCTGTATTGATTATATCTCCTGCTCTATCTAGTGCGTTTGTACTTGCTGAACCTTTAATTTCTACTCCACCGTCTTCTGACTCTCCTAGAGTTTTAAAATTACTGGTCCAATGATATATTTTATTTTCCATCTTTCTTTCCTACTTTAGCTTTTGCAACTGTCTTTTTAGGTGCTGGTGCTGGTGTAGGCACATATAGTTCTGGATAATTATGTTCTAACATTTGTTCCATTCTTGCCCAAGAGCCACCAAATGTTCTTTTTAGTATTGCTGTTCTAATGGGCTTGTCTGTTTCAGCATTATATTCAGCTAGTGTAAGAACTTTTCCTTTCTTTGCCATATATTCTGCTATCATTTTTAAAGCTTTTGATTTTTTTGTCATTATTCTTCCTCTACTGGTGGTCTGCCACCTTCTTCTGGATTTGCGGCAGAGCCTGCTATATTTGCTGGTACTCTTGGCTCATCAAATCCTTCTACTGGTTCCTTGCCTAATGCTTCTCTTGCTTCATTTGGACTCATTATTCCTGTATTTACAAGTGTAGCATAGTAAGCTGCTTGGTCTCTTAATTCTGGTTGAAGTGCAGGTATTCCTGTAACATCTTCAACTACCCCGAATCCAAAAAATCTTTCTATTGCTGTTCCTAACTTTCTTACGATAGGTAGTATAGTTTCTAAGTAGTATAGTCTATGGTTAGGTCTTATATTTGCATTATTGCCACCGTCCATAAGTACTGGAGGTATTCCCATAGCTTCTAGTATAATCTTTTCATTTGCTTTGATTCCGTCTTGAAAATCTAAGTTTCTAAAGTTTACTTCTGTTAAGTTTTCAACTTCTAATCCGCCATCTAAAAATAGAGGTCTTCTGCCTCCTGTGTTTGGATTGTACCGTGAAATCCATGCTTGTAACATTCTTTCTTTAATTTTTTCAGATAAAGTATTAGGACTCTTTAGTACTAAACCGGGCACTGCTCCATTCTTGAAAAAGTTATCTTGAAAGTTTCTCATATTGATAAGAAGTTGCATTGTTCTAAGTGCTGGTTTCAGTCTTGGAACTCCTCTGTATATTGATTTAAAACTATTTTCTTTTATATGTATAATCTCATTTGTACTATACTCAATACTATTATCAAACTCGTACTTCTCAATGTAAGTATTCTCATCACTATAGATTGTCATTTTATCTGCTGGTAAGTGATACAGATGAGCACCATCATAATATATAAATATGTTACCATCAATCATCAAATCAATAATTAAGTTTCTTTTGAAAGTACTTACATCTTGAAATGGATTTGGTTCTCTATTTATTAGTAAGTCTACTTTTGACCTTCTAATATTTTTTACTATATTATTAGTTACTGGGTTTTGCTGTCCTATTGTATATGGTATTTCTGCTACATCGTCAACTATCATGTTGACAGCACGGTTTACAATTTCTAGTTGTTCATAAGCATTTTTATAGCTTATTGTTGGTTCTAAAGAATCAACAGTCATTCCTTCATTTCTAGAAATTACGAACTGAGATGGGTTTAGTTTTTCCTCTCTTTGTACTCCTAAAAATCTATCATACCATGCCATATTTTTTATCTCTCTGTATCTGGACCCAATCCTTTTGTTTCTCTGCTGTTATCAGTTTGGGTCGCTTTCCATATATTGAGTGAAGTCTCAGATGATGATTGTGACACAGAGTTACAGTATAATCATATAATTTATCAAAATTTTCATCAATAAAGGATTCACGAAGTTCTAGTATGTCTTGTTCAGTCTCAATAATTATATTCTTTTCTTTTAACCAAGTTTCTAGTAATTCGGTGAGTCCATAAAAATGATGAAAATCTAACTGTTCAGTACTGCCACAAATGTAACAAGCACTTGCTTTTTTATATCGTGACTTAGCTTTATCTCTTACATATTTAACTAAATCTCTTTTTAAATTCATATTTCTACTCTTAATTAGAATTATACCAAAAAGGCACACCACATGTCAAGTACAATTTTTAACAGGTACATCTAGAACGAGGTGACACTAGTTTCAAATGAATATAACGCATATCGTAAAGCATCTGCCATATGAGATGACATATCATGTTTTGGTCTCTCTTTCATAAGATTTGGGTTTGGATCCCATTGATACTGGTCTAGTGATGTAGTGACATGCTTGCAAGTTTGATTTACTATAAGAGAATCATTGTCTACTATACCAGCTACATGACCTATTCCGTCAAGTACAGATTTCTTTGCATTTATAGTACTAATATCATAGTTTTGTGCAAAGTCATATCTTGTTTGTTGAGCAGCAGAATCAATATAAATATAATCTATATCATATTTTTTTATTAACTTTTGTATTTGTATTGCGTGTTGTTCTGTAGTTCTTTCTGCGTCTAAGTATTCATCTAATACATAGTATTTCTTTTCGTCCCAATCATACGCAATAACACAGAAAGCTGTTGGGTCTTTGTAACCAACATCAAGTCCTGCGAATACGTCCATGTTTCTAGTATCAAGTTCTGATAAATTTGATGTGCATTGTTCATAATTAAATGACCAAATTTGACCTTCAAATACATTAAAGTCTGCTAAATATTCTTGGTTAAATTCTGACTCCGACATTGTCTTTTTTGCTTCTTTAATATCTTGTTCTGATACTCTTGGATTTTCATGCCAAGTAGCTTTTATACTGCACCATTCTGGAAATTCATCGTTGTACCCACGATGATAAAATTCTGCAAAGTAATTATTTCTACCCCTTGGAGTAGATATAAATATAGCTTTAGAGTTATCTTTATCTAGTGTAGGTCTGAGTGCTACATTGAAAGCGTCTCTACCGTCTGTTAGTGCTGCTTCATCAAAGATAATTAAGTCGTAGCTTCTACCAACAACGGAGTCAACCTGATTAATTGAACCCATACGAATTGTTGATTGATTTGATAGTTCTATTACTTTGTCTTTTGCATTATCTCTTGTAACTTCTAAATCAAAATGCTTTATGAGATTTCTCTGTAAGTCAAATGATATTTGTGATAATGAGTAGTTAGGTGACATGAGTAATACATGACTATTAGGAACTAGACAAATAAGTTGTCCGATTATGTTTGAAATATAAGTTTTGCCTTGACGACGAGCGACTGCTGCGCAGACAAAACGATATTTTGTATTATTGATTGCATTGATTAATGCTGATTGTGAGCTGTTAGGTTCTATACCCAATAAGTCAAGATACCCTTCAATAGGTAGTTTAATAAATCTTTCTTCTGTTTCATAGTTCATCAAATAGTCTGAAACTATATCTGAACGACTAATTTCTATCAATGTAGGGTCTCTTTCTCAAATAAGTTAAATGGGTCGTCTGAATCAAAAAGTCCGTAATCTTTAGATAGTCTTAGTAAATATAAGTAACCACTACAAAGCTCAGTCATATTTTTCTGGTGCTCTGATAAAGTTTCTCCGTTAATGGCTTCATGTTGTATTTTTGCAAGTATTTCTATTGCTTCTACAGATACTCCATCAAGCCATGCTACTCTTCTATCTATTACTTTTGGTGTTTGTGCCATACTACTTTCCGAATTTACGTTTTTGTGATTTTGGTGGTCTTTTTGTACTACCACCTTTTCCAGCCCAGAAGACTTTATTTGCCCACCAAGCTGCGGAAGACCTGCCTTTTGCAATATTCTTCCTATGTCTAGCCTTGAAACTTCTTCTGGCCTCGGGGCTATAGTTATGCCCCATGCCTTGTGCTCCAAAACGAATAATTTTTACCTTGCCACCAACTCTTGTAGCAACAACAGCTTTTTTAGTTCTATGATTAGGTGTTCTTTTTGGTTTGTTTAACTTTGATAACCCTGCTCTTTTTAATCTTGCTTTTTCTGCTTTTGTTAGTGCCATTATTTATTCCTGCTATCTTACAAACTTTAGGTAATCTACCTGATTTCATTAAAGTATGAAATTTATTATAAATATCTATCTTCTTCTTCTCCTTCCGGGAAATCTTGCTTTTGGTGGATTTTTAGTTTTGCCAAAACGTGGGCCTATGCCCTTTGGTGCAGTAGCATATCTAAATGCCTCTATGCCATTAGGATTTTTAGTATTTACTAAAGTTCCTGCAGCTGCATTCATATCTCTTGTTAGTCCTCTTTTGAGAACATGCTTACGGATTTTTTGAGTATTGTGAATACTTGGTCCGCTTAAAAATTTACCTGCCATTTATTTTCTCCTTTTCTTTCTCAATGCATTTCTATATGCTTTATGAGAGCTTCCTGGCATAAATCTCTTGGCTTTTCCTCTGCCATGAGCATGTATGCCTTTTAATCCCAGTTTAGTCGCTGCTTTTTTAGCAGGGCCTGGTGATTTATAAACATGTTTATTTCGTAAAAATGCTGAGTGTTTTCGTTTATTGAGTGCCATCTTTTAAATATTCTCTAACGATATTACTGTTAGCTTTGTTTTTTGGGAGTTGAAGCAACTCACGAAGCTGAATCCCCCAAGAAATCTTATCTTCTATTGTTCTTTTTAGTCTTATTGACATGGACACAACACCAAGTATTTCATATACTAAGTTTTCTTTCATGGTTTCCTTTTTAGGATTATCTTTTGCGTCTGCTTCTGGTAGTTCTTTTTTTCTTTCTACCCCTCTTAGCAAAAGTAGCAACATTTCTTGGTTTTCCTCCTGGATTACCAGCTGCTCTTTTTCTTCTAACTGCTGACTTTATTTGTGATTTAGTCATTCTTGCAGCTTTACTAGCAGGGACACATTTCGGATATCCGCTTTTGCTTTTTCTTGCAGATTTTCTGCCACAAGGCTGATAACCACCGCCTTTTCTAGGTCTAGATATATCTACCCAACCTTCTTTAAACCATTTAGTTAGTCCGCCTTGATACTTAGCCATTTTTTACTTTTTCTTCTGCTTCTATCATTTTATCTTTGATGTCAACAGAGCCGTCCCAGTTTTTATCCTTTCCCGAAAGAATATTCCAAAACTGAAGGAAGGTTTCTTTGATATAATCTATCATCGTTTCTTTACTCCCATTCTAAAACGTCCGCCACGTTTTTTGTATGTTCTTACTAACCACCCATTTGCATATGCGGAAGGGTATACTTTAAACTTTCTCTTTGCCTCAGCTTTTACTCTAGCATAAAGAGTTGGGTTTGTTGGTAGTGGTCTCTTTTTAGCGGCCTTTCTTTTTCTTCTTCTTACGACCATGTGCTCTCCTTAATCCTGCCTTCGCAGACTTGAAGATTGATGCGACTGTTTTCTTTCCCATCACTCTTGCTCTTTGTTCACCTACTGTTAGTATTTGTATTTTTCTTGCGTAAGATTTACGAACTCTTTTAACTTTTCGTACTGTAGCTCGTGCGTCTTTTGCAGTAGCAAACTTAATTCTGACAGTATCTTTTGGATTCTCGTCAGTATAAAGTCTTCTGCCGCTACCTTTTGGTTTTTTTCCTGTTCCTTTTCTTGGGTCTCGTTTTTTTCTTACCATAACCTGATGCGTATATTGCTCTTGCTTGTCTGTCAGCAGCTTTCTTAGTTCTATGAATCTTTCCTGTTTTACCGAATCTATATCCGCCTTTAACTTTTCTTACGGGCATGTCTTAATTCCATTAGTTTTGCTCTATCTTGCTGTATGATTACAGGCACATGTGTTTGATTCTTTCCACCTTTAGAAAAAGATGGGTGAGACCATAAGTATTCGCATTTCTCTTGGCTTTCATTTCTAAATGCCACTATATCATCAATCTCTTCAAGAGTTAGGTCATCACCCATCAGGTAGACTATCACCTCCCAGGGTTGTTTTTCCCAGTTTTGTTCAGAAAGTAACATTTCTTTCTCATCAAAGGGAATTATTCTTGTAGTCCCTGCTATAAATGATTTATACGACCAAGGACAAACTTTACTTATCTTTCTAAAGTACCATAACCAAGTTATGTACTCGGGTATGATATTAACCTCTTGACCGTCTCTTTTTGCCACCTTTTTTCTTTTTCTTTTTCTTACCCATGCCTTTTTTCTTTTGGCTTTTTAAAATAGCCTGTTGTAAAGCTTTAGGTAGTTTCTTTTGCTTAGCAGTTAATGCCATAGTAGTGCTCCTATGTCCAACGAGGGGGTTCGTCAGGACACTCTGCCCATCGCAACTTAGTCTTGAGGGGCATAAAACAAAGACAGACTTTACAAAACTTCCAGCGCTTTTCTAAGTGCGGACACTTTTGACATATCTTCCATCTTTCTTCGTGACTTTTTTTCTTTTCCACTTTTTCCCTAATGAGTGTTTAATTGTTTGTGCTAGTTGAGGGTCTCCCTCGCTATTATCTAGTGCTTTTTGAAATGCTGCTTGAAAAGTATTCATTTAGTTAGTTCTAGATATTGTTTTTCTGCTTCTTTTTTAGTTGGTAACTTATGTAATACTCCATCTAATTTGAAACACCAATGTTGTCGTTTTTGATAGACAGGAAGTTCTTTTTTGACTTCTGCTTTCATATCTTTGGTTTTATATCCTGATTCCATTTTTTCTCCTATGGGTGCATAGATAGTATAGTCCATAATACACCGCAGCCACCTGCAATTATTGCTCCAGCTGCTCCAATAAGTATAGTTTCTAATCTACCAACTTGTAGGTCTATAGCATCAAACCTGTTAAACGCAGTTTTCCATCTTTCTGCACTCACAGCTTTATACTTTTCTAATTCTGCAGCTACTTGTTTGGCCTCCATGCTTATTCCTTTTTTTCTTGAAGATTTTTCTTCTTATGATTGTAATTATATCAAAACTAAGCAAAATTGTCAAGACCTATTTTCGTATGGTATAGATTTTAACGGGCTCTGACTTGCCTTTGACCTTTACTTCGTCTAGAAACTCGTAATCATAATCATCAAGTAAACTATATTCTGAAATAATTAAATCGGTATCATAATCTTTACAACTTGACTCTAAACGGGCTGCTAGATTAACGCTATCCCCAAGTACAGAGTAATCAAAACGATTGCTAGAACCAAAGTTACCGACCACGCAGAGTCCTGTGTTGATTCCCGCTCCTGTATTAATCGTATCCAAGCCTTCTTCTCTGAGTCTTTCATTTAATTCTCCTAGTGCTAGTCTCATTTCTAAGACAGCCTTTGTGGCATTATTAACTTGGTCTTCGTCATCAAGTGGTGCACCCCAAAATGCCATGATACAGTCTCCCATATATTTATCAATGGTGCCTCCATGTTTTAGTATGATTTGTGTTTGGTTATCAAGGAATCTGTTAATAAGTTGTGTGAGTCCTTGAGGATTTTTTTGATATTTTTCTGAGATTGGTGTGAATCCTCTAATATCAGAAAAAAGAAAAGTGAGTCGTTTTGTCTCCCCGCCCAATCTCAGTAATGTTGGGTCGTCCTGTAATTTTTTTACTAAGTCAGGACTTACATACGTTCCAAATTGTTGTTTAATTTGTAATTTCTCAAAATAGGTCTTTGCAAAATTACGGAAACTTTCAATACTCCAGAATAAAAAGGAGATTAAAATAATCCCAGAAACGTCAAACAAATAAGAAGATTCAAAAGCATATATGGCTCCATATATTGAACCTCCAATAACTAAGAGTAGAGCAGGTATACTTAAATAGATTCTACTTGCTGTAAGTAAAAGAAAGAGCAAAGCCAAGACTGCAGCTCCCAGCTCTGCTCCACTACTCCAGTTGGGAATTGAGGGTGCGGTACCTTCAATTAAATTGTGGAGTACATTCGCTTGTATCTCATGAGGATACTTTGCTCCTGAGGCAGTTGGAACAGGGTTAACTACTCCTTCTGCTGTAACTCCAAATATAACAAAGGGCGCTGGTATTGGGTCTGCCATATATTCAGCTGCAGTTTGTTTGTAAAAATTTATATTAGTATTTATCCATATTCTTCCATTTGAATCTGTATTTATAAGTGGATAGTTTGGTATTCTTAACCATTCTACTCCTACCTGATTAGTCTTAATTTGATAGCTGGGGTCACCAACTGCAAGTCTTAACATCTCTAAACTAAAAGAAGGAAATATTTTATCTTTGCTTGCGACGACTACGGGCATACGTCTTACGACGCCGTCTACTTCTGGGGAGGAGTTTATTAATCCTACGCCGTCTGCGTTTACTTGTAAAATTGGTAGTTGTCTTAAAATTCCTGGATAGTTTAATAGCCATGGTATTGGGTCTTCTCCTAACTGAGCTGTACCCACATGAGCACCTTTTTCAGTTGCTTGTGTTGAAGCTGCATAAGCTAACACAGTTGGATTATTTAATAAAGACATCGCTAATGTAGTGTCGTTATTTTTATCTCGTAAATCTGGGTCAGGCATTAATATAGTAAATCCAGGAATGCCTTCTGTTTTTTCTATCATAGACGCAAATAAAGAACGTGGCAAAGGATATCCTCCATAGGCCTCTACTATTTCTTCATCTAAGTCTACTATAAGTATGTTTTCATTTTGAATTTTTGGTTGTGATAACATTAACCAATCAAATGTTTTGAGCTCTAGAATTTGCATTGGATAAGGATTCCATATAAATAATCCTAGTGCAAAAATTAAAGTGAGTATTTTATTTATCATATAGTACATCTAAATTATTAAATACAACTATCCAACCTAAACTATTTAAAGTAAATAAATTTTCGTTTAGTTCTTCATCAAACCACCCTAATAGTTCTATGGAAATAGTAGACGTTGCTTTATGAATTAATAGTTCATGAAGTTCAGGATTACTCGGTAAAAAAGGATTTTGTTCTTTTGCAGAAGTTGTTTCCATAGCTCTATGTGTTGTATAAAGGTCTGCTATATTCCAAAGAATATATTGTTTTATTTCATAATCTATTGAGTTATCTATTACAAACTCTATTTTTTGACTTTCTAAATATGAATCTATTCTTGCTGAATCTTCTTTTATTTGTGCAAAGTTAAAGTCTGCTATTAATGCGTATTCTATCATTCTTGTGTTATAGTTATAGTCTTTGTACAGTTTGATGTACAGTTAAAAGTTGCAGTATACGCTTGATTAGTTGTTCCTGATTGAGTAACATTTAAATTATAATCGTCAGTATAAAATTTCATATTTGCTACATGAGCCCCTGCTCCATATTGTGTTAAGTTCACAGTTGTATTATCGGCATCGCTGTAAAAGAATATATCTGCATCTTTATTTCCTGTACCATACTGTGTTACTGAAGCAGTATTATTGTCTGCGTTTGAGTGATTGTAGATGTAAGTATTATGTTCTCCACTACCATACTGATTAATAGTAAAAGCGGAGTTATCTCCAAAAGTAAATATCTTAGCATACTTATCATCTCCTGTTTGAGTTATTGAATATGTATTATCATCTCCAGAACCTAACTGCTCTGCGTGATTATCATCTCCTGTCTGAGTAATTGTAGAAGTATTATCGTCTTCATCTTGGTCTAGCCAAGCAAAATTATCATTTCCATCTATAGTAATAGTATAATTATTATCCATATTATTTGACCATACAGTATAAAGTCTAGTATTATTACTATTACCTATAACTGTAGTACTGAGTGTTGCGCTTCCACAAGTATGTGAAACGTAGGAAGTGCCGGGTAGTGAACCGCTAGAGTTTGCTCCGCATAGTATGTATCCTTCATTACCGTTACCTACTTGTTTAGCAGTAATGCTAGTACCAGTTCCTTTAGTTTTTATAGTAAGACTATTATCTCCTGCAAAACTAGGGAGACTGATTAATAATGATAACATTATCGCCCGCACCATTTATTTCTACCTCCATTATTACTCCTGCATTATTTATATATAAATATGTTCCTGTGTCTGTATCTATTCCTATATCGTAACTATTTACTCCTTCATGTACGAAATAAATAAGTCCATCTTCAACAAATGTAAAAGTTTGGTATACTGGGTCAAACCCTGCAATAATACCTGTTAACTCTACATTACTAATAGTAGTAGCTTGTTGATTTTTTGCTTTCTTACTAGCTGTTTCTACTAATGCTAATAAATCTACTAGTAAGTCTATAGATAATAAATCTATGTCTAATCTTGTGATTTCTTTTTCTTCTTCGTCACATTCTTCAACTAATGCATCACAGTCTAAATCTGGTGCATCTTCAAAGAAATCTTTATCTAGTTCTGCAGTAGGTGACACTCCTGTTTGTTGCTCTTCTACTGCTTCATTGACTTCTTCAGGCCTACTAACAATTAACATATTGTCAATCAACCCGAGAGTCATATTTGCCAGGGTTACTGGTCTTGTTGGTGGTGTTTCCCACGCTGATACCATTGTAGCCTGAAAAGGTTCATTTAGTATCTCTACTCCAGATGCTGTTGTTACGGTTATTTCTCCTGATGAGGTTCCGTCTTCATCTGGAAGTAGTATAACTAAACTTCTTCCTAATTCATCTACAGTAGTTGTAAAATCTGTGCCACGAATACCTATCGTAGCTGTTGGTGTTTTTATAGAAATATTTTGCTTGTTAATCCTTCCAAGTTTGCCAGTAATAAAACGAGCAGTTCCAGAAGCCATGTTAAGAGCCATTTTGCTTTTGTTTGGGTCTGGGTCAAAAATATATTCATCTATAATGAGTTTTGAGTGTTCTGTAAGTTTTACTACAGAGTCATCTAGAAACTGTATTGCTAGTCTTCCTTTGCCTGTTCTTACATCATCATAAGAGAAAATATCTGAGTTTAGTTCTGCGGTGAGTGCGTCACTAGAGTCTGCTCTAGTTATCTCTCCGTTTCCTTTTATCTCAGATATTCCTCCTATTTCGGACGCACTGATTGTTCCTATAAAAAATATTAACAGCCAGAAGCGCATTGGTCAACGTCTATTGTTCCATTTGTTGTTGTTGAAATTAAATTCACAACATTTGTTGATGCAGTATCAGTTTGGTCAATAGTTACAGTATTTGAATTACCAGTTAACGATGCTGTTATCTGGTGGTCGGCTGAACCTGTTTGTGTAGTAGTAATGTCATTACTATTTCCACTAATAGTCCAGGCATTTATACAACCAACTACCTCACAAGTACCTGTGTACTCATTAGAAGTACCAGTGATTGTAAAATCTTGGTTACCTCCAGTAGCTGTAGCAGCCGCACCTTGTGTCCAAGTAAATATGTTGCTGTCACCAGTTGCGCTGTAGTCAAAGTCTGAGTTTGCTACGTCGCCTGTTCCACCAACAGTAAAAGTTCCTGTATTACTATCACCTGTATTTAGCCAAGTCCAACTTGATGAATTACCTTGTAGTATACTAGCAAGAAAGGAGTTACTATCTCCAATCTGGTCAATATCTACAGTCATAGAAGTACCTGACAAGGTTACTCTACTTGATGAAGTACCAACGGTGTTACTAGCACCTATTTGGTCAATTGTCAAGGTAAGTCCTGTACCAGTCTGAGTGATATAAATATCATTATTTGCTGCAAATGTTCCAAAAGATAGACATATCGCGAATAGTCCTAGTATCTTTCTCATTTCTCTTCCTCTCTCAGTTTGGAATAATCAAAATCCCAAACTTCTTTTTCAAGGCCCTGCATAACTAAACCATACACACCTGCTTCTATAGCGGCACGCACGGCGTATCCAACTGCCTCGTTTTCTGAATATCCACTTTCAAGTTCAACTAACTCTGTTCCCATTTCTATAAAACGAAACGTGTCCATTCCACCCCCAGTAGATAAAATCGTTTTTGTAGCTGTTACATTTAAGAGTACTTCACCAGTTTGCACTAGCACAGCTCTAAGGACGACAGTTACTTTATCCTCACGATACTGATTCTTCATACCTATACCTAGATATCTTGCACCATTACCGCCTGTTTTTAAATTTGTATCATATGCAATTATACCGCCTTCTATTAACATTCCTGCATATATTAGTGGTTTTAGTATTGTTTTACCGTCTGCACCTCTATTGTAGCTTTCAAAAGTACTTCTTACTAGTTGTCTTTCTTTTGTAACATGGTCTAATCCACTTCTTTCAACAACTGCAAACCAGTCACCTCTACCGGCATCACGAAGTGCTTCAATTAATATGTGTTCTGCTCCTTGTGTAACAGCAGTACTAAAACTTGCAATATTATCGCTTGATTTTCTTTGTCCTGTTAAATCTGGAAATGCGTAAACTGCGACCACAGTTTTTTGGTTGGGTGTTGGTAAATCTAAAAGTTGTTTTGTTGTACTAGGCTCTAGTACTGGGCCTTCTACACATAGCAATCCGTCTGTGCAGTTTGAATGATATTGTTGCATGCCTATACTTGCGCAGCCTTGTAATAATAATGCGATTACTAAATATTTAACCACAGTCTACAACACAACCACCGAAACTTCCAACTGGTATTGTTATTGTAGTTCTAGAAATTTCTACTCCATCTGCCATCTCTATAATGGTAAGAGTGATTGTTATGCCGTTATTTAACCATTGAATAATATTGCCTTCTAGTTCTATTTCTCCATAAATTGGATTTTCAGAAGTGGCGGGGTTGTCATAGTTAAATAAGGATTCAGATATATCTTTTGCAAGTGTTGAATATATCCTTGATTCTAAGTTTCTGAGGAACTTAGCAAGTGTTGTATTATCTGCTTCTCTTTGAGCATCTTCTAATGCTTCTTGAGCGTCTGCTCTAATTTTTTCTTTACGAGTTCTTTCTTGCTCATCTATTGTTAAATAATGTGCAGATTGATTGATTCCACTAAAACTAGGGTTAGAAAACTTGTGTACTATTTCTGTTGCATTTAATTCTGCAATAAAAATAATACTCATCAATATAAGTATAGTACCTACTACTACATTAGAGAGTCGGTTATTTATCTTTCTTTCGTTCATTCTCTTTCATCTGTAAAACGGTGTTTACCTTTTGCTGTAAACGAATCATATCGTTATCAAGCATACGAATCTGGTCTATTAGTTTTATCAGGGTAAAGTGCATACTTTTTATTGCTGGTTGTATTACTTTTGTAATTGTTAACCACACATAATATACAAAGTATCCAAGTCCAACCATAGCAACAATTGGAAATCCAAACTGTTGTATGGCATCAATCACGCCTGACATCTAACTTTCCGTCCTCTATAAAATTTTCCGCTCTTGCTATTCTGTCTAAGTCTGGTGTAAGTTCAAGAGCAGAACTTACGCTAGTATCTAATCTAATTATATCGTTGTTCATAGTTTTAATTCTAGTTATAAGACTATTACAAAATCCTTCAAGAGTTTTTACTTGATTTACAACTCCTCCAAAGATTTGTTTCATAATTACAAATATAAACATACCCATAACAAGTGCTCCTGCTATTGGTGCACCTACTTGTGATATTAGATTCCAAATGTTCATTATTTTTCTTTCAGAAGTTTTTTCATAAGCTCACCATAGTTTCCTTGTCCAAAAGGTAACTCTCCACTATTTATCTGTACATTTGTTTGACTTTTTATGTTTGCTGCTTTTGCTTTTTCTAGTTCTGTTTGAGCTTTGAGTTCGTCCATACGAATTTTGTGTGCCATTCCTACAAGGTCTGCTAAATCTTTATTAGT
>Ga0098043_1000126_pt1 | contig 24541 bp, 34 predicted proteins | sample 9B_taG_FD_92581 | JGI IMG/M metagenome (GOLD analysis project Ga0098043, IMG submission 92581) | Marine viral communities from the Subarctic Pacific Ocean - 9B_ETSP_OMZ_AT15188_CsCl metaG | ecosystem: Environmental > Aquatic > Marine > Oceanic | place: Subarctic Pacific Ocean | collected 2015-01-10 | reverse complement strand
TGAGGATTCTCTTGTTATTTACAGACTATCAAGAGCACCTGAAAGAAGAATATTTTATATTGATGTAGGTAATCTACCAAAAGTAAAAGCAGAACAATACCTAAAAGAGGTAATGTCTCGCTACAGAAATAAGTTAGTCTACGATGCTAACACTGGTGAAGTTCGTGATGATCGTAAATTTATGAGTATGATGGAAGATTTCTGGTTGCCTAGAAGAGAAGGTGGTCGGGGAACTGAAATTACAACTCTACCTGGTGGACAAAATCTTGGAGAACTTGCTGATATAGAGTATTTCCAAAAGAAACTTTATAGAGCATTGGGTGTTCCCGAATCTAGAATTGCTGCTGACGGTGGTTTTAATTTAGGTCGTTCATCAGAGATCTTAAGAGATGAACTTAAATTTGCTAAGTTTGTAGGACGTTTAAGAAAGCGTTTTGCTGCTATGTTTAATGATATGCTCAGAACTCAATTGATTCTGAAGAATATTATTACTCCAGAAGATTGGGATTCTATGGAAGATCATATTCAATATGATTTCTTATATGATAATCAGTTTGCAGAATTAAAAGAATCTGAATTGATGGAAGGTAGATTGGGTATGCTTGCTACAATAGAACCTTATATTGGTAAGTATTATTCTACAGAATATGTACGTAAGAGAATTCTTCGTCAAACTGATGGTGAAATTATAGAAATTGACACCCAAATTGAAGATGAAATTCAAAAAGGAATTATTCCAGATCCATCTACACTTGATCCAATAACTGGTGAACCATTACCTCAAGAGGGTGATCCTGCTATGGGAGATATGGGAGAACAACCAGTAGATCCAGATTTAGAGGCACAGGCACAAGTTGTAGATGCACAGTACTCAAAAGACACTAAGAAAGCCGAGTTATAAATAACAAATATATACTATTGTAAAATTATGGACGATCTTTTAGATTTAATTGCATCTGACGCTTCTCCTTCTGATGTTTCAGATAGGATTAAAGATGTTTTATATGCAAAATCTGCGGAGAAGATTGAAACCTTAAAACCACATGTAGCAAATTCTTTCTTTGGTGAACCAGAGGAAATGGATGCTCCAGAAGAACAAGAGGTTTCAAGTGAGATAGAACCAACGGAACAAGAAGAATGAAACTCATTACAGAAGAAATTTCTGGTGTACAGGTTATCACCGAAAAATATAAAGGTAAAAAACGTCTTTGTATAGAAGGATGCTTCCTTCAGGGCGGTATTAAAAACCGTAATGGTAGAATGTATCCAGTGGAAACTCTTTCTCGTGAAGTTGGTAGATATAATGAAAACTTTGTTCAAAAGGGAAGAGCTCTTGGTGAGTTAGGTCATCCTGAAGGTCCTACTGTTAATCTTGATCGTGTATCACATAAGATTACATCTTTAGTACGAGAAGGTAATAATTTTAGAGGAAAAGCAACTCTTCTTGATACACCTATGGGCAAAATTGCTTCATCATTACTTGGTGAAGGTGTTATGTTAGGTGTTTCTTCTCGTGGAGTTGGATCACTTAAAGAAGATCATTCAGGTTGTAAAGTAGTTGGTGAAGATTTCCAACTAGCAACTGCTGCTGATATAGTAGCAGATCCTTCCGCACCTGATGCATTTGTTAATGGAATCATGGAAGGAAGGGAATGGGTTTGGGAAGGTGGTTCTCTTAGAGAGCAACTCGCTGAACAAACAAAGAAATCAATTGATACACTAGTATCACAAAAAAGGTTAGAAGAACACAAGTTGGGTCTATTCAATAATTTTCTAAATAACCTTTAAGCTTAAGAAATCTATAAATAAGTATAGATTCTTACAGGATCAAGTAAACTTTACGTTGGCAACAATTCACTAAATGGAAAACATCGAAGAAAACGTAGTAACCAAAGGTGCAGCTGCTGCTCAACCATCAGAAATCGGTGGTGTGCCAGTAGAAGATCTTGGTGGACCTACCCCAGAGAACTATAAGCCTGATGACAATTCGGCTAAACTCAAAGACCCTGCTGCAACTCTTGCTCAAGTAAGAGATGTAGTTAATGCTAAGGCTGCTAAAGCTGAAGCTGTTTCTGATGAACTCGAAGATGGTCAAGAAATTGTTGCCGAAGAAGAGTCTACAGAAGAAGAAGTAGTTTCAGAAGAAGAAGTAACAACAGAAGAAGGAACTGAAGTTGTCGCTGAAGAAGAAACTACTGAAGAAGAAGTACTTGAAGAAGAAGAGACCTATGACGTTGAAGCAGACGTTCAGGCACTTTTAGAAGGTGAAGAACTTTCAGAAGACTTCCAAAACAAGGCAAGAACAATTTTTGAGACTGCAATCAAAACTAAGGTTGTAGAAATCAAAGAAGAATTAAATGAGTCTTATGCTACTGCTCTAGTTGAAGAACTAGATAAGATCAAAGGCGATCTTACTGAAAGAGTAGATTCATACTTAGAGTATGTTTCTGATGAGTGGATTCAAGAAAATGCACTCGCAGTAGAAGCTGGACTTAAAACAGAAATGACTGAATCATTCCTAGAAGGAATGAAGGGTCTTTTTGAAGAACATTATGTAACTATTCCTGAAGAAAAATATGATGTGCTTAACAGCATGGTAGATAAGCTAGATGAAATGGAAGATAAACTCAATGAGCAAATTTCTAAGAATGTTGCTCTTAATCAGAGATTAGCAGAGTCTACATCAGATGTAATTTTCGCTGATGTTACTGAAGGTCTTGCCGACACTCAGAAAGACAAACTTGCTTCACTCGCTGAAAATGTTGAGTTTTCAAGTGATACAGACTATCGGGAGAAACTAGTACAACTCAAGGAATCTTATTTCCCTGCGAAAACTAGCAATCCAAAAAGTACTTCTGAAAACTTATCTGAAGAGGTCTTAACCGAGGAAGTAACTAACCTTAATGCTAAGGAAGTTAATCCAACAATGGCCGCTTATCTTGATACACTTTCAAGAAGTGCTAAAAGTTGATTTTTAAACAATGATTACTAATACCCAATTTAAAAGGTAAAATTCAAATGCAAATGTACAATTCTGAGTACTTGCAGGAGAAGTGGGCTCCAATTCTAGACTATGACGGACTTGATCCAATCAAAGACGCACATAGAAGAGCTACTACTGCTATCCTGCTTGAGAACCAAGAAAAAGAATTAAGAGAGGAGCGTAGTTTCCTTTCAGAAGCTCCTAACGTAAACACCAATAGTGGTTCAAGCTCCGCAGGTTTCTCTGCTGACGCTACTGCTGCTGGTCCCGTTGCTGGTTTCGATCCTGTTCTGATTTCTTTAATCAGAAGAGCAATGCCAAACTTGGTCGCTTATGACCTTGCTGGTGTTCAACCAATGAATGGTCCTACTGGACTAATCTTTGCAATGCGTTCACGCTACAACAATCAGAGTGGCACTGAAGCATTGTTCAACGAAGCAGATACCGCATTCTCTGGTCAGAATGATGGTTTAGATGTATCTACAGGTGACGTTAATACTAACGTTGGTTTGGGTACAACTGCTCAAAGTGGTAGCAATCCTGGATTACTTAATCCTACTGCTGCTCAAACAAACGCTACTGACTACAACGTTGGTCAGGGTATGCGTACCGATACTGCTGAAGATCTAGGTGATGGAGCTGGCGACCAGTTCAACCAGATGGCATTCAGCATCGAGAAAGTAACAGTTACTGCGAAATCTCGTGCGTTGAAAGCTGAGTACTCACTAGAGCTTGCTCAAGACCTCAAGGCAATTCACGGTTTAAACGCTGAAGCTGAACTAGCAAACATTCTCTCTACAGAGATTCTTGCTGAGATCAACCGTGAAGTTATCCGTACTATCTACAACGTTGCGAGACCTGGTGCTCAAGCAAACGTTGCTACAGGCGGTACATTTGACCTTGACACCGACTCAAACGGAAGATGGTCAGTTGAGAAGTTCAAGGGACTTATTTTCCAGATCGAGCGTGATGCTAACGCAATCGCACAAGAGACTCGTCGTGGAAAGGGTAACATGATTCTAACATCTGCTGATGTTGCTTCTGCCCTAACAATGGCTGGTGTTCTTGACTACACACCTGCACTTAATGCTAACCTTAATGTAGATGACACAGGCAATACATTTGCTGGTGTTCTTCAAGGTAAGTACAAAGTGTACATCGATCCTTATTCTGCAAACGTATCTGCTAATCAGTACTACGTTGTTGGATACAAAGGTTCATCTCCTTATGACGCTGGATTATTCTACTGCCCTTACGTGCCTCTACAGATGGTTCGTGCGGTTGGTCAGGATACATTCCAACCTAAGATTGGATTTAAGACAAGATACGGTCTTGTTGAGAACCCATTCTCACAGGGAACAACCCAAGGAAACGGTACTCTTACACGTAACACAAACCGTTACTACAGAAGAGTTAAGGTTACTAACCTCATGTAAGAAGAAAGGATATAATTCCTTTAATAGAGAGACTCCTTCGGGGGTCTCTTTTTTTGTCTAAATGTGTTATAATAGGGGATACTAAGAGGGCATTATGTTTATACCTCCATATGAAATAAAAACAGATAACAGTAAAATATCAAGTCAATTTTTATTTCATACACCATTATTTGAAATACAACTTGATGTTGATAATGATAGTTTGTCTAAAAAAATATATCAATTAAAAGAAGAGGATAAAGAAGGAGTTAAAAAATCTAATATTGGTGGATGGCATAGTGGATTTAGAGATCCAACAGATGGTGTTGAACTTTATGATGATGTATTTAAAAATTTAGAAGATATATTATTCAATTTACCATTCAATCCCCAAATATCAAAATTAGATTACATTGATTCTTGGTCGATGATTAACAATAATGGATCTTGGAATCAAATACATAATCACTTATATTCATATAATAAAACTAGAACAGATTTATCAGGTGTTTATTATGTAAAAGTTCCAGAAGGTGATTGTGGAAATATTATTTTTCGTAATCCAATTTCTTCTGTACATGGAAATAGTTTTATGATGTTAAGAAATCACTCAAGTAAGGAGTGGGAAATGAGATATCCTAAAGAAGGTTTAATGTACATATTTCCAGCATATCTTGATCATATGGTATTACCAAATAATACTGATGAAGATAGAATAGCTATCTCATTCAATATGATGGTTAGTTGATCTAAATAGATAAAAAACTATAATGCCCTCGTCAACTGCATTCCGCACACAAATAGAAAATAGAAATTTCCTATCAGGTGTAGGATTTAAATTTAATCTTGCAAAGCATCCTAAAGTTGATTTCTTTTCTAATAGTGCTAAAATACCTCAACTAACATTAGGTCTTGCCACTCAACCAACATACCTAAAGGATATTGATGTACCTGGTGAGAAATTAACATATGGTGATTTTACATTAAGATTCTTAGTTGATGAGAATATGGAAAATTATATGGCAATATATGATTGGTTAGTTGGATTAGGTTTCCCAGAAACAACTCAAGAATTTAAAACTCTAACAACAGATAGTGCAGATCAAAGAGATCTTAAAGAGGCATTCTGTGATGGTACACTTAGAATTTTAAATAGTAATTATAGAGAAGTTGCAACTGTTAAATTTACAGACTTATTTCCAGTATCATTGACATCTTTAGATTTTGATGCTACAAATACAGATGTACAGTACCTTACTGCTGAAGTATCATTTAAATACACAATATACGATTTGAAGACAACTATTAAATGAACCTTGACAAAATTCAGGAAATGTGGGAGCGTGATGCTGTCATTGATCCTGATAATCTACATGATGAATCACTGAAGATTCCCCAATTACACTCAAAGTATTATACAGTTTATAATACAGTTACTTTGATGCGTGAAAAAGCAAGAGAGCAATATAATAAAACAAGATTAGAACGACACAATTATTATACTGGTAGAGCACCTGCAGAAGTATATGTAGAGGAACCTTTTGGATATAAGGTAAGAGAAAAGGATGCTATACAAAGATATATGGAAGCAGATGATAAGATGATGAAAATAGATCTTAAGATAAGATATTATGATACTACATTAAAATTTTTAGAAGAAATTATTAAAAACGTCTCTAATAGAACATTTCAAATTAAGAACGCAATAGAATGGAATAAATTTCAAGCAGGTATGTAATAAATAGATTGAATCATATTCAAAATCATGCCACAAATTAGAGTTGTACCTTCAATAGAATTATCAGATAAAGATTCTTTACTTAAAGCAATATCAAAAGAAGTATCAAACTTAACGGGAAAGAATGAACAATGGGTAATGGCATCTATAGAACCAAATGTTTCTATGAGTTTTTCTGGCACTACAGATCCATGTTGTTATGCTGAACTAAAAAATATAGGAGAAATTGATGGTGCTAAATTTCAAGCACCATTAAGTAAATTAATATCAGATAAAACAGGAATTCCTACGGATAGAATTTTTATTAGATATGAAAATATACCAGGTAATAGATGGGGATTTAATGATAGAATGTTTGGATAAATAAATATATTAGTAGATCTGATATTGAACGATGAAACCTACTCCAAAGGAAAGTAAGAAGATTCACGAGAACTATGAAAAAGTTGTTGGACATCTTATTGAAGAGAAGTATGCTGTAGACGCAGAAGCAGCAGATAAAATTATTTCAGGTATGAGTCAAGAATGGTTTGATACTATCATATCATGAAGACTTTTCAGGAATTTAGATCAAATATAAATGAACTTGATGAAGGAGTGATATCAGGAGCTATTGGTTTAGGTCTTGCGACACATTCAGCATACTCTGGTCTTAAAAATTTAAGAAAAGGTAACTATAAAGGAGCAGCATGGGACGCTGTTGGTATGGTTCCTGGTGGTAGAGCTTTTAAGGGTATTAAAGCACTTGGTGGTTCAAAGAGATTAGCAAAACTTGGATCATTTACTCAATCTAGTTTAAGATGGGGTGGACCAACAGCTTATTCAAGAGCACAAGACAAAATATGGAACACTGCTCTTGACCCTCAAACTTATAAAAATATTCATCAAAAAGGAAAGAAATTATACAATAAAATGAAAGGTAAATAAAATGAAATCGTTTAGCAAATTCCATTCAGAATCTGTAGCAGTTCTTAGAAAACCAGCACAAAATGTTGGTAAGAAAATTGCTGGAGCAGTTCTTGCTGCTAAGAGTGGAGATGAACTTCTTAAAAAATTACTTGGAACACCAAGTAAACCAAAAAGAAATGATTGGGACACTAACCCTAAAGATGATGTAGATTCTGAACTTAATGTAAAGCAAGGTCAGGCAAAAGATGCTGCTGCCAACAAAGAATTTGATAGGGAGATGGGTGCTTTGAGAAGGGGTGAGAAAAATATATCACCTGAAGATAAGCTTCAAAGATTAAAAGACGCAGCGAAAAAGCATAGAAAGAATAAAAAGAGTAACGTGGTTCCTATGAGAAAACCAGAAAAGAAATGATATGAAAACCTTTTATCAGTTTAATGAAAGTATTGCTGGTGCTCTTAAGAAGTTTGGATCTGAAGGTCTTCGCAAGGCAGCAGTTAAATATGCTCCAAAATTTAAGTCTACAGTAAAGAAATTATCTACACTTAAATTTGAGAAGAAATTATTAAAGAAAACTGTTAAGGGTAGTAGTCAAACTCAAAGTACTGCAAAGAATCTTTTAGCCAAATCTCAAGTATCTAATCCAAAGAATAGTGGATTTAATGCAACTGTAAAACCTTTAGGTAGTAGCACTGGTAGTAGAGTTAGTACTGGAACAAAGGATCTTCAATTCCAAGGCAATCTTAAAGGTGGTGAATATAAGCGTAAAATAAGTGGTGCTGGTGATAAGAGTCCTATGGGTGCTATTACTGGTAGTAGAGGAAAGGGAAATAAAGCATTAAGAAGATCTGGACAAGCAGATAAAATAACTGATTATGAAAAGACTGGTAGGAAACCAACTCCTATGTTTAGGAAAACCAAAGCAGAATTAACTACTGTTACTAAAGACCCTAGCACATTAAAACAGGAACCACATAAATGGAATCCAGGTGATCTTTATATGCAATCTGTTGATATCAAACAAAGTAAAGAAAAATCTCGTAGTGTAAGAGAGTTTATAAGACAGAATCAAAAGAGAATGGCAAATATTAAAAAGGGAAAAGGTCCTCTAGGAATGAGTGAAGATAAAACTAGTAAACCTGTATATGGTGACGGGCATGACTATACTAAGGGTGTAGCATTAACAGGTAGATTGGATTTTGGTAAAGGTAAGAAATCTGAATATGATGTTGGTTTAAGCTATAAGGGTAGTGTTCTAGCAAGAAAAACTAGAAAATTTGACAAACCAGAAAAAACATCACCAAAAGATGCTGTAGATGCTGCATTAAACAAACTAAACAAGAAGACACCTGATAAGGGTGGTGAGCGTACTACCTAAAAAATAAGTCTCTAAATAATCCTACATTGGTATAGGATTATGAGTCATTTGATTATATCAAAGAAGAATGAAGTCTACTTAAAAGTAGAATCAGAACCGCATGTGTATTATGAACTTGCGGATCAATTCACCTTTGAAGTACCTGGTGCAAAATTTATGCCCACGTATCAAAAAAAATATTGGGATGGTAAGATAAGGTTATTCAATACTCAGAGTGGTGAAGTTTATATTGGTTTATTAGATAGAATAGTACAGTTTTGTAAAGATCAATCATATACTTATGAATTTGTAGAAAGTAAGTATTATGGTCTTCCATTTGAGGTCAACGATAGGATCTCTAAGGAAGGTGTAAAAGATTATATGACTGCTATCTCTAAGCATAAACCTAGAGATTATCAGATTGATGGTGTATATGATGCTCTTAGAAATAATAGAAAATTATTAGTATCTCCAACTGCTTCTGGTAAGTCGTTAATGATATATTCTATCATTAGGTACTTTGTTGAGAATAAGAAGAATACACTCATTGTAGTGCCTACAACATCCCTTGTAGAGCAGATGTATAAAGACTTTGCTGATTATGGTTGGGATGTGGGATCATACTGCCACAAAATATATGCTGGTAGAGAAAGAGAAACTGATTCGCAAGTTATTATTACTACATGGCAATCAATATACAAACTACCTAGAAAGTATTTTGAAAGATTTGATGTAGTAGTTGGTGACGAGGCACATCAATTCAAATCCAAATCTCTTGTTGCCATCATGACTAAGTTGGGTAATGCCAAATATCGTTTTGGATTTACAGGAACTTTAGATGGATCAGAAACTCATAAGTGGGTACTAGAAGGTTTGTTTGGACCTTCTTATAAAATTATTAAAACAGACGAGCTCATGAAGAAGGGTCATGTGGCGACGTTGGATATTAACGTGCTTCTATTGAAACACCCACCGAATAAATTTGAGAACTTTGAAGAAGAAGTTCAATATATTATTACTCATGAGAAGAGAAATAGGTTAATTCGTAACCTTGCTTTAGATCTTAAAGGTAACACTCTTATTCTATTTGCGAGAGTAGAAGCACATGGCGAACCCCTTTATGAGATGATAAATAGTAATACGCTAGAGCAGAGGCATGTCTTCTTTGTTCATGGTGGAGTACCAACAGAAGACAGAGAGAAAATTCGTGAAATTACAGAACAACAAGAGAACGCTATCATTGTTGCCAGTTATGGCACTTTCAGTACTGGGATTAACATTAAGCGGTTGCACAATGTTATTTTTGCCAGTCCCTCAAAATCCAGAATTAGAAATCTCCAGTCCATCGGTAGAGTCCTTAGAAAAGGAAACGGAAAAGTAAAAGCAACTCTGTATGATATTGCCGACGATATCAGCACTAAGTCTAGAAAAAATTACACTCTTAATCATTTAATTGAAAGAATAAAAGTTTATAACGAAGAAAACTTTAACTATGACATAGTAAATATACCAATAAAAAACTGATGGGAGAAGAATTCTACGGAGTCATAAAATTAATAACTGGAGAAGAGATCTTTGCAACAATCTCAATAGATGAAAATGATGGAGATCCTATCATTATGGTTCAAGATCCAGTTATTATGAAAGTGCTTCAAAATCCCACTGGACATTATGTTAAGGTAAGACCTTGGTTAGAATTACCAGAAGATAATATTTTTTTACTTAAGTATGAAAAGATTATTACTATGACTGAAGTTACAGATACTCAGATGATTAATTTCTATGAAAGATATCTTTTTAATGATGACGTAGATATTGAATTAGATGGCAGAGTTCAATTAAATACTAATTTGGGATTTATATCAACTGTAGAGGATGCTCGTAAGAAACTTGAAGAATTATATAAACTTAATAAAGAAACCTAATATATCTCTTCCAACCCTTACAAAGGGTATTGTACATATAAATTGATACCTTGTCAAGTTGAGTAAATAATGTTATAATATAAACAATTACTAAACAGGGTATATTAATGTTATGGCTAAGAAGAAATCAGAACATTATGTAAATAATAAAGAACTCTTAGCAGCGTTAATAGATTATCGTGCTGACGTTGCTGTAGCAAAGGCAAAAGATTTACCTAAACCACGTATTAGTAATTACCTTGGATCTTGTTTTTTAAAGATTGCTACGCACCTTTCTTATAAACCAAACTTTGTAAACTATATGTTTAGAGATGATATGATCTCTGATGGTATAGAGAATTGTGTACAGTATATTCATAACTTTGATCCTGCTAAGTCAAAGAACCCTTTTGCGTATTTTACACAAATTATTCATTATGCTTTTCTAAGAAGAATACAGAAAGAGAAGAAGCAATTAGAAATTAAAACAAAGATAATTGAGAAGACTGGATATGATGAAGTTATGGTAGTTGATGATGGAGCATTAACCTCATCAAGTTCTGATTATAATACTATTAAAGATAATATTCAGTATAAGACTAGTAATAGATGAAGATAGCAATAATAACAGATCAGCATTTTGGTGCTCGTAAGGGATCTCAATTTGTACATGATTATTTTGAAGAGTTTTACAATAACATCTTCTTTCCCTATCTCGAAGAACATCAAATCGATACTGTTATTGATATGGGTGATACCTTCGATAATAGAAGGAATATAGATCTTGCCTCTCTAGAATGGTCTAAAAGAGTTTATTTTGATAAGTTAAAATCTTTAGGTGTTCATTTACATTCTATAGTAGGGAATCATACTGCATATTATAAGGATACTAATGAGGTAAACTCAATTGATTTATTATTAACTGAGTATGATAATATATCGGTTTATTCGGAAACAACTTCTATTGAAGTGGGTGGATTAAATATTCTTCTTGTGCCTTGGATTAATAGTGAGAACAAAGATGTAACTTTAGGACTCATCAAGAAATCACAAGCAAGAGTTGCTATGGGTCATTTAGAGTTGAATGGATTCAGAGCACACACCACTCATGTTATGGAACATGGTATGGATATTGATCCTTTTGAGGATTTTGATAAAGTATATTCTGGGCATTACCATACAAGATCTGATAATGGAAAAATTTATTATCTAGGTAATCCTTATGAAATATATTGGAATGATGTAAATGATACTAGAGGATTTCATATTTTTGATACAGAGACAAAAGAACATACTCCTGTAAATAATCCATATAGGTTATTTCATATCATTTACTATAGGGATCATAATCATAAGTTATTTGATGCTAGAGAATTAAAAAATAAAATTGTAAAGGTTGTTGTAAAAGAAAAAACGGATCAGAAACAGTTTGAAAAATTTATAGATAAATTATATGCTTCTGGAGTACAGGATCTTAAAATCGTAGAAAATTATATTCTACAGGAAAGTGAAGATTTTGAAGCTGAAGAAACTGAGAATACTATTAATCTATTGAGTAGGTATATTGATGAATCTGAATTTGAGTGTGATAAAAATATAATTAAAAATATTATTCAACAACTCTATAAAGAAACTTGCGAGGTAGAATAATGTTTCTCCTTACATTAAAGGATCAAGGTAGTGATGGTGCTTATGCTGTCAATAATAGGTATGGAGAAAAAGTTCTTTTTTTGTTTCAGCAGGAGGATGATGCTGAAAGGTATGCTATGCAGTTAGAGGAGGAAGAAAATAGTGAAATGGATGTTATAGAAGTTGATGATAACCTTGCCATATTGACATGTAAGAGGTATAATTACAAATATACTGTAATTACTCAGAACGACATTGTTATACCTCCTAAACCTGAATGATAACATTTAAGAAGATTCGCTGGAAAAATTTTCTTTCCACTGGTGATCAGTTTTCTGAAATTGATTTTTTAATGAACGCTACCAATTTAATAGTTGGTACAAATGGTACTGGCAAATCAACTGCCTTAGATGCTCTTACATTCGGTTTATTTAATAAACCATTTCGTAAGATTAATAAGGGGCAGTTGGTTAATAGTACTAATGAGAAGGGTTGCTTGGTTGAAGTGGAATTCAATTTAAATGGTCGTGAATACTTAGTAAGAAGAGGAATCAAACCGAATGTATTTGACATTGTTGTAAATGATGTAGCGATGCATAAAGAGGCAGATGATCGTGCCATGCAAAAGATCCTTGAAGAAGGTATATTAAAATTAAATTATAAGTCATTTACTCAAATTGTAATACTTGGTAGTAGTGCCTTTGTTCCTTTCATGCAATTATCGGGAACTAATAGAAGAGAAGTTATTGAAGATCTATTAGATATTCGTGTCTTCTCAGCAATGAATACTTTAATTAGAGAAAAGATAAAAATACAGAAAGATGAAATAAAAACCTTAGAGTTGAGTAAGGAGAATGTAAAGGATAAAGTTGAAATGCAAAAGAACTTTATTGAGGAATTGGAGAGTAGAGGTAAAGAAAGAATAGAAGAGAAGAATGGTAAAATAAATTTATTGGAAGGTGAAATACAAGAAACATCTGATGAGACAGAATGTCTTGTAAAGGATGTTGAGATGTTTACTAATGATCTTGAAGAGTTATCTGGTGCTAAACCTAAGTTAAAGAAACTAAACACACTTAAGGGTAAAATGTCTAATAAAGTAGCAACCCTTACTAAAGAACATAAGTTTTTCACAGAGAATACGGTATGTCCTACTTGTAGTCAGAATATAGAGGAAGAGTTCCGTGTAAATAGAATTACTGATGTTCAAACTAAAGCAACGGAGTTGCAAACTGGTTACAGGGAACTGGAAGACGCAATTCAAAAAGAAGAGGAAAGAGAGCATCAGTTCACCAAATTATCAAAGGAGATTACTAAACTCAACAATGGCATTTCTAAAAACCATACTCTCATCTCTGGATGTCTCAGACAGATCAGGGATTTGGAATCGGAAATTCAGGGACTTACCGACCAGCATGCAAACAGAAATACTGAACAAGGAAAACTAGCAGAGTTTAACGAAAATCTTCAACAAGTATATAAAAAATTAGCAGATAAGAAAGAAGAGGTTATGTATCATGACTTCGCATATTCTCTGTTAAAGGATGATGGAGTAAAGACAAAAATAATTAAGAAGTATCTTCCTCTTATTAATCAGCAGGTAAATCGTTATCTGCAGATGATGGACTTCTATATCAATTTTAAGTTGGATGGAGAATTTAATGAAACTATTGAATCTCCTATTCATGAAAGATTTTCGTATGCTTCTTTTTCTGAAGGTGAGAAAATGAGAATTGATTTGGCACTTCTGTTTACATGGAGAGAGGTTGCTAGAGTTAAAAATTCTATCAATACTAATCTATTGATTATGGATGAGATTTTTGATAGTTCTCTTGATACTTTAGGTACTGATGAATTCCTTAAGATCATTAGGTTTGTAATTAAAGATGCTAATGTATTTGTTATATCTCATAAGACAGAACTTCATGATAAATTTGATAGTGTTATTAAATTTGAGAAGGTTAGAGGGTTTTCCCGTATATCAAATTCATAAATATCTAAAAAGATATTAGAATGGCTTGGCACATTAAAAAAACAAGTATGATTGGTGGAGACACTTATTACAAGGGTGATAATAGGTGGACTCAAACTTTTGCTGATAGAAAGTCTTATACTTCACAAGCAAAAGCAAAGCAAGATACTCCATATATTTGGACTAAAAAGAATGATTCTAATTGGGATGTTACTGCGGTTAAAGAATAATGAAAACTTTTAATCAATTTAATGAAGATGCTAATAGGAATGCTTCTTTAATGAAGTCACTTCTAGGACAAGATTTTAGTAGTATTGAAGATACTATGAGAAATGTTACTAATAAATCTAAAATTAATAAAAAAGCACCAGCAATGGTTAAGCAATTATCTGGTATAGCAAATCAGTTTAAGATGGATCCTAAAAAGGCATCTAAATTTGCTGAGAATATACCTAAGATTGTGGGTCAGAGAATGAATCTACCTACTAGAGCATCTCAGATGAGTAATAAGATTGATAAGGGATTTAATAAATTAAATAAAAAACTTCCTACTATGGTTAATAAATTTAAAGAATTATCTAAACCTGGTGGTAAAATAGAGAAAGGTCTTGGTAAAATGCAGGGTATGATTAATATGCTTTCACAATAAAATTATGACAGATCATGAACAAATTCAAGTTCTCAAGAGAGAAGTGGATGAATTGAAAAGAAATTTGAGTAAACTACAGAATGCTATAACTGGTCTTCCAGAAATAGGTGATAAGGTTCAAAAACGATTATGGTGGTGATGAATACTCCGAACTGGCAACACCACTCCAAAAAGGAGAGGAAACGAAAACTTAAACCACAAGCACTACGTCAAGCGAAAGCAAGGCGTGGACAGTTGATAAACCGTCTACTCAACCGCCCACAGAGGCGGTTTTCTAGTATGATAGGTACATCAAACAAACAGATCCATGACAGTAAAGCACGAAATCAAATCACAACTTGCTAAGCTACTTGCTACTGAGGATCTAGTAGTAGAGCATAAAAAAGTTGAGACTGCTCAGTTCAATGTACAAACAAGAGTTCTAACTCTACCTATGTGGGAGAAGGCAAGTGATAATGTATTAGATGCTTTAGTTTGTCATGAAGTTGGACATGCCCTTTATACACCTGATTATGATTGGTCTAAGGATCGTAAGATAGGATTTGATTTTGTTAATATTGTAGAAGATGCCAGAATTGAAAAGTTAATGAAGCGTAGGTATGCTGGAATATCTAAGACTTTTTATAATGGATACTTAGAATTACATGATAATGATTTCTTTGAAGTAGAAGGAAAGGATATTTCAGAGTTTAATCTTGCTGATAAGATTAATTTAAATATCAAGATTGGTAATTATGTGGATATTGATTTTACATTAGAAGAGCAAATATTTGTTGAGAGAGTAAACAGATGTGAGACTTTTGAAGAGGTTCTAGATGTTGCTGAAGATCTTTACAAGTATTGTAAAGGTGAGATGGAAGAAGATATAAAGGAACAGATAGCAGATGCAGAAGAGGAAGAGAGTATGGGTATGGATATGGAAGGAAGTGGATCTGGTATGGATTCTGATTCTGAAGATGGTGATCTTGAAGAGAGTGAGGGTGAAAATGGTGAGCAGATTGATATGGATTATCAGAAAACACAACCTGATCAACTAACAATAGAAGAATTACATCAACAACTTCAACATGCTGAGCCAAAAGTAGAAACTGCTGATTCACTTGCCAAGGGTATTGAAAGTCTTATTGAGCAAGGTGGTGTTGAGAATTTCTATATCGAAATACCAAAGATTAATTTGGATAAGGTTATTATCTCTAATAAAGCAATTCATAAAATATGTGCTGAAAATTGGGAAGGATATGAGGGTAAAACACCATATAGGTATGATGTAACAGAAGAAGAGATAGAGAACCTAACAGTATTTTCTGAGGTTGATCTTGAGTATAAAAAGTTTAAGAAGTCAGCACAGAAAGAAGTAAACTATTTGGTTAAAGAATTTGAATGTAAGAAAGCTGCTGATGCATATGCTCGTTCTACAGTATCAAGAACAGGAGTTCTCAACACATCTAAACTTCATACCTATAAGTATAATGAAGATCTTTTCAAGAAAATAAATGTAGTTCCTGATGGAAAGAATCATGGATTAGTCTTCATACTTGATTGGTCTGGTTCAATGGCAGATGTAATGGAAGACACCATCAAACAACTTTATAATCTTATATGGTTCTGTAGAAAGGTTTCTATTCCATTTGATGTATATGCATTCACACAATGTTTTCCAAATCATGATGAGAATGGTGTTCCAAATTGCCAATCATCTTATGAACCAAGATCAGGATTAGCAGCAATAACAGAGAGTTTTTCTTTAATGAATCTATTCACTAGTAGTGTAAATGGAAAAGAATTGGAAGAGCAAATGATTAATATCTTTAGATGTGCTAGAACATTTGGTAGAAATAGATGGAATCAATATCATGTTCCTATTGGAATGAATCTTTCAGGAACACCATTGAATGAAACAGTTGTATGTCTTCATCAGATTCTTCCTAAGTTTAAGAGTGATCATCAATTACAAAAAGTTCAATGTGTAATCCTTACAGATGGTGAAGCACATCCAATAAAATATCATAGAGAAGTACAAAGACATTGGGAGACAGAACCATTTCTAGGAACAAATTATGTTGGTTATAATACTTTCTTGAGAGATAGAAAGACTGGTAATACCTATAAGTTTGGAGAGCATTGGTCTACTATTACTGGCACTCTAATTAATAACCTAAGACATAACTTTCCTGATATGAATTTTGTTGGTATTCGTTTACTTGCCAATAGAGATGCTAGTTATTTTATTCGTCAGTATTGTGGATATGATGGTAAGGATTTTGAGACAGCAACAAAATCTTGGAAGAAAACTAAAACCTTTAGTATAAAATCTTCTGGATATGATAGTTACTTTGGAATGTCTGCTAATGCTTTAGCATCTGATGATGAGTTTGAAGTTGACACTGGTGCTACAAAGACTCAAATTAAAAGAGCATTCTTCAAGAGTTTGAAAGGTAAAAAAATGAATAAAAAGATTTTGGGTGAATTTATTGAATTGGTGGTATAAATAAAATTACTTTAATTATAATATAATGCCAAGATTAACACCCAAAGAAGCAGAGGGATTGATGAATGCATATGCGAAAGTTCATGCTCCAAAAGAAGAACCAAAGATTGAAGAACCAAAAGTAGAAAATGAAGTAGATCCTTCAGAAGATAAATAATATTTGTATCTTATTTTTTTGAGTCATGTCTAGGGAGTTTGTCAATATTAATTCTTTATATCAGAATTTGTACGAAGATCTAGAAGGTAGTGATAAGTCAGCAGAACAACTTCAGGAATTTAACCAAGAAGCTGCTAATAGAGCAAAGCAGATGGCAAGAGATAGAATAGCTGCTGGTAGAAGTACACTTACGAATAAACTAAAACCTGTAGCACAAGCAAAACCTGTAGCACAAGCAAAACCTGTAGCACAAGCAAAACCTGTAGCACAAGCAAAACCTGTTTCTAGACCAGGATTATCATCAGGTGCTGCAGCGGCTCAGCAGATGGCAAGAGATAGAATAGCTGCTGGTAGAAACACAGTTACTGGTCAACTAAAAACTCCAGTACAACAAGCAAAACCTGTAGCACAAGCAGCACCTGCTCCACAACAAAAAGTTGTTAGTGGACAGGGTAATAGACAGATGCCAGTAAAAACTGGTGGTATTCAGGCAGGTAAAGCAATTAGAGGTGGATTGAATAGATTGGGATCTCTTGCTGGTAAGGCTGTTGGTGCTGCTCGTAATGTTGCTGGTAATGTTGCTGGTGCTGCTCGTAATGTTGCTGGTAATGTTGCTGGTAATGTTGGTAGAGTTAGCAATGCTTTATCAAATAGAGGACCAATACAAGCAAGACCTACTCAACAATCAAGACCTGCTCCACAAGCAAGACCTACTCAACAATCAAGACCTGCTCCACAAGCAAGAAATATCTCTCCTGCTGATTCAGCAAAAGCTAGAGAGCAGAAAAGAATGGATAAAATACTGAGTAATGAAAAAGGTGGTACAACTACAAGTTCTCCAAATGCAATGGGTGGAAAAACCACTACAACACAATCAGGAAATAGAACAACAGTAACTAATACTGGTGGAACTAATTTGGCAAGAGATGGTGCAGCTGAAACAATTAAAAGATATCAAGCAATACAAAACTATAAAAAAAGTAAGGGTCTTCCATATCAAAAAGTGACTATTGGTAAAGAAGGTGATAAAGATCCATTTAATTTCCATTATGAACCAGTAGGTGATCTTATATCAGATTCATTTGATATTACTGTTGACTTCTTAATAAGTGAAGGTCATGCTGCAGATAATTCTGAAGCAATATCTATTATGACTGATCCTGAGTTTATAGCAGGTTTTAATGCTGAACTTAATGAGTCTTCTGAAAATAATAAATAACTAAAAGAATTGAGTAAGAAAAATGAGTAAGTTTTCTGAGGCAGCTGGGTTGCCTACAACAACACATGAAACTGGAACTTCTGGAACAACTGCTCCACCTGTTACACCTGCACCATCAGAAACAGTAGCACCTCCTGTATCTTCTCCTATAGCAGATATAGTTGCTCCACCTGAGAATCCTTTGGATACTATGCCAGTGGCTACTACTCCAGATATACCACCTGTTGGTGATTTCAAATGGATGTCTAAAATTAAGTTAGAAGAAATTGGCAGAACTCTTGGTATAGAGTTAGATAGAAGATTATCACAACCAAAATTAGTAGAGCAATTGGAAGAGCATATTGCTAGTCTTGACGGTTAAGGTCAATTAACAAACTGGTACACAGGGGGTCGCAAGACCCCTTTTTTGCTTTATAATAGGTTCATCTAAATAAAGCACTACATCATGGCATTTGAAATCAAAATGACCGAAGACCAAATTGTTGATGGATTGAGGGGAACATATGGATCTGAGTTCACTGCTGCTGACATCCGTGGATTTTGTTCTCTTAATGATATTTCATACCAAACAGTTACAAAGAAATTAAAGAAATATAACGTAGCAAAAGGTAGATGGAATCTAGAAGTTACTCCTAAAGCAGTTGAAGAGATTGAGAAGGCATATTCTGCTCCTGCAGTTACTTCTCGTGTAGATCAAGACCTTGTACCAGTAAAGGATAATACATTTGTTAAGTTTGGTCCTTTTACTGATATAAAGAAAGTAATTCAATCAAAGCAATTCTATCCTACATTTGTTACTGGTTTATCTGGTAATGGTAAGACCTTTGGTGTAGAGCAAGCATGTGCTCAACTTGGTAGAGAACTTATTCGTGTAAACATTACAATTGAAACTGATGAGGATGATCTTATTGGCGGTTTCCGTCTTGTTAATGGCGAAACCATATGGCACAATGGCCCAGTCATTGAAGCACTCGAACGAGGTGCTATATTGCTCCTTGACGAGATCGACCTTGCCTCTAATAAGATTCTCTGCCTCCAGCCAATTCTTGAAGGAAATGGAATCTTCCTTAAAAAAATCGGGAGATTTGTCAATCCAAGAGCAGGATTCAACGTTGTCGCAACCGCAAATACTAAAGGCAAAGGTTCAGATGATGGAAGATTCATTGGAACTAATGTGCTCAACGAAGCCTTTTTGGAGCGATTCCCTGTAACCTTTGAGCAAGAGTATCCACCTGTATCAGTAGAGAAAAAGATTCTTGGTGGTGTTGCTTCACAGTATAATGTAACTGATGTTAAATTCTTAGACAAACTTGTGGATTGGGGTGACATCATCCGCAAAACATTCTATGATGGTGGTATTGATGAGATCATTAGTACTCGTAGATTAGTACACATTGTTCGTGCTTATAGTATCTTTAATGATAAAGCAAAGGCAATTCAAGTTTGTGTTAACAGATTTGATGATGAGACTAAGCAAGCATTCCTTGAATTATATGATAAGGTAGATGCTGACTTCCAATTACCAACTGAGGAGTAATATGAAAGTGTTGGTTCCATTTGGTCCTCTGATATATCAAGGCGATATATCAGAGGATTCTCTAAAATATTTTCTTAGTGGTGCAGAGAAGAGTAGAGATCATGGTGATGATATGAGATCATCATTAGCAGGTCATATCAAAACTGAAAGATCAGGATTATTTGATCCACAAATTTTTATGGATCATATTGATATACATGTCAGACGATATCTATATCTTGTTCATGAAAGACGTTGTAATTTAAATGAACTTCATGTACATTCTACGAAAGAGGAACAACATAAACTTGATCTCAGGATAGTGGAAAATGTAATGGATCCTAATATAAAAATTAATTATGATATGGGTGGTGGTCCTTGGATAAATTTTCAAACAAAAGGAGAGTTTAATCCATTACATGAGCATAGTGGTGATACTAGTGCTATAATGTTTCTTGATATACCTAAAGAAATAGCAGAGGAAAATAAAGATGATCAACATCAATGTATGAGAATTGGATGTCTTGAGTTCGCATATGATAATAGTTGTTGTTCTGTAATAACACCTAAAACTGGAATGATATTTTTATTTCCTGCAAATTTAAGACATACCGTTTATCCTTTTAAATCTGATGTTGAAAGGATAACTATGAGTTTCAATTTATCTAATGTAACACTTTTATGACTATTTGGAAAAATTACATCACTGCACTTGAAGAAACTTTTCCCAATTTATGGGTGGTAGAAGAGTGGGCAAGATGGGAAGGAAAGGATGCTAAGTTAATAGCAAATATTCGTGAGGGTACTCACTTTATAAAGGCAAGAGAAGCACTTATAACAGATCCTAATGCTGACATATACAATACAATACTCTACCCTAAAACAGGAGCAGATCTTCCTTGTTTTGGTATGGATCTTATGAAGTTTACTGATAAGAAGGTTATTATTGTATTTGACTTCCAGCATCCAAGAGAGAAGTATTTGTTTTCTGTTGATGGATTACCTAAAGATGATGGTAAGTATAGATTCTTTGAGATGGGTAATCACTTCTCTGAGAATATCTTTGTGAGGTATTGTAAACCTGATGAGGTTGATGAACATCTTGATATGTTTAAACAATACTTGACTAAGTACAAAAGTATGTTAGAATTGGAAAAACCAACTGGTGAAGATACTACAGTCTATAAGGATTTTGATGCTTATATGACTAAACTTGATCCAGTTAGAGGATACTTGAAAACAAAGTTTGGTGAAGAGAAATCTGAGTCCTTTGTAAATGATTTTTTATTCTGCTATGGTTAATGCTTGGAGTCTACTTTACGATGAAATTTACGGAGATGATGAAATGACTGACAATACAATAACATCACTAGAGAGTGATGAGTACGATCCTATAGTAACAACTTCTACTAATAATACCTATACAATTAGTGGTGGTACAACTGTTGATTTTAGTGATGTTAATATAGGATTAACAACTGCATCAGAATGTACTGATAATACATTTTTTATTGATACTACTCAAATGGGAGATATATCAATAGATATGTCAAATTATCCTGGTGTTGCTACATGTGGTGATGCTTATTCAGGTGGAGCAGAGTTTGTTGATTATCTTACTTTAAATGATGTACCAACATCAAATACAGTTACATTCAGCGATACACCAGCACCTGGTATAGAATCAAACAATCCTAGAAAATATAAAGAAGATGAAGCTATTAAAGCTCTTCAGGATTATATCTCTACAACATATGGTGGACATTATACTTCCAGAGAAAACAATGTCCAGACACTTGACCTTATTGAGTCCGTAGGAGATGCTGAATCATTCTGTAGATCTAATGCGATTAAGTATTTAAGTCGCTATGATAAGAAAGGACAAGCAAAACGTGATATACTAAAAGCACTACACTATTCACTCCTACTTTATCACTTCAGTGGGCAACTAAAAGAGACAACTACCCGTGGTTATGAAACTTTCTGAAAAGACATTAACAGTTCTAAAAAACTTTGCTGGAATTAATAATTCAATTCTTGTAAAAGAAGGAAACAGTCTTCGTACTATTTCTGTTGCTAAGAATATTCTTGCTGAAGCAGATATAGAAGAAGATTTTCCTAGACAATTTGGAGTATATGATTTAAATCAATTCTTAAATGGATTGAGTCTACATCAAGATCCTGATCTGGATTTTGCTGAAGAATCTTATCTTAATATCCGTGAAGGTAAAAGAAGGGTTAAGTATTTCTATGCAGATCCACAGGTAATTATTTCTCCACCAGATAAGCAGATTACTTTACCGTCTGAGGATGTGCGTTTTCAATTGGAAAGTGCTTCTTTAGATAAGTTGCTTAAAGCAGCAGCAGTCTATCAGTTACCTGATCTATCAGCAGTTGGTGGAGATGGTGTCGTTAAACTTGTTGTTCGTGATAAGAAGAATGATACTTCTAATGAATACTCTATAGTTGTTGGTGAGACTAATAAGAAGTTTTCATTTAATTTTAAGGTTGAGAATATTAAAATTATTCCTGGTGCTTATGATGTTGTTGTTTCTTCTAAATTACTTTCTTGCTTTACTAATAGTGAATATAATTTAACTTATTATATTGCCTTAGAACCAGATTCTACATTTGAGTAATGTTTGAAAAGGTTTCTTTATTTTCTATAGATGCATATAAAGTAACGGTTGATAATTGGTCTGAAGAACATAAAGATCGTATACTCGATTTAGTTTCTGATGAATATTGGAATGATCATTATACCGATTTTCATAGGTATAATAATGGTGAAACTCCACCATATGCTAATGAATTACTTCAGATATTAAATCCATATCTTCAAGAATTTTTTAGTAAAAATCAAATATCACGTATAACATCATTATGGTGTCAAAGATGTAGATCTGGAGATTTTCATGGACCACATGATCATGGATCTCTTGGGTATTCTGCTGTTTTTTATGCTAAAATGGATATAGGTGTTCATTCTGGTACTCAATTCTTTTGTCCGTTTCCTAATGATCATGGGCAGAAGGAAAACATAATTGCTTCTGTACAAGAGGGAGACTTAATAATTTTCCCTTCACATGTTCTTCATATGGGAACTGTTCATTATGATCCCAATAAAGAACGTGTGATTTTCTCTTTTAATTTTTTATAACATCATGAGTGACTTTATTTGGGTGGAGAAGTATCGACCCCAGACAATTGAAGAATGTATTCTACCTGAAAATATCAAAAAGACTTTTCAGGATTTTTTATCTCAAGGTGAGATCCCTAATATGCTTCTATCTGGTCCTCCAGGTATTGGAAAGACCACGGTTGCTAAATGTTTATGTAACCAGTTAGGGGCAGATTATTATGTCATTAACGGATCGGATGAGGGACGTTTTCTTGACACTGTTAGGAATAATGCCAAGAACTTTGCGTCTACGGTATCTCTCACTAGTGAGTCGAAGCACAAGGTCATCATTATCGATGAGGCAGACAATACCACTCCCGATGTACAACTCCTTCTCAGAGCGAGTATTGAGGAGTTCCAAAGAAACTGTAGGTTTATCTTTACCTGCAACTATAAGAATAAGATCATCGAACCACTCCATAGTCGTTGTGCTGTCGTTGACTTTTCAATAAATGGAAAACAAAAAGCAACAATTGCCTCTCAGTTTTTCAAAAGAATTAATTATATACTGGAGCAAGAAAGGGTTGAGGCAGATAAGAAAGTCCTAGCAGAATTAATTAATAAGCACTTCCCTGATTGGAGAAGAGTTCTTAATGAGTGTCAAAGATACTCAGTAGGAGGCAAGATAGATAGTGGAATACTAGCTCACTTTAGTGATGTAAAGGTTAATGATCTCATTAAAAACCTCAAAGCGAAAAACTTTTCGGAAGTACGTAAATGGTGTGTCAATAACTTGGACAATGATCCTAGTGTTTTATTGCGTCGCCTGTACGATAGTTTATACGAATCCCTTGTGCCTTCCACTATTCCTGCTGCCGTACTTGTTATTGCGAAATACCAATATCAAATAGCATTTGTTGCTGATCAGGAAATAAATATGCTTGCGTGTCTAACAGAGATTATGGTGGAGTGTGAATTCAAATGAAGAAGATTTGTGCTATAATAAGGAAATGGTTAGACTTAGATCATCATACCCCTTGGGAAAAACATGAGAACTCAAAATAAAGAAAACTATTACTATATCTTTTGGATCATAGCAATGGTTGCTTTTATAGTCCCACAAGTATTTACTGCCATAGCGTATATGAAACTTGCTGAGATTATTGAAGAACCTATCAAGGTAGAGTTAGTTAATGAAGCCGAACTAAAGGTAAAACTGGGTCTTTAAATGAAACAAACTAACCTTGAAGAAAAAATCAAAATCGCAGAGGAGCGAATTTCTGAATTGAACATTCTAATTACACAATGGAGAAAACAAAATGATGAACAGAGAAAAGGTACGGAATCAAGTTAAGAGTAGATTTTATTATCTGTTCTGGGGCATAGCAACATTTTCTGTAGTTGCAGGACAAGTATATGTTGGAACTGGATATAGAGGATTTGCCAATTCGTTAAACAGGATTTTTGATACTGTTGAAATGCAGGT
>Ga0098043_1000125_pt1 | contig 24556 bp, 33 predicted proteins | sample 9B_taG_FD_92581 | JGI IMG/M metagenome (GOLD analysis project Ga0098043, IMG submission 92581) | Marine viral communities from the Subarctic Pacific Ocean - 9B_ETSP_OMZ_AT15188_CsCl metaG | ecosystem: Environmental > Aquatic > Marine > Oceanic | place: Subarctic Pacific Ocean | collected 2015-01-10 | reverse complement strand
TTGAATACAAACTCTATCACTTATTTTTAGTTTCGTACCTCTGACATCTTTCATCTATAACTATCTCCTATTTACAAAATTTCTTAGCACTTGGAAAGTAACCATTAAACGAGTAATAACAATTAGCACATAATAATCTAATGTTACCATCCAACCAATTTTTACTATCACCATCTTTAAAATCTACCCCTAAACACACTTTACCTGTAGCTAAATTAGTTTCATTATAACCACAATTATGACACTCTTCTAACCAATAGCCTTTCTTGATTAACTCTTCCTTGACTGTTGATTGACTCCACTTTCTCGGAACTTTTCTTTTACCAAGTATTATATCTTCAACATTAGTGGTTCTGGTTACCCAACCTTTTTGGATACCAATGCCTGTTTGATTCAAATGTTGGTCGAATACTTTATAATACTTGGCCCATTTCCTGTAAGTGGTGTAACATACATTCATCCATTTAGCTGCAGCCATATTGGACTTTGTATGTTTCTGAGCCTCTAAAATCATATTCTTGGTGATTACTTTTCTTCTACCAGGAATGTTTAAAGGACGATTTTTACTCATTATATTTTCTGAAATACTTTTGTTTTTCTATTAAAATTATAAATTTTTTGAGTTTTTAGATTTCTAGCTTCCGTCAAACTTGATTTACGCCAAGGGATTTGTTCTTCCTTTGGTTTATTAGTTTGCCAAAATAATTCATCAACCTCTAAGTCTTCAAACCTAAACTCTTCAAAGTCTTGACTCATATTACTTGGTGGATTGAAATGGTCACCTGCTGGATTATTTATAGGCATTACACTTCCTCCCAAGTTCCACTCTGTTCTACTATACCTGCTATAGCTTCAAACTCATCTTTTACTTCATTGAATTTACCATTTTTTTCAAGTTTATCAAACATTGAATCTAATGCATTTTTGATTACTTTTATTTGTTCGTAACCCTCTCTACTTATCTTTGACATTTTTGTCCTCCTGTAGTAGTTGTTTTTCTGTTTCTTTTGCTTTATCAAAATCATCTTTTGTGTGTTTTCTGATAAAATCGTTCATGTCAACATTAAGTCTGTTTAATTCACCTAATGCTAATTCTCTAACAAAGTCCTCTTGTTCTTTATCAAGAACTGTTGTCATTAATTTTGTTATATAACTTCCTAATTTATTCATTTATTTTTACCTTTATACTATCTAACCATTGTGTTCCATAATTATCATAATAACCAACCCAAATGGTGGCTGTTTGTCCTACGTTACCCTCATATACCCCCATCATTTGATAAGCGTATCCATCATCTGAAGAATAACTAGCTGAATTTACAACTGGAATATTTTCACAATAATTCCAAGTACAACCCTCAAATGATATATTAGTAGTCCAACCCAAATACTCTAATTCATAACCAACATATGCTCTTAATCTTGTATGTGTTTGTAAAGAACCATTATTAAAATTTAACTGATATACACCACTTTCATCCATTGGTAAATCAGGAGCTGTTAACTCTAAATAACAATAATCACAAGTTTGAACTGACATTGGATTATCACATCCAATTGTAATTACACATATTGTATATATAAATATATATTTAATTATATTTTTAATCATATTTTTATCCTTTTATTACATTATATAGTAGTAATATAAGAATGATTTACTACATGAGTCAAGCTTTTTTTAATTCTTTTTCTATCCACTCTTTTTCTTCTCTCATACCTTTGAGAGTCCAACCATCATGATAACCTTCATGAGTTAATTCTGATTTTAAATGTTTCAATCTTTCCTCAGCTTGTTTTCTTGACACTGGTTTTGTGTTTTTAATCCAATTTTCTAAGTCAGTTTTTGGTGTCCATTTAAATACCTTATTCAATTTATTGTTATCTAACAAAGACACTCGTGGTTCTATTCTTGGTGCTATGTGAATAGTTTCACCACCTATCCATTCTGCTATTTGATTTACAGAATAATTTTTGCCACTACCAACATTATAAACATCACCTTCTACCTCCATAGGATAATCCATAACTTTAATGTTAGCGTCCACGACATCATTCACATTTATAAAGTCTCTGAGTTGTTCACCATCACCAACAATAGTTAATTTTTCACTATTAACCTTTTGTCTATTAAATATACCAATAACATTGCAATAAGCTCCCTCGTTTCTTTGTCTATTACCAAACACATTAGCGTATCTTAAACAAGCAGTCTCTAACCCATATAAATCAGAGAACATTTTACAATATTGTTCACCCATCAATTTGTTCATAGCATACGGACTCATTGGATTTAATTTTGAATTTTCTTTAGTTGGAAATTCTGATGGTTCTCCATAAACTGCTGATGATGATGAAAAAATAAATCTTTGAACTTCATACTTAACACATGCTTTTAACATATTCAATGTTCCAAAAACATTTACTTTATGATATTCTTCGGCACTATGAATTGATTCCTCTACACTCGTCATAGCAGCTAAATGAAATACCACATCAACACCTGTCATTATATCTTTCATCGTTTTACTTTTAAAAGATGGTTCATGAGAAATATCAACTAAAAAGAATTTAGCTTTTGGATTTACGTTCTCTTTTTTACCTGTAGAGTAGTTATCAAAAATAATAACCTCATGACCATCACTAACTAATTTATCAACAAGATTACTGCCTATAAATCCTGCTCCTCCTGTAACTATACATCTCATAATGTTTCTCCTATTATTTCTTTTAAACTTATGTTTGGATTTTTTACGTTGATATGATTTTTTATGATGTTATTTTTTTCTTTGACAATTATTTTAAAAACATCATAATCAAATTCACTATGTGGTTCTGTTTGATAATGGATAATATCATTAAACTGAAATAAAAAATTAAATCTTTCATCATTATTTATATCATTGATATTTACATAAACCACAACATTGTCTTTATCATCAAGTTTTTGTTTATTTTTAAATATATTTGTATAATCATAAGTTCTAAAATATTTTGAATACTTAATCCAGTCCTCATCTGTATATCCAAATAACTCATTAGCTGGATTAGATGTTTCTCTCATAACTCTCACTACTTTTTTCAAAGTTTTTTCATCGTCTATATATACATTATCAAACAACTGAGATATGTTAAGAATGTGATGAATTAATTTATCACTACACCCATTTAAAACAATGCTTGACTCATACACATATTTTTCTGAATTTATCGGCTCGGCGATGTGTTCAAATGATTTCCACTTTCTAATATATTTGTTCATTTCAATTTCATCAGCCACCTTTTGTAATTCAGTTCTCTCTCTATTTTTCTCCATAAACCATCCTTTACCTCTAGATGATACACAGGTAAAATGATAAACTAAAGCTGACCAAGTCTGAATTATATTACAACCATTTAATCTTAATCTCATTAATATATCAGAATCTTCCCTTGAACGTCTAAACAAAGTGTCATGTCCACCAATCTCTAACCATCGTTGTTTGTATAAAGTAAATGGTGCGAACCAATAATGAGTAATTTTTTCTAAATCAGTATTTTGTTCAACAAATGTGTTGAAAGCATTTAAATCAAACTCATCAGGATTTAATCCAAAATCTTGTGTATGTTTTTCTGCCGATGGTGGATGTAATGATGGTTCAACTCTTGTCGCAGAAACAATAGTATACTCATCTTTCAAATGTCTAAGTATTTCTTTATCATAATTTTTACCTACAATCATGTCTGATTGAATGTAAGAAACAATATCATTTTTAGCTGATTCAAACATCAAATTAATATTAGGAGCGTATCCGATTGGTACAGGCAGTTTATTTTTTAAAATTCTAATATTTTGAAATTTATTATTTCTACTTAACAACCAAGACTTAATATCTTCATTATCATCATCTTGTAATCTAAAACTATCGATAAATATTATAACTTCATGTTCTAGACTATCAAAGTTATTTTCCATAGAACTTAGTAGAAGCTCTAAGTAGTCTTTTTCTTTGCCAGTTGTGTTTATACAAAAAGTTATTTTTTTCATCTATTCTCCTGTAATTTTATAATAGTTTCCTCTAACCTAGATGTGAAGTTATCGTAAATTATATTATTTAAATATTCTGTATTTTTACCTGAATAATTTAGTTCAACATCTCCACCACCATAGTTAACAGATGAATTACTTTTACATATGGTTTTTATCATATACGCTAATTGTATAAGAGTAAATTTTTCTGAATAAGAACACTCAATAGTTTTTGGTGGATTGGATTTATTTATATAATGGTCAACCACAGATTCTAAATCTTTCATATGAAAAAAATCCATTAATTTATTTTCGTTTATTTGTATAGAAGTTTTATTAAAACAATGATTTACACAAGATTTTATAAATCTAGTATTTAATTCATTCTCATCAAATAAACCATATATAATAATATTGTAAAAATTATCTAATTCTTCAATCATATTAGCAATAACTCTTTTACTAAACCCATATGGGCCTTTATCAACTTTTTGTGCGCCAGAACCAAAATGAATTAATCTACCAAAGTGATTTTTATTTTTAACTAAATTTAAAAACATCTGAACATTATTATCAAAAATACTACTATCGTCTTTTTTCAATCGACTACCACCAACTGCTGCACAATGTATCACAACATCAAACATACCATTTTTATAGAAAAAATTTGCTAAATCTATCGAGTTAGTTAAATCACAGACATCACGATGTAAACAAGTTATATCATAATTTAAAGATTTAGATAAATAATTTCCAATATATCCATTTGTTCCTGTTATTAATATTCTCATCATTTACTTAAATTTATATATGTCGGTTTATCATGGCCCATGTACCAACTAAAATTACTCTTTAGTTCTTTTTCATCTTTTGGGTGTATGGTTGTAATGTTCTCAAAAGAACTCATAATTTTTTTATCATCTTTAGCCCAATGAGAAAATCCAAGATAACCATAATCATCATCTCTACCACCACCAACTAATTTTACTGGTATTTCTTCGTGGTCTAAATAGTTTCTAATCAATTCAAACGGTCTGTATAAAAGAAATGGTGTTATAGAATAACATATTGGTTTCATACCTTCCATAGCAAATCCGCACGCCATGCCAACCATAAGTTGTTCTGCAGAACCCACGTTATAAAATCTATCTGAATAATCTATTCTAATTCTATCCCACAATCCATAACCTAAATCACCAGTAATTAAAACTACTCGTTCATCTCTTGACATTTCTTTATGTAATAACTCACTAAATAGTTTTCTCATCTTAATCCCTCAACGACTTCTTTGTAATCATCTTTACTCATAACGTGATAATGTGCATTCAAACCATTTAAAAAAGAAAACTGATTGACTTTTGTTCTAATCACATTTACAGATGGTAAAAATGATTTTAATCTTTTTTCTAAATAATTAACATCAATTGAATCATACGCAGCATATCCATTAGCATTAACATACACTTCAATATTCTCTATGTTCTGTTCTTTTATAAATCTCAAACTCTCCCATACAGAACCTTCCGCACATTCTCCATCACTCAATAGAACATATACTTTTTTATTTGGATTAGCTAAGGCTCTCCCAACAGCTACAGTAACACCCATACCCAAACTACCAGTTGAACAATAGATGTGATTCTTTTCATCTCTGTGTGGATGACCCCCATGTTTTTTAAACAATTTTTCAGCGTCTTTACCATAATACTTTTCAATAACACAATATAGTGCTATAGCAGCATGACCACTCGATAATATAAAAATATCATCTTGATTTTTTTTCTTAAAAATATCATCTATAATTCCTACAGCAGATAAATAACTCCCAATGTGAGAACATTTATTTTTATAAGATATATCTAATATTCTTTTAACTAATTGTTTGTCCAATTAAACTTCTCCTTATACTTCGAAATATGATAATGTTTTTTATAATTTAATTTAGCAGTTTCACTACAATGTTTATAAAACTCTTTATCAGTTTTTAATTTTTTGGCTAATTTTCTAGCTTTTTCAACGTCTTCAACATCAACTGACAAATCTGGAAAACACAATCTTTGAGTATCAACTTTTTGATTTCCAATACAAGGGATGCCAAAATATGAACAATTTAAAGAAAATGTTCCAGCTGCTATTGTAGGCATTAAATGTATAGCATATTTAAAGTTAGAAATTAATTCCATCCACTCAATCCAACTACAATGTGGTAGGTGGTTTAATCTAGGAACTTGTTCTTCATGTTCTCTTTTATTATGCATGGTTGGTACATATATCTCATTATCAAACTCTTGTGCTACCATATAACTTTGAAATCCACCGTACCATTTAGCAAAATTACCACCAATAATAGTTTTATCTTGTGGTTTCCACTTAATGTCTCTAACCAATTCATCTATCATTAAAGTAGGCATAACCTCAACTCTTTTACCAGGAAATAATCCTCTATACCATTTAGTATCGTGCTCATTATGTGCAAATATAATATCACTATTAGCTATCTGATTATAATAATTAAATTGGTCAGAAAGATTATAATCATTACAAAACCAAGTTGGACCTTCTTGCATATAACAGACATTCTTATTATGTAGTTTTAAAGTTCCGACAAAGTCAATGTTATTTAAAAAATTTGAAACTGGATTTAAATTATTTTCACCCAACTCACATCCAACTTGATTTAAAAAAGTATCTCCCTTTGGCCATATTATAATGACATAATCATATCCAGTAACTTCTTGATATGAATTTATTGGTATATGTTCGGCATCTAATGTATACATCCAAGCATATTCAGTTCTCATATGTTTGTGCTCAAGAGTTGTTTTAAATCTGTTAGGAAGTTCTGTAACAAATGCTACTTTTTTATCTACCATATAAAATTATCCTTATAAAATTTTACTATCTCTGGTAACTCATCATCAAAATTACATTCAGTTTTCCAACCTAATGCTTGAAGTTTAGTATCATCGACAGAGTATCTAACATCTTGACCATCTCGTACAATACTCAAATCTAATATATCTTCATTTTTAGAATGTACGAACTCTTTACTATATAAGTCAAGTATTTTCTTTACGGTATCAATATTTTTTTGTTCAAAATTACCAGATATATTATATATTTCATTTGTTTTTCCAGATTCAATTATAGTAGTAATAGCCTTCGCAGTGTCTTTAGCATGTAACCACATACGATATGGTTCTCCTTGATTATGTAATGGTATTTTTCTACCTATAGATAAAAATTTACAAACCTTTGGTATGAGCTTTTCAACATACTGGCCAATACCATAATTGTTAGTTGGTCTCACTATAACATAAGGAACTTTATAAGTTCTATTCCAAGCTAATATCAATTGGTCAGCTGCTGCTTTTGTAGCTGAATAAGGATTACTTGGTTTTAGTAAATCAGTTTCTTTGTGAGCTCCATTAACTATGTCACCATATACTTCATCTGTACTGAAATGTAATAGTGTTGGCATTTTAAAATGATTACGCTTACGAATAAGTTCTAATAGATTGTGCACACCATTAATATTAGAATGAACAAAATCATCACTCTGAACTATTGAATTATCAACATGAGTTTCAGCGGCCGTATTGATGATATAATCACAATCATATAACCAATCCAAATCATTTATATCCCTACGCTCAAATATAAAATTGTCATATTGTTTAAATTCTTTTAAAAATTTATCATTAGATGCATATGTAAATTTATCTATACCTCTAACATACCAACCTTTTTTTAAACAATCTCTAGTTACATAAGAACCTATAAATCCTAAACAACCAGTAACATATACTACTTTTTTCATACTTCTGTCTCCAAATATTTATCAACCAAATCTAAAAATGGTTTGGGTTTACCAACATAACCATCAGGATTACTAGTGTGTCCAATGAAATGCACGACTTTAGATTCCATATTTATTTCCCAACCATTCAATTCAGTCTTAGTATCAATTTTTCCCCGAAGTGGGTGATGTCCCCAATTAGGACAAACATAATACTCAGTAGGACTTAGTATATGTGGATTTTTACTAGACCTAATTATATTCATAGTAGAGAAAAAAGATTGTTGTTGTGTATCAATTGCAGTTCTTTCAGGTCCCCATATTTCTTCACCATTTTCATCATAGATACCATTATAATTAAATAAATCTAACATAAAAGAAAACATTTCTGGTGTTAAAAAATCGTCATACATTTCTAAACTCATACCTTGAAATCCAGCATTAAATCCATATTGATGTGGATTCCTTGATAGATAACATTGAATTGCAGATTCATCATATAAGTCTATTAGTTTACTAGTTATTGATTTATCACAATTTGCATTCATTGGTTCTAATATTAATACAGGTATTTTATTTTTTAAACACTCTTTTAATTCATCAAGTTCCTCTCTTAAAACAACGTCATCATCATATATTAAATAATAGTCTGTTATATTATTTTTTCTCAGGTAGTGTCCAAATAACAAATGATATATGTTATAGAATCTTTTAAAACCATTTTTAACCCTATCCTCACCAATTCCCATATTTAAACAATATTCATCTAACTGAGTTTTAGTATATGATGTCAAATTAAAATTATCGTTATCAATTTTGTCTGACCACTCGTCTCTGTATTCAACATCATCCCATAAAACATGAAACTCGATATCAAATTCAGGTAACCTTTTAGTTATTTGATGCATTGCAAAAAATGACATTTTATTTTTGGCTCTATACATATTAGCTACTACTAACTTATATCTATCCATTTACATTCTCCATAAATTTATCAACAACTTCTTCAATGTAATTAATTTGTTCACTAGTGATAACTGGTGATGTCCCCAAAAAGAAAGTATCAGTTGTTACTTTTCTAGCATTTGGATAATCTTCAACAACCTTTTTACTATCCATTAAATGTGTATAACCTGGATTTAACATTATATTACCACCAAAATATTGCCTTGTTTGTATCTTATTATCTTCTAAATAATTACAAATATCAAATCTACTAAATGAAACTCCATCTCTAATTGTTAAGGGAAAGGCAAACCAACTTGGATTTGACTTTTTTGTTGGTGTTGGTAGATGAAAATATTCTTCATACTTTTCAAATATTTTTAAAAGTAAAGAATGATTTTCTCTTCTACGTCTGTGTATTTCATCTAACTTTTCTATCTGAGCTAATCCCATAGAAGCTTGTAACTCAATTGGTTTTAAATTATAACCAATCTCACCATAAACATACTTGTGGTCGAATACATAGTCAGGTAATGCAGGCAACCAACATTTGAATCTTTGTTTACAAGTTCCATTTTTTAAAAGATTAGCTTCCTTACCATTACAATAACAATCTCTACCCCACTCTCTAAAACTTCTAACTATACGCTCTTCTTGTAAAGTATTAACAGAAACAAATCCACCCTCACCCATACTGATGTGATGAGCTGGATAAAATGAACAACTGGCCATGTCACCAAAACTCCCAAGTTCTTTTCCATCATAAGTAGAACCAAGAGCATCACAACAATCTTCAAGTAGGACTAAATTGTATCTTTCAACTATATCCATCAACTTATCCATATCAGGTGGATTACCTAACACATGAGCGAATGTTATTATTCTAGCACCACTTTGTTGAACTACTTTTTCAACTTGGTTTAAATCTAAATTTAAACTATCTAATTCAATATCGACAAATACAGGTTCGAATCCAACTTGATATATTGGGTTCAATGTAGTTGGAAATCCCGCAATTGGTGTAATAACTTTTGTACCTTTTGGGAAATTATAATGTTTTTTAGATGTCATAGCTAACATCATTAAAAGATTCGCACTAGAACCACTATTAGTTAAGACACCATGATTTTTACCAAAAAATTTTGGAAACTTTCTCTCAAACTTTTGAGCATCTCCACCAAGAACCAACCACTCACTCAATAAAGATTCTACAGACCGAATATATTCATCGGATGTAAAATATGGACCTGAATACTGAACCCAATGTTCACCAGGTTTCCAAACTTTTTTTGAATGTTTTTCGGTAATATACTCGTCTACTAATGAGAGTATAGTTTGTAACTTTTCCATTTATAACCCCTTACTATTTATATATATACATATATGTTTGTTTTCTCAAAATACATTTTTTTTAAATTAACTTAATTCTCCCATCCAATGTTCTGTCATCTCTTTCATCATTGTTTCAAATGTATACTCTGGTTTCCAACCAAAAGTATTTCTTAATTTGGTTGAATCACCTTTTAGATATTTAAGTTCTTCTGCTCTCAAAAATTTAGGATTTTGAACAACATAGTCTTTATAATCTAAATCTAATAAACCGAATACATAGTCACACATTTCTCTAACCGAATGAGTAACACCAGTAGCTACTACAAAATCATCTGGAGTATCATGGTTTACAATCATATTCATAGCTCTAACATAATCATATGAATGACCCCAATCACGATAAGCATCCATATTACCAAGTTCTAATTTATCTTGTAATCCCAATTTAATTTTAACTGCAGCTTTTACAACTTTGTTTGTTACAAAGTTTGAACCTCTTCTTGGTGATTCGTGGTTAAATAGAATACCATTTACTGCAAATAGATTATGAGCAAATCTGTAATGTCTAACTATATTATAACCAAATACTTTAGCACAACCATAAGGACTTGTCGGCTCCATTCGTGTAGTTTCTCTTTGATAACCATCCTCTTCAACACTTCTACCAAACATCTCAGATGATGAGGCTTGATAAAATCTAGCTTTTGGACAATGATATTTATAAGCTTCTAACATATTCAATACACCAAGTGCATTGGTCTGAACAGTAAATTGTGGGACATCAAAACTTATTCTAACATGCGATTGTGCACCAATGTTATAAATCTCATCTGGTTTAATTGTACCCAGCATTCTTTCCAATGAACTAACATCAAGTAAATCTCCATACTCTGTGTTGACTCCATTGCCAACTAAATGGTCAATTCTACTTTCTTGATTTTCAGCAATAGAATTTCTTCTAACAATACCATATACCTCATAATCTTTTTCTAATAAATGTTCGGCTAAATATGAACCATCTTGTCCATTAATACCTGTTATAAAAGCTTTTCTTTTACTCATTCTTAAATATCTCCATTTTTGTTAAATCTGGCCAATCGGTAACAACCCATTGCCTTGGTTTTGTTTTTATAGCCTCTGGTAATTTTTTTAATCCATTAGCAGCTGTTTCTGGTGCCATATAATAGTGATAACCTTTTGTTGTAATATTTTGTTCACGCCAAGGTGTGAATGGATGTCGTCCATCGTAAGACATCTTTTTAAGTTCAATAGCGGCTTTTTGATTATCTGTCAATATCATACCACCCCTACCTAAACTTAAATGTTTTTGAAATTGAAAACTCAAACACATAAACGAACCAGATATATAACTATCCTCTTTCCACAACACAGCCGCGTCATATATGTTTGTTCCACCTATCTTGTAATAATTAACCCAAGTTTCATTTTTCCATTTTAATTCAATACCAAGTTTGTCTGCTAAAAAAGGAACTGATAAATAAGTTCTCTTTGGAACTTCTATTGACTGAATATCATTATATCTTAAACATAACTCAATCCCATGAGTACAACAATCAACTGCTACACCATAAGGTGCTCCAAACCAATGCGCTACTTCATTTTCAAAATCTCTAACCACTTCAAAACTCATATTAAATATCCTTATTTTTTAATAAAATATTTCCAAAATTACCAAGAAAATTATATGTACCTAATTGTTCAAAACAACCCAATTTTTCTTTTATGTCATCCGCGGTTGGACAACCCTCATATAAAGTTTTATCTTCAACTCCATTAAATTCAATATACAAATATCGCACTTTATTTCGTAATGTTTTTAACGCTCCATTAATAAATTCATTCTCACCACCATTTACATCAACCCACATTATATCAATATTATCTATATCTTTATTCTCACTCATCCAAGTATCCAATCGTTTAGAATTTACTTTTGAATCTGAATTAAATGAAATGTCTTTAAAGATGTTCAAATGGTTATCGGGTTTTTTAATAGAACTAGATGCAGACCAACCGTCTTCAAATTCATAATGTCTTCTAGTTTCTGAATCACTAGCATACCAATCAATCTGACCATCAACATCAGAGAGTGCGGTTTCTATTAAATTTATATCTTCAGTATCAGTTACTACTTTATTAAAAACATCAACTGACCTTTTATCAGCTTCGAATGAATATATAATTGATTTTGAAAATAACTTTTTAAATTCCAAACTATCTTTACCATCATATGTGCCAACATCAAAAATTGTTAATAATTGTTCTTCATCAAAAAAATCTAAAAAAACTTTTTTATTTATTTCATTTTCACTCACTAACATTAATAAATTCCTTATCTAATTCTTGACCTTCATATGGGCCTGTTTTATATTCATACACCAAAGTATCATCTTCTAATATCTCATATGTATGACCACCCTCTAGTGTAAAACTAGCATCACCAGCTTCTAAAATTGGTTCAACTAAAACTTTATCATCAATATCAAAGAATGTACATCTAACTTTACCTTGTACAACTATCCAACTCTCTTGTGCTATAACATCTCGTGTACGATTTTTCCATATATGTTTATGAGGTTTAAATGTCTTACCTTTTTCCATATTCAGTAAAGCACATTGTATAAAGTGTTCCTCTGAAACTACTTCTGTTCTACCAGGTTTTAAATCTTCTTTCTTAACAACTATATGTAATAGTTTTTCTGGATTTACTTTTGAATAATATTTAATCATTTTTTATCCTATTTATAATTTCCGATGTTGAGACTCCATCTGTATATTTCATATATTTCATAATTCCCATTTCTAGTGGAACTTTGTGTTGTACTTCAAAATGTGGACTTATATCATCTCCATGAACAACAACATCAATTTTATTATCATCTATATACTTCCGAGTTAATACCAATGGAGCATCTTCAATAACCTCATCAACTATACTACAATTTCTGACTATCTCATATCTATCTTGTTCTGAAAAAATAGGTTTTCTTTTATATGATTCAACAGAATTATCAGAGTGAACACCAACTATCAAATAGTCACCCAACTCTTTAGCTTGTTTGAATAGATTAATGTGACCTACATGAAATAAATCACCAACTATATCAGCGTAAACACGAATCATTCAACCCCTTGATTAAAACCTTATATTTTTTTTCAAATAAAACACTTATCGTTGATAGTCTGAAACTATTTTCTATTCCACTTATTCCAGCATAAATAACCATACCTCTTTTAAAAAGATAGTCTCTTAATGTTTCATAATCCATACTTGGATGTTTAAACCCAATTATAGAATTACTAGGATGAACATTTATACATTCTATACCAACAATACTTAAATCGGAAATTAATTTATCAGCTCGTGCTCTAAATAGATTCTTATTATTACTTGATATACTTAATGTCTCTTTTAATGCATAAACAGATTGAACTGGTAAGGTGAACGGTATATCAACACCAATATATCGATTCAAATCACAATAATAAGACTTACTTTTTATTTTTAAATTAGAATCCCATATAACTATTCCAATTCCAGGTGTTGATTGTAAACACTTATTACTACAGAACGACATAGCAGAAATTCTATCTAAAACATTACTATAATTAGATGAACCAAATGCAGATGTAGAGTCTATAAAAAATTTAGCATTTGGATATAATTCAGACATTCTATCTACATTAAATTCTTCACCAGTTGTAGTTTCATTTTCTACAAAATATACATTTTTAACTTTTTTATTTATCTTTAACTCTGTGACATTTTTACATTTTATTTCTGTATAATCTATGTCATACAATTTCATCATATCTATAGCTCTCTGACCATAGATTCCAGCATTTATAATTGTAATTTTTTTAGTAATAAGTGATGATATCATAGCTTCTAAAGCAGTAGTCCCACTACCACCCATTAAAGCAATTTTAAAATTACCATTAGATTCAAATCTATCCAATATCAGATTTTTAGTTTCATCCAAAATTTCATAAAATTCTGGTGTTCTATGGCATACATCCGAACCTTTCCATTGTGCATACTTAGTCCTAAATCTTGTATTCGTAGGTCCTGGATTTAATAAAAACTTATTACTCATTTATAAATTCTTTAACTTGATTCGTGTTTGTTTTACAATCTAATTCAACTCTATCAGTTTTACCATCATTACTAATTTTAATAACTTCTGTTATACCTGTACTACTATCTTTTAATTCTACACAATCATATCCACCAACAGATTCATGACATCCATTATCTAAGACATAGACAAAAAGATTTTTTAAATTCTGTTCAGCTATAGTATGTGTTATCCCTAAATGCATTAATAGTGCACCATCCCCACTTAAAACAACAACATCTTTATTGGAACTCATCGCAATACCTAATCCAATACAAGGTGCTAATCCCATACTACCTTGCATATAAAATATATTTTTATTGGTTGGATATTCGTTATAAACCGCTCTTGATATATAACCAGTATTAGTTACATAGATAGCATCTTCTCCGTGTTTTTCAAATATATTATTAATAGCTTCTTTTCTACTTAACATTATTATTACCTTTCACTATAATATAAGAAGAATAGCCCAATAAAACAAGAAGTTTTTTATCTATTTCACCCATAATTTTATGTTGAGGTAATGTATGTCGATGTCCCACAATAAGTAGTGGTTCAACATTATGTGGAATACATAAACTAGTAATTGGATTAATTACATTTCCCAAACCAGAGTTCTGAAGATATACACATGATTTCCTACCTGCTAATTCAGCACCAACTGCAATACCCATAGCCTGTCCTTCATTTGTTGCAATTACATGGTCAACACCACTTTCTATTATATCATTCATAAAAGGTTTTAATCCACTATCAGGTACTCCAGTAAAAAAATTATAACCCCTATCAATCAACTCCTTAAATAAATTATGAACCATATTTTGTCTGTGCCTCTTTTAGTTTATCTACTCGTATTAAATCAAATATTTTTTCCATAGCAACAACATCATCATTTGCAACTGACAAAGAACCACCTTGATGCATTTTGATGAAAATATTTTCTATAGCTTTAACTGCGGCTCTAACAGAATAATTTGCATATATCACTAAACTATATCCAGCATTATTTAATGTATCAATTGATACTGAATTATATGTAGTTGGTACGCATACTAATGGAGCTCTCAATCCTTCTCTATGATATGCGTCTGCAAAATTTAGTACCTCATCTGGTGTTTTACTCTTACTGTGAATTAGAAATGCATCACATCCTGCATCGTTATACATTCGAGCTCGTTCCATTGCCACATCTTGACCGTGTCCCTGAATCAATGATTCTGTTCTTGTGATTATAGCAAAATCTTGATTTTTTCTATTTTCTACTGCCGCTCTAATTTTTCCACACATTAACTCTGGTGTTTCTAAACTTTGCTTCATTCCATAGAAGGAACATCTCTTTGGTGATGGATTATCTTCAAAACACATAGCAGACGCACCAGCTTTTTCATACTCCCTTACCATTCTTATAGTATTAATTGAACTTGGGCCTCCTTCATCAGCATCAACTAAAATTGGAATATCAATCCTATCACTAATTTTACTTATAGTATCAAAGTAATCTGTTGTGTTCAGTATATTTGCATCAGGTAGTAAATTCCACGCATGTGATTCAAAACTTGATACCCATACACCATCATATCCCGCTCGTAGTGCTATCTCTGCAATCATTGCGTTATTTGCGCCTATTACTATATTCGTCTTAGAAGTATTGTCCAATAATTGTTTGATTGATTTCATATTCAACTCCTTATTTTTTATTTTGTGCTTTTTGTTGTATATATTTTTTTTATATTAGAATTACCTGAACGGTATGCTTTTCCTTTTTCTTTGTATATATCAGGTGGTACATTTTTGAATTTGTCACTATGGTATATTTCATAAAAACTACCATCGGCTTTTGGTGTATATGTAAAAAATAATAGAGGTCTAAAATTTTTACTTATATTTTTATATGATGTATGAGGTATATAACTATCAAAAAGTATAACATCGCCTAAATTTGTACAAACTAATTCGTATTCTAAATCTAAAGTTAAATCTGTAAAATTAGGTGTTAGTTGTTTTGTCACTTTTTTACCAAAATATATTCCTCCATTTTCATCGTTAGTATCACACAGAGGTATTAAAAAGCTTATATGTTTATTAGTATAATTTCCCCATCCAGCTGATATATCTTGATGTGGTTTGAAAACTTCTCCGTTTGGATATTTGTAATTTATTTTATCCTTAAATAAAATTGATTCTTCTCCCATCAAACTATTAACTTCACATAATATCTTTTTAGAATTTGCTAACTCGTTCAAATAATTATTGTGGTTTACAAAATACTCAATTCTATTTATATTATTATTGTTAGATTCGTAAAATTTCCATACATAATCTTTTTTATCGTTTTCTTCTGTAAGTTTATATACAGCATTTTTTATTTCTTCGATTTTATCTTTTGTAAAAAATTGCTTAATAATCTTTTTTCCAAATGCGTTATTCCATCTCATAATATATTACCTAGTCGTTATCTGCATAAACTTGATGTTCAAATAATATTGTTCCTTTAGAATTATCAGTTGGTGTCCAATGTGGATTTGACCAAATCTCATTAAAAAATGTATACGACATAAATGTACCATAATCATTTGCCCATTCCTCATTCATTTGATGTGAATTAAATTTATAAAATGATTCTTTAGCTTTATTTAATGTATCTTCACTTAAAAATTCATCCTTATGTTCTTCTGCTATCATTTGTATACAATCACCACAATCACCTCGTCTAACAACATCTCCTGTGTGAGATGGTATGTGATTACCCCAAGGCTGTTTGTATTGAGATGTAGCTGATTTATATTCTGAATCTACAAATCTTTTTATATCACCTTCTAATAATCCTATCAAATCTCCTAATACTAATACACAATCACCTTTCATAGAAAGAGCTATTTCTAATGTACTATATATTTTTTTATCTTTTGGAGTAAGTATTGTTATATTATCTCGTACTTTCACATACTCCATAAGTTCGTAATTAGTTTCATCTATAACAATATACAAATTAGTATTTTCAATTGTACACTTTTCAATAACATCATCTATAATAATTCTACTATTCAATTGATTAATTTCTAAGTGTCTATTTCTACCAGCTTTTGGTGGGCCTCCAGCTAATATAACTATATTTTTCATACATTACTCCCATTTAATATTTTGTTTTTCAAATTCAAATCATCTATTTCATTAACCCAAAAATCGATATACTCCCAACCCCTCACACTAGCATAACCTTCTTTTTTAAATAATGGATATACATTATCTAGCATCACAACACTATGTTCAGTATCTTGTTGTGCGGTAGTCTGTCCCTCAAACTGCCATGGTGTCATACCATCAACTAAATATTTTAATAAATAATCTTTTCTCCAAATTGATGGTTGACAAGTTAAATGATATGCAGAATTTACTAATTTATGTAAATTAATTTTTCCAAAATCTGTAGGTATTGTCTGTATGAACGAACTTGTATAGTGTCTACTATTTAACATAGTATCACCATTTTCTTCCCCAATATTAGATAAATTTAACCTACCAATCCAATCATTAATTTTAACAAAATCAACTAAATAATTAAGATACCTAATATTAGATTGTTTATAGAAAAATACATCTTCTGTACTGTAAATGAAATGTTCATCTTCAATATTTGAAAAATAGTTTCGTAAATCAGTTGACCATTCTTCAACCGAACCTTGTTTTCCCATTGATATAAACTTACAATTATCTGTCAATTCAAAATTGGGTTCATCGTAACCTAATATTCTCAGTTCATTATTATCCATGAATTTATTATATAGATGAACATAAACTTCTAAGCAATCTAAATGTTTATTATTAGTGGATATATAATATGGTATGTCTAATTTCATTGAACACTCTCTATCAATTCTAAATCCACATAATCTTTTGGTTCACCTCTTTTTTCTTTTAATTGTTTGACAACATCTAATGACGCAAATTTGATATCATCATAATAAAAGTGATTCGATGGATTGTAAATAATATCATCTTTATTTGTGTGATATCTACCATGACTATATTCATTATGACTATGAACCATATCGTGTCCCACAATTTTATCACCATTATGTAAGTAATCTAAATCATTACCCTCTCTAAGACCGTACATAGATAAGATAGAACTAGCTGTAACACAATAGTCTTCAATATTTAAATTGTTATCACTAATCCATTTCTTAAAATGATTCAGTTGTTCTTGGAAATTTTTATAATATATTAGTTTAGAATTGTTCATAAAATGAATACTATTATCATTAAATAAAACTCTAGCTAATCTCATAGTTTCTTCATGAGTATCATTTATGTGAATAGAATGATTTGAAATTTTATAAATATCCCTAATTTGCAATTTAATATTTTGAGCTAAATCTACATTATCAAATTCAACTAAATATACTCGAACTGGACCTGGATTGGTGAAACATAGTGAGGCTTTATCCCTAAATCCACCAAAGTTATTGTGCCAACCACCTGCCCATTCTTCACCATAATACATCTGTCGCATTAAATTAAACGCTCCATGTGGATTTAAATCTACATTTTTTTTATAAGCTATCTTACCATTTGTATTTAATATATTTTCAACCAATTCATCATGTCCTACTGCAGATGGAAATAATGAAACAACAAATAAATTCTCATTCATTCTACTCAATTGTAATGCTGACGCATCTAAATATTTTCTATCAAGTCCCATATCTTCAAACATCTTATAACCACAATCTAACTGACCATCCTTGTAAATCTCACCAACACTAAATTCTGCAGGTTGATTATACAGAGTACACGCGGTAGTTCTATGTGACCCATTTAATAACTCATTATTTAAATCAATAGTAATTTTTGACTTCTCACTATCAAATCCATCAACTTTAATAGAATCTAATATAGAATCAAATTCAATCTTAAATGCGTCAAATGTATTCTTTTCAGGTCTATTATATTCCTTAAATCCATTCCATAATCGTAAGTGCTCTTTATATAAATCTAACCCAAAGTTACAATTAATATTTTTATCCCTATATTCAGCATATAAATATTTCATAGGTAAATCAAATCTATTTGGTCTGAACAAATCTCTTGTAGAAAATTTTGGAGTTAACATTTTATATGGAGTTTGAGTTCTTATTTCGGTCTCCAATTCTACTCCAGCTTGATTTTCTCTCTCCACCCCTCTAACTCTATTTGATGGAAATTGATTAAATACATAACTAATAAAATTTAAAACACCGATTTTATTTTCAGGACACATTTCTAAACATGGATATGAAGATGCTAAATCTTCTGCATGAAAATAATATTCATTTGTTTTAGAATATCTCAAATCTTCATCTTTAATCTGATTATACAAAAACCATTTGAATGTTCTTAAATGACTAGCTCTCCACATATCTCTTCTGTAGAATTGGTTTGAGTGAACATTATGTTCATATGGTGTATTCTGTGGATTTGCTGGAGTTACATCATCTCCACCAGTCCAACATACCATACCACCATATGTCATCCAACATTTATTTTTATTATAAAAATTATTTAATTTACTAAATACATCTGGAGTAGGCAACCAATCATCACCATCAATGAAGACCAAAATATCTTCTCCACTGTCAAAAAAACTTTCAATATTTTTTGGTGCTATATTATAACCTCGTTTCATATTTTTTTCATTAGTATGTATTTGAAATTTTGGATTATCACCCACCATATTTTCTACTAATGCTTTAGTATTATCAGTAGAACAATCATCTATATATAAAACTTCATAATTATCATAATCTTGTTCTAAGATACTTTCTATATTAGTTTCTAACCATTGTTCATTATTGTAAGAAGGTATAACTATTTTAAATTTATTTTTCATATTGTGTTATAAAACTCATTTTGTTTTTCTTGTCTATTAATGTCCTTTGGATGATAGAATGAAAATTGTTCCTCTGCTGGTAAATAAGTATGTTCTTTATATCCTGTTAATACTTCATGAACTTTATTCTTCCACAATATATTTGGACGATTTCTCCAAATTCTACCTTGATAATCAGGAAAGTTTACCCAACCTTTTTCGTTCACTTGCCATCTCCACTTATTAATATGTTCTTGTGTGATACCATCAACCGTATTTACTCTTGGCACCCAATATAAATCTATTGTTGGGTTCGATTGAAATATTGGTTTGAGATTCTTCATTAATGATTTATGTGGAATCTCATCAGCATCTATATTAACAATATAGTCATTTTTACACATACGAGTCAAGTAATTTTTTTGTCCTGAATAATCTTTTAACAAATGTCTTTGTTCAAAAGTCATTTCATGCATAGATGTCATTACATCTAATATTTCAATTGTCTTTTTATTATCTGAATAATCATCAAGGATTACTATCTCATCTTCTTCGTCTTTGTGTTTGACTAAAAACTCAAGTAATTTTTGTAGTGATTTGTCTTCATTGTGAGTTAAAATACTATAACTAATCTTCATCTGTAAATACCCTTATTGGTTCTAAATACACTGCACTTTTTCTAGCTGTCATATAATCATAAGTTCTATATTGTCCTTGAATGTCAAGGCTTTTAGAAATCTTATCATAAGCTTCTTGTTTAATACCTTTAATGTCATTAAGAATAAATCTTCTATCAATTTCAAGTTTATATAGATTGTTTTCTTCATTTATTTTTTTAAAATCACCAATTTTTTCTAATAACATAACTTGCCTAGCTGTCAATCTTAATGATATTTTATTTGATTCTTCGAGTTTGATACCAATCAAATGTTTTGTAGATGTTCCATCTTTCAATTTAACATTTACTCTTGGATTCAATACCAATATAGACTGAACAAGATTTCTACCCGTTGACTTTGATTTATACTTAAATGAAATTACATCACCTGGAGTTACCCTACCCCAATTGTATGGTTGTTTTTTATTCGCCACTTGAAGCCTTTTGTTTTAACATTTCATTAACATATGACATACCCTCAAGAAATAAATCATAAAGAATAGTATTATCTGTGTCTACCTTCTTTTCGTAAAAACCACCTTGTTCATTTGGGAAGTTTTTTCTTTCTTCTTCAGGTATATTAACCATTGGTGCAAAACTCCATTTCATTTCTTTTTTGATATTTACTGGATACAACATACCAATTGGTAATGTGATTATACTTGGAATCCAAATCTTACCATTTTTCTCAACAGCCCAATTCTTCATATCTTCACCAAGTTTCTGAAACTCTTCATTTGTTTCTTTCGTTCCCGTGAATTTAGTTGAAGTGGTGTAACCACAATTAATACACTGCATTACTTGAGCATCTTCAGTTCCAGCCACATGTAACGCCTTCTCTCCACATATAAAACAATTACTTATTAAGTCTTTCATACTGAAACCTCATTATTTACTTTTTTTAATTTTGGCAATTTAATTTTTGGTAGTTTTAAACCTACTTCTGTTGGTACTTTATCTATTATGGGTGTGATTATTTCATCGAGTTTTAAAGTCATTTTGTCGAGAGTGAATTTTTCTCTATTGGTTTTCATCAATTTCAAAGCTTTTTCTTTTACCTCATTATAGTTTTGAAAACAATAGTTTAAAGCCTTATAGGTTTGTGTTTCATCAACGTAAAACCATTGTGCATCAGGTATTATAATATCTTTCCAAACCTGTGATTGTGGAACTTTACCCATCTTACCACCTAATAGAATTGAATTTTTAGTTGATAAAAAATCTAATTGTCCACTCCAAGAACTAGCAATTACTGGTAAGCCAACCATTGAAGCCTCCAACAACGGTCTTCCGAAGCCTTCACCGTGTGTTAGTGACACAAATGATTTTACTTTTGGATGATTATACAATTTATTCATTTGTTTTGTTGTTAAAGCACCATGTAATAAATACACGTTTGGTAATTTCCAATCTTTTGGAAACATTAATTTAATTTCATTTATTTTTCTTAAACACTCTTCCCTATCTAATATTGAAAAGGTCGCACCAGCTGTTTTTAGTATTAAGGCGGGTTGGTCTTTTTTATTAGCAAAAGACTCGTAAAAAACTTTAATTAATTTAGAAATATCTTTTCTATCCTCACCGTAACTACCTTGTCCCCATAAACCAACATGTAAGAAACAAAAATCTTCTTTAATGTCATCAACTAAATCTAATGAGGTCTCTTTAGTTGGTTTGTAAACATTTTCATCCACACCTTCAAACAAAGTCTCAATTGGTTTTTGTAATTTTAACTCACCAACTTTTTGTTGTTGTCCATTTGGTAGTTGTTGTATTTTTTCGTATAATGCATGTACAAATCCTTCTTTTGAATGTTCTGATGGGACTATAATTAAGTCCATTTTATTACATCCCTCAATCCAAGCATTTGATACCGCTGTCGTTTCAATACCGGCAGTTATTCCAATATTTACCTTACCATATGTCTGAAATTCGTTAGGTATTCTTATGTCAACAAAAACATCTGGTTGTCTCTCTACATTTGGTTCAAGTAAAATACGGTCAATTATTTCCTTATCAATTGTTTTATCTAAAGCGTTTCTTGGAGTGTTACCCCACGGTACATCAAATATTTTTATATCAAATTTATCTAATTTTAAAAACGCTCTAACTAAATCCCTAGCGTGGTCTCCATACCCACTTCTTGATGAAACAGGTGCACATATTAACATTAATTTTTTCATTACACAGCCTCCAATGTATATTTTTCTCTTGGTTTCCAATTTTCCAATGTCGATTCAATATTTTTAATGAATGATTCTGAAAGGTGTTTTGCTGTCATTCTAGCATTATCACTTAAAGCCCATTGTCTTCCAATCTCACCACACCTCTCTCTTTCTTCAGAACCAGCTTTGTACCATTCTAATAGACATTGTCCGGCATCTTCATAACTACACCTATCATCAAAAATGTATGGTGTCATTGGTGACCCTTGACAACTTATATTTGATGGAAATACAGGTTTAACCCATTCACCATGATTTGTATAAGTTCCTCTGTGATTAGATTGTAGTTCAACATAGTCTTCAGCAGTTAAGTATTCACCTTTTTCATTTTTGAATCCACATTGGTCTTGCATTCCACCTGTAACATTAACCACTATTGGTGTACCACAAGTTAATGCTTCAAGTGAACCTAAACCAAAACCTTCATTGGAAGCCATATTGATATAAACATCACAAGAATTAAATACAAAATTCATTTCTTCATCTGTAAAAGAACCATTTGGATGATTGTCATGTGTAAATATTACTTGATAATCTGGAAGAAGTGTTTTACAAACTGCTCTCATATCAGTTCCATTTTCGTCACTTGGTGATGCATGAAATACAAAACAACATTCCTCTCTTTGTTCAGGTGTAAGTTTGTCCATCATATGTTTATAAGCGAGTGCAACATCGCCAGGTGACTTTCGTCTTATATTACGATTTAAATAAAGAATTTTAAACTTGTATTTATCCAAACCATGTTTTTGTTCAAACTCTCTAAATTTAGTATCACCCTTATCTTGTATTTTGAATATTCTTTTATCAGTTATTCCGTGTGGAACATAATCTAATTGCCAATCTTCATAACCATATTTAGAAAGTATTCTTTTATTAATTCCATAGGTTTGTTTTGATATACTCATCAACATATCTGAACTTCTATAGAAATTTGTATTATATAAGGGGTCTGGAATATCATCCCAAATATTATAATACATAATAGGAATGTTTTGTCTGATTTCATGTTCCATTTGATATAACCAAACCCAAAATCTTGGGTCTGTAAAGTGCATTATCACATCAGGTTTTTCAATTTCTATTATTTGTCTTAATAAATTTGGGTTACCATAACCTGAAATTGGGTATATTTTTAAATATGCATCTTTGACACCATACTCATTTTGTACAGCTTGACTCATATCTATGACTTTACCTTCTTCTGGATGTTTTACAGCTCCACCAATTTGTACCCAATCATATTTATGTAATGTTCCCATTACAAATTCTTTTGATTGTGTTGCTATTCCACTATGCATTCTCAAGTCATCTGACAAGAGTAGAATTTTTTTCTTTGACATAACCTATTTTCTCCTATTTAAAAATTACTTCCACTAACCGTTAAGTTATCGTATGTTTCAATTTCTTCTCTGTATTTTTCATCTGTTAAAAACTTATCAACTGAACGGTTTGTTAATTTTTGTAAAGTCATTTTAGTATTGACAGTGTTCAGTTTGAATTTCTCATATAGAGATTCTATAATTTTAACCGATGTTAATTTTGTATTTTTCATAATTATTCTCCATCGTATTTACATATATAAATATATAGATATATAA
>Ga0098043_1000124_pt1 | contig 24592 bp, 45 predicted proteins | sample 9B_taG_FD_92581 | JGI IMG/M metagenome (GOLD analysis project Ga0098043, IMG submission 92581) | Marine viral communities from the Subarctic Pacific Ocean - 9B_ETSP_OMZ_AT15188_CsCl metaG | ecosystem: Environmental > Aquatic > Marine > Oceanic | place: Subarctic Pacific Ocean | collected 2015-01-10 | reverse complement strand
AACTTTAAAAGCTAAACTACAACCACAATCTGAACAACATGGTTGAGTTCCTGGAGCTAAACAATCTTTACCAAAAGCATCAAACAATGAACAACTTACACACACTTGAAATCTATCTGTTGCAACAGCTTCAACATGTTCTTTTTTAAAGACATTGTTTGATAATCCTTCTGCAATCTGATCAAGATTTTTAAATGCTCCTAGTAGTTGTTTTATTTTACTTGCCATTTTTATTTTTCTTAAACTCCTTTTTAGCTTTTATATTATTTTCTATCTCTAGCATGGCTTTTTCCATTTGCTGTATATTACGGTTTATATCTTCACTTTTAGCAAAACCATTATATGTTCTTTTAGCAATGTTACCTAACATACTTTTATTTTTTTTAATAGCTTTATCTAATTTAGATTTCCTTAAAACAAATGTTCCTAGACCATCTACTTGAACTCTAGGATATTCTAAATTAGATAACTTATTTCTAAGCTTTGCATAATAAAAAGAAATAAAATCATCTACAACAGATTGATGTACACCTACCTCTTCAGCTATACCTTCTTTAAATACCTTATGCTTCTTGGGATTCATTACCTAATATTTTATAATCTAGTAATACTAACCCTTCCACTTGTACATTAATATCTGAATTGATAGAAATAGTCTTTTTATTTGTACCATTTTTTATAACTAATCCTTTCTTAGCAGCTTTTGTAATTGCATTACGTGCTGATTGTGGACTCTTAAAGATATCTTTACTAACTAGTTCTATACAAAACTTAGTTAATTCTATTCCATTTCTTTTAGAAAGTTCCATCAAAAATTTAAGATCAGAATTACTTATAATTATTTCTTTGAAAAAACAATAAGATAAAATTTGGTACATGATACATTTATCCATACCAACTTTTAATTTTAAATCTACTTTCTTAACTAATGCCATACTATAAACTCATTATTAAATCTACTAATCCTGGATGTGGATAGCAATCCATTTTATCATTTCTAACATTAGTATGTGTAAGTAAACCTTGCACTTTACCTTGACATGCTTCTTCTTGATATCCAAAACCTTTTGTAGGACCATACTTCTTAATATACTGTTTTAATCCTATTCTAACATCTATCTCATCTCTTTCTCCTACCCATCTAATCCACTTATCAATCTCTTTGAGTTGTTTATCAGAATAGTTATGCCAATATAATCTACCTTTGAATGCTTCAGGTAACTCACATATTTGATCTTCATGACAAGTAGATCCTACATAAGTTTTCTTGTTATTATCTAAATAACCCATATTGCATATTTCTATACCTACTGAATTTCTATTCATTATACCTGATTTAGTTTTACCTAAATGCCAACCTTGATTTCCTTCTGGAAAAGCTTGTACCATTATGCCATCATATTGATCACTATTATTTCTATGATTTTGTCCACCAAGTATAAATTCTGTAGCAACTCTACCTCTGGTATCTCTACCCCACATATCTACACAAGCATATGGATTTGCATTACCTGCTGTGTGGTGTAAAAATATCCATTTATTATTTACTGGATTACTCTTACCTCTTTTAACATACTCTCCGTCTGGCAAATAATATTTGTGTATTATCTGATCATAAGGAGTGTTAAAATACTGGCTAGATAAATCATTATCTTCATCAATTGCATCCATTTGTCTTGTTCCAAAGTTTAACATCAATGACCATGTTTCAGATCCAACAATACCATCAGGAGTTAATCCATTTGTAAGTTGAAATCTAATAACATGCTTCTCAGTTACTGGTCCAAAATCTCCATCTGGTGTTAATCCTAACTTTTGTTGAACCTTCATTACATCAGGATTCTTATCACCTCTTTTTAAAATTCTCATTTATTCTACTTTACTTGCAGCATTTTCCATTGCTTCTTTAAAAGCTTTTGCTTCATCAGAATTTGGGCTGACATTATTGTTTCCTTCTTTTTGGGCTGCAAATGCTTGTGCTAAATACATTTGAGCTTGCATTCTCTTTGCTCTAGACTCTTCAATAACACATAGTAATTCTTCATACTCTGCTTGAACAGTTAAATGTGGTATGTTGTCTTTGTAGAACTTAGTAATCTCTTCTCTACGTTCAGCCATTTCTTCTTTAGAAAGTTCTTTTTGATTTGGATCTACGTTAGGATCCAGCTTGATAGTCTTGTTTGCCATTTCAAATTGGTTTTTAAATTAATACTATTTACAAACATACATAAATAGTTTAAATAAAAAAAGTTTAAGACTAAAATATTTATTTAAATTTATATAAACTGTATTTGAGAGTAATTTCTTCTCCCATTTCTATTTTACGGAGAGTTTTTAGTTTCTTGTATGTAAAATCTGCATCATCTTCTACTAATTCACAGTTAGGTTGCTCATGATGATTTATAAATCCTCCTAGTGGAGTACGTATGTAATCATGTTGAAATTCAGGATCATACACATGAGTGATTCCCATATCTATTCCTGCTGGTATATCTTCTTTTGCAAAGATCCCAGCACCATGTATGTCTGAAGGACCTATTGTAAGATAATCTGGTAATGGTTTATAGGGCTTGTTTTCCATAGGGCTTTGTTTTTTGTTTAAACTGTTCCCAAGTTTGTATCTGATCTTTGTGAGATCTGTTTCTATTATACTGATCTATGTACCATTGCTTGTCTCTTTCCATATATGTATCATCATCTATAAGAGGTGCGTGCTTTATCTCATGGGCAATCCAAACCCAGAGTAATATAAATACAACAATAACCCCTACCATTTTACTTTATGTGACCAGTATCTTGCTGAAAGTTTAGAAGGACTTGAATCTTGTGCATTATGTCTAGCATAATATGATTTCTTTCTAGCTTTATCTTTTGCTGACTTAGGATTTTTACCAGCTCCTTTTACGCCTTGTTGACCAAAACGTATTGTTTTTATTTTATCTCCTACTTTTGCTACTACAACATGAGATTTAGTAGGATGACTTGGAGTACGCTTTGGTTTATTATAACCAGAAACGCCTGCTCTTGCTAATCTTGGATCTTTTTTCTTTGCCATAACTATCCTACTTTTGACCATCCACCACTGCCACCAAAGACTCCAAAGCCTTCACCAACACCAGCAGCAAATGCGTTACCACTAGATCCCCAAGATACTTGTGTACCACCACCATCAGCACTTATAAAAGATACTTCAAAAGTAGTTGCTTTAGTTAATACATCTAAATCACCATAAGTAAGTATACCTTCACCAGAGATATCTCCAACACCTAATCCACCTGCACCACCTTCATATTTCCACTCTTGTCCTGAAGGATCATTAAACATTACAGTTACATGAGAGTAAAATAAAAATGAAATAATATCTATTTGACATTGTAATGAAGGAGCATTCTCATATTCCACTGGAATTGGTGGAAAGTCTAACTTGTAGAATTGTCTATCTTCTGGATTAGTAAATGTGTTATCTGGATTTATACCTCTGTGGGCAAACCACTTCCTTGCTTTTTCTCTTTTTGTCATCTTATTTCTTTTTCTTAGCCCCAGTTCTGTTCTTACCTTTATGTAAGCCATGACTAGCATGCTGTTTACCTTTTCTTGTTGCTGCTCTCTTCTTTGCATTCGCTGCAGCTAGCTTCTTTCTACCTTTCTTAGTACCTTTTAACTTAGATATAGTTTTAGCAGGAGCATATACTTCACCTGTCTCAGAACTCTTCTTGCCTGAAGGAGTTCTCCACTTCTGCTTAGTCCATCTATCTAGACTTTTTTGTTGTTTTGTTTTAGCCATTATCTTGTTGTAAACGTGTGTAAACTAAATAATACTAATGCTGAAAATAGTACACCCATAAAAGCATGATCAGTTTGAGTGACCCTTGCTTCTTTACAGCATTTATCTTTTTCCCATGACGGCTTAGATACGCCACAAGAACTTAATAACAAACATACAAAAAATATTATAATCTTTTTACGCATTATTTCTTATGTACTTTTTGTATTGCAAAATTGTGTGATAAACTAGCTCCTTTGTGAGGAACAAACTTACCTTTATGTTTCATTAATTTAGGAGCCTTTTTGCCATCCTTCATCCAATGATATCCTTTTGGTGCTTTTACTTTCATTTCTTTTTACCTTTATAACCTCCACCAGCAGCTTTATACTTTTTAGCTAACATCTGAGCTTTACGTGCTGACCATTGTCCCGGTCTACCACCTTTGCTTCCAGCTTTGATTTGATTAAACAATCTTTTACGCATTCCCGGTTTAGTATAGTTACCTGAACTATTTACGGTACTTTTCTTTTTACTTGATTTCTTTAGTGCCATTATTCTCTTATTTGCGGATACGCTTCATCCATTAATTTTTGCAACTTAGCACATCTCTCATACTCCTCAAGATCTATGTAATGATAAATCATATTCTCTAACTGCTCTTGTGTAGGGCCTTCTTCTGGATCATAAGCCATGACTGCTTCATGCCCGGTGTCAAACTTCTTAGAGAGAAGATCCTCAAAGGTAATTTGATTAGTTAAAACCAAATAAGAATTATTATATGCAGTCTCAAGTATGATTGCATCTAGTTGCATTTGTTCTATTTCACTTAGTCCAGAATCATGTTCTGGCTCATTTTCCCAGTTTGACATCTTTAATTTTTTAGTTAATTACAATCCATCTATACAAACAATATACTAAAATTTGAAGTTCCAAAAAAATAAATTCAGCCCAACCTTCCCCCCACCTGATTAAAAAAATTTCCCAGCCCCCCAAAAAATTGTGTATTTAGCGTGCTAATAACCTCCTACAGATTTGCTCCCCAGCTTTTGTTTGTGGTTGGGGAACCCCCCGTAATAATCCACAAAACCATTTAAAAATTATAACAATGGCTTATTTACACAAAATCAACAAAGGTACACGTGCAGACGGCACACAGTACAAAACAATTATTGTTTCAGACAAACCTGCAGGAACTTCTAAAATAAAGTTAGGTTCTCAAGTAGTCAACATTGGAAATAATAGTAATGCACGCTACGGAATCTATAGCCCCAAAACAGATGAAGGGTTACCAATGAATGCAGACAATCCATTCTGGTCTACGTTTGAGAAAGAATTCAAACAAGGTGATGAGATACCTGAACTAATTGTAGGTGACACTAACTTTGTAAGGAGTGACGGTGAAGTAATGGAGAACCTGTTCTACTGTAAAGCGTAGAGCTGAAGAGTGAGTAGCTGGCTTAGGTCAGCTCTTGCTTGCACTCTGGCCATACTTACACGTTACTGCAGCAATACTTACACACATCCTACAGTTTTCTCTCTTTCTTTCCTACTTTTTGCTCCCAATCTATTATTTGCCTGCAATAAGTAATAAAAAAAGAAAAAAACTTATTAATGTGTGTCACATTGTGAGAGTTAGGTCCATATACCCACTATTTACCACTTATGCACACACATAAAAAGTTCTCAGAACTAATAATATAAATATAGCTAACACTACTATAACTAGTGGTAATGTCTCAACAATACCAATAAGGCCACAGGTTATAGGTTGGCTTGTCTCTTCCTCTATAGGATAATAGACATAGTACCCGCAATATTGCACAATCACTTAATAAATAATCAAATGAACATTTCACCATTAAAGGTGCTAAGGTCAGCAGCTGGTTATTACATAGGTCGTACTCAAAATGGTATGCCTTATGACAGACAATCACGTTACCACAGCACCAGACAAGGAGCAGAACACACACTTAAAGTAATCAAACATAATCAAGAGATAGGATACTTATCGTATACTACATCTTATAACACTTAATATCATGAGAAGAATAATAATCCTTATGGTCTTTCTATTTATAGCAGGACCCGTAATCCAGTCTTGTGGATCATCTAGATCGTGCAAGACATCCAAAATGAAACAGTCTAAAATGAAATGCTGGAACGCTAAGAAACAAAAGTATACCAGATGCTAATGGATCCAGATAGACTAGAAACATTATTACATTATTTAGCAGAAGAGAGAGCTCATCTCTATTTCGGAGATGATGCTCTTCAATTCAACAGATATACAGGAGAACTAGAGTTCACTGATGAAGCATTAAAATACATCAAGAAAGAGATGGAGATGCTTGAATTAACATTCTTTCAATTTGGTATTGTTCCTAAAGAATCTTTATGGGACAGAATCAAAAACCTATTTAAATAACTATTACCATTAATAGACTAACAACACCAGTAATTATATTTATATAAATACTATTGTAGTTAGGCCTTGAAGATTGATTGTGGTTAGAGTGGTAACCCTGATAAGACACCAGTAGATTTCTTTTTTTAGAATTAACATCTTTCATAAATTGTTTTGTTTATCTACTGGTGTCCTCTATCTCTTAATAATAATTAACATGAATAATAAATTAAATATTGCAGAAGAAGTTCTCAATAAGCTTATCACTAATGTGTTTAACATACAATGTGAGCACAACAGTGAACATATAAAAGAAATCATACTTGGAAAACTACCAGATCATAGCAAAGAATTAATATTACATCTTGCTTGTGTAGGTAAGAAGTATGAACCAGTATTCCCAGGAGACTATGTCAAAGTTAAGCCACCAGGCTGGCATAAAGGAGACAAAGATGGTTTTGAGTGGGATATACTTACTGATATGAATCTAAATCCAGGAGATGGATATGTATTTGGTAAGGTAATCAAGGATGCATCATACAATAAAGAAACCTATGACCCATTTTATCAACGGATCACAGTAGAACTGATGTATCATGATGAAGAAAAACAATACAAAGGTGTAGAACATGACTTTGCACCTGTAGATTTAATCAAAGTACGTGAAGAAGACATCAAGTATTTTGATATAGTACATGAGTTAGATGCCTAAGTTATCAAGGGAACTAATAGTTAGTGAGTATCAGAATATAAACAAGAACCCTGATATAAAAGGCAGGTTTGGTGCTTATATGAATGATAAGTACTCACTAAGGAATCTTGACCTAGCAGCAGAGGCTGATGATAATATGTCACTGCTTAGGATACTTAAAGATCATGTACAAAAATAATAACAAAAGGTTTGGGATAGTTATGCATCAAGTAATGACTGATCCAAGCCTTACTATACAAGCAAAAGGACTATATAGTTTATTGTCCTGTTATGCTGACAAAGATAGGGAATGTTTTCCTTCACTATCAACGTTAGCAGACACTCTAAATGTCACTCCTGATACAGTTAGTAGATATATTAGAGAGTTAAAAGCACATAATTATATTAAAAGAGTAGGTAGAAAGCTAATCATAATTTAAACGTTAGCTATTATACTGCTATTTATTTTTGAATTCAGATTAATAAATCTAATTATTATTCAGCCAGAACGGTTTAGTTTTTATAGCTTTGTTAGACACATTCTAACAGATGATTATACAATTACCCAACGGCAGAATAATAGAATGCTCACTAGAGCAGTACTTAGCATTGACAGATGATGAGTATAATGACCTTAATGGTCTGAGTTCAGCATATACTAAAGATGTGGGTAATCCGTTTTATAACAGTAGCATTAATAGAACACAACCACCAGAGATTGCAATAGAATTCATAGAAGAATTTGAGCCAGCTTTGGATGAGATTAATGCTTTTGAAAAACTTGATGACCCGTATTTCCATTCAGATGATATTTAATCATCAATAAAATCAATTATTAATTTATAAATTTTTTAAAAATGCAAGTAATCATTAACGCAGATGAGATGGGTAATGTTATCCGTCAATCAGAAAACAACTCAGAATACGGATTTGTTAGAGTAACACAGACAAGAGTAGGATTTAGCAACACAGGTTGGCTAAGACCTATGAACTTATCAGCACTAATACCAGGTAAGGTAGAAGACTTACAGTCTATGGACTGGAAAGCAAACCAGAAACTAAACGGTAAAATTGTAATCAAGGAGAGCTTAGAGCCATTTAACTCTACAAATCCTGATAGAGACATGAAGTATGCAGGAGATACAGGTATTGTATGTTGTGTAGATGGTCAACCTATTTATAGGAAAACAATGTTTACCGCTGATACTACAGCTGAGGACACACTAATAGCACATACTAATGGTCAAGACATTAGAGAAGCTAATGGTATTGTTACACAAGCTAAAGTAGTACAGAACACTACACCTGAAGAGGCGTTTGATACAGTTGATAACCAAGAGGTTGAAGAAGTAAATGAAGAGGATGAAGTAAAAGCTGAGGCTGAAGAAGTCCTTGAAGAAGAAACGTTTGAATTATAAGCCAGACGTTATAATTAGATAAGAGGGAATCCTGGGTTGAACGGTAATTTATTACCTACCAGGCCCTCTAATCTATAAATCATTTACTAAATCAATCACTAAAACCACTTAATCATGTTATCACTAGATCAAATATCAAAACTAAAATTACAACACAGAAAAGAACGCTATCAATACTATGGAATATTGGAGGAGTATCAATTACATCCACCATCTATAGTAAACTCATTAGATTATTCTAAGTTAAATCCTTATCAACATTTTTTGTTTAAACGTGTACTACACGGACTCAAGGTTTATAAACCTGAAGAAGTTAAGAAGTTACACTGGGACAAAAGACGCAGGATAACAAAGGTTTGGAAACGTGCACAAAGAGAGATCAATGCATGGAAACAAACTATTTGTAACAAGAGAATAAATGCTTATCTTAGTAAAACATTTAAGAGCAAGATTATAGATTATATAGTATCTATACCAGCAGAGGAAGTACTTGAGGACTATCATAACACTATGACATTCAAGGACTTAGGGATTACATATGAAGATGTTATACTAAAATTTATGTCACTAGGTTTGTTACCAAGAAACTTTTTTACATTAACAACAAATGGGAATTAGAAACTTTTCTAAAAAAATGCAGAAGGCAAATACGGCTTACAAGAAATTACGTGGGCCGTATTTACTGGAGCATCCAATATGCCACGCAAAGATCCACAACTGTACAATACATGCTACAGATGTACACCACAAGAAAGGTAGAGGTGTACACTATTTAGATGTAAATACATGGTTGCCTGTGTGCAGAAACTGTCACATGTGGATAGAAGAAAATACAGTACACGCAATAGAACTGGGCTTCTCAATGCCTAGAACTTATGAACAAGAATCAGATGAATAATAGAGAAATAGTCCAAGCAGATGCATTGTCTATAGCAATGAAACATAAAAGATGTGGTCTAGGGATATCAATGGGTGTTGGTAAAACACGTATTGCAATAGAACACTTAAAAAAGAATTACAATCCCTTTATAAAAGCATTAGTAGTAATACCAAAGAAATCAGTTATGAAGTCTTGGTATGATGAACTAGATAAAATAAATGACACAGTATTAGAAGATCATATTACATTTACTACTTATTTATCACTTAAGAAACGTAATCCAAATGATTATGATATAGTATATTTAGATGAGTGTCATTCATTATTATCAGGTCATGAAGTATTCTTATCACAGTTTAATGGTAAGATACTAGGTCTAACCGGTACACCACCAAGGGATAGACAATCAGAAAAAGGTAAGATGGTACAGAAGTATTGTCCTATGAGATATCTATTTGATGTAGATAAAGCTACTGACTCTAAGATATTAAATGACTATCAAATAATTATACATGAGCTGCAGCTATCTAAGCTACCATCACTGAAGAAAAAGAATAAGAACGGTGGACATTGGTGGACATCAGAGGCTAAAGACTATGAATATGTTACAGGAAGATGCAGAGATGCACAGACTCCAAAGCAACAACAGTTTGCTAGAATCATGAGAATGAGAGCACTGATGGAATACAACAGCAAAGAAATATATACTAAATCATTACTAAGTAATATGAATGACAAGTGTATTATATTTGCTAATACCCAGAAACAAGCTGATAGAGTATGTAAGTATAGCTACCACTCTACAAACAAAAAGTCTGAAGATAATCTAGAACTTTTTAAAGATGGTAGAATACATCAGCTATCTTGTGTCTTACAATTATCAGAGGGTGTAACAATACCTAATTTAAAACAAGGTATTATTATGCATGCATATGGTAATGAAAAGAAGACTGCTCAAAGGATAGGCCGTTTACTTAGGCTAAATCCATCTGAGCGTGCCATATGTCACATACTATGTTACAAAGGTACACAAGATGCAACATGGGTTAAGTCTGCACTGAAAGGATTTGATCAAAATAAAATTAAATATTATAACCCTTTAAATAGATAACTATGGGAAGAATGAAAGAAATATACATGAAAATGATAGAAGAAGACTATCAAGGAGATCATGATGCATACATTCAGGAGATGGCTAGAGTTAAGATTGAAGAAGTCATTGAGGAAACTTATGATGTAGTTGTAGATAAGGTATGTCCAAATTGTTTTGAGAGATCAAAGCTACATAGTATGGTACAGAAAGGCACGGAAGTTGAGTGCCTAGACTGTGGACAAGAGTTTGATGAAGTTGAACCGGGTGTTTTAAGATTTAAATAATGGAGACAATAGAATGGACACATGATGATGTGGATTTAGAGATAGATTATATATATACACCGGGAGAGTCATCAATAGATTATTACCCAGATGGTAGTGGTTATCCTGGTTCACCTCCAGTTGTAGATATACAACATATATGGGCACCACTTAAAGATAGAAGTGGGCATCTAATTAATGTAGATGTTAAGGATATAATAGAAGAAAGTTTAGATATAGACAGACTGGAGGAAGAAATACTTGAATTAAAAGATCTATGAAACATTTTACAAACAACGGAAAGGAGTATATTAGAAAACAATATCCAAATATTTATAATCATATGGAATCAAATAAAAGAGAAGAAGATATAAAATACAGACAAGGAAGAAGAAAAGAACAAGTAGAAGGTCATGCTATGATGGCATTGATTAGTATACTTGGGATAGTAGTCTTACTTGTGATAATGAGTTGGCTAGCATCATGAAAGACCAACTATTTGTAGAAGCTCGTGTCAAGGATGGAGAGTTACACTTTCCAATCAAGGCATTTGAGATAAAATTTAAAAACTTTTTAAAGGATCAGCCTGAGAGTGCTAGGCTGGATATATTTATTGGTGTCAATGATGGTAAGGGTAGTAACCCACAGCTAGCAAGAATACATGCTATGATCAGAGAGATAGCCAATGAGATAGGTCATACGTTTGAAGAAGTAAAGCTTCAAGTAAAACGTAGAGCAGGCCTATGTTTTATGAGAAACAATGTAGAATACTGTAAATCTTTTGCTAAGTGTGACAAGGAAGAATTAAATCTTGCAATTCAAGCAGCAATGGAAATAGGAGACTTTGGTGGTATGCAGTTAAGATAAAAAGACTGCATACACTTTAGCTTCTCTTTTAGGACTAAGCTTAATTGTATTTATTAATCTCTTTTCCTTAACTACTGGTTCTTTTACCTCATCTTTAGGTAAGTACTTAGGATTTTTACTGTTCAGTTTCCTCTTCTTTGGCATCTTGATCTGGTATATGTGTATTAATTTTATTTGCTAATATGTTTAGAGAATCTTCAAGTGAACCAGCTTTCTTAGCTTCTTCAGCATACTTTTTAAGTGTGTCATTATCTACAGGTAGATCAGTAAGTATTTCTAAACCTTGTTCTTTAGCAAATGATTTAAATAAATGTGTTAATGAGAATATAGTATATATCTCATGCTCAATTGGTGTCATGGCAGCATCTTCTCCGGTTATTTTACCATCAACAATACCGTGGAACTTAGTAAGCATAGCACCAAGATCCTCAGGCTTCTCATAGAACTCAGTCACATATCTATAGTATACATTCTGTAAACCAGGAATAAATGCTGTAGATACTACAACATCTTTGATGACCTTTGAGTAGTCATAACTAACAATTTGTTTATGTTCTGCCATAATTTTAGATTTTAAATACAAATGTAATAATAATATATGAAAAAACTAGACATAGATATAAATAATCTCAGAGAAAAATTAATTGAGAAGATAGAACCATCAGGGTGGGAACCAGCATTATCACCTTTTATAAATGGATTAAGCTTTGATATGATCATGAATAGCTTGGTATCACTTGTAGAATCAGGTAGAAGATTTACACCAAAGTTTAAAGATGTAATGAATGCGTTTGTTGAGTGTCCATATGATGATCTTAAGGTTATCATTATTGGGCAAGACCCATACCCACAGCTAGGAGTTGCTGACGGAATAGCTTTTAGTTGTAGTAACAAAGGTAAAGCTGAAAAGTCTTTGCAATATATACTGAAGCAAACCGTAGGGGACTATACTAAGACAGGTAGAGCTATATATACACCAGAAGAATGTGACTTAAGACGCTGGTCTAACCAGGGTGTGTTACTTATTAATACTGCATTTACATGTGAGGTTAATAAGATAGGATCACATTACAACTTATGGAAACCATATGTAGAATACTTGTTTGACTTAATCAATAAACATAAAAAAGATCTACCAGTTGTCATGATGGGTAGAAAAGCAGAGGAATGGGAAAGGTATTTTTCTAACCATACATTATTTAAAGTAAGTCATCCTGCATCAGCCGCATACAGAGGTGGAGAATGGGATTGTAAAGATGTATTTAACAAGGTAAATGATCACCTTGAAAAGCATGGAAAAGATAGGATTGTATGGTAGAATTTTGTATCTTTATAATCTTTAAAAACCAATAATTTATGTGGGATTTATTCCAAGTAATGTTAAGCAAAAACGTTACACCAAACCAAGTCCTTCTAATGTTTGGTATGAAGAATGGAGTTAGCACTCCAGCTGTAAATACCAAAGAAGAAGATAAGCTTCACTTAGTTAAAATAGGATACTTAGATGAGAACAATGGTGTATATTCATTGACACCTACAGCTAAAGCATTTTGTATTAGACTTGATAACTATTTTATTAAGGCTAAGAAGAAGACAGATATACAACTTATGGGTAAGAAGTATGTAACATGGATAAATGATTACAGAGAGATATTCCCAAACAAGAAACTACCTAGCGGTAAACCTGCAAGAAATAATGTGAAAGCATTAGGAGAAGCATTTAGATGGTTCTTTAATACATATGAGCATGACTGGGCTACAGTATTTGCTGCAACTAAAATGTATGTTAATGAATACAGAGACAAAGATTATATGTATATGCAGACAAGTCAATACTTTATTTGTAAACAAGATAAGCACAGGGTAAAACATTCTACTCTAGCGGATTATTGTGATATGATAATAGATGGTATTGATACAGAAGAAGATCACTTTAAAGAAAACGTAGTATGAAAAAGAAACCATCATGGGTGGGGCAGTATGCTGCATTCAATGAAGCACTTAAATATATGTATGCCAGATCAACTGGTGAGGAGAAATCTATATATACACCATGGCCTAAATTTAATGATGCTACTACTGATGGATTAGAGTGGAATACATTAACTGTAATTGGTGGTAGACCTGGTTCAGGTAAGACACTAATTAAAGACCAAATCATAAGAGAATCATTTCTATTAAATCCAAATGATAACTTCAGAGTATTGGAGTTTCAGTTTGAGATGGTAGGAAGAACCTCAGCTATTAGAGAGTTTAGTTCTATAACCGGTAAAACATACAAAGAGTTATGTAGTGCAGGTAGTATACTTAGTACAGATACATTGAACAAGTGTCATCAGTATGCAAAAGAAAGAGTTAAATATCCAGTAGATATTGTATCTACACCTATGACAGTAAATCAAATGCGTGATCAGATAGATCAATATATGACAGAACATAAAGGTATACCAACTATGATTACACTAGATCATAGTATGCTTGTTAAAAGAGCACCCTATCAGAATAGCACATTAGATATGTTATTTGAGTTAGGTGAGTTCTTTACACAGTGTAAGAGGGACTATCCGTGTTTGTTTATTTGTTTATCACAGCTAAACCGTAACATAGATAATCCAGATAGAGCTGTAGATGGCAAGTATGGTAACTATATTCTTGAATCAGATATCTTTGGTTCAGATGCTATGCTGCAACATGCTGATACTTTAATAGGTATCAACAGGCCAGCCAAGCAGAAGATTAGATATTATGGTCCAGATAGATATGTAATAGAAAATGATAGAACATTAGTGTTGCACTTCTTAAAAGCCAGGAATGGTGATGCAAGAATGTCATTCTTTAAAGCAAAGTTTGAGCAGATGCAAATAGAAGAGATGGCAACGCCAGCACAACAAGAACGTAGATGAGTTTAAATACTAAAAATATAAATAATAAATCAATGGGACTGACACCAGCGGAAAGGAAACAAAAAGTTTCAAAGCTAAGAGAAGAGCATGAAGATTACTTTCAGACAGAGGGTAAGATAAATGCACTATACATACCTAAGATGGCTTACAGGCCTACAGGTAAGGATGATCTACATGTTAGTTTCTTTCCTAGTGAACTAGAAAAAGAACAAGACATATATACAGAGTTTGTTAGTATAGACTATGACTCTGAAGATCCAAAGAGAACCTTATACCTTCATAAATATAATCCACATTGGAAAGAAGAGTATGAACTAATTACTTCAAGCTCAGGGTTTGTAAGACATATAATCCCTGTGAGTGAGCTCAAAGTAATAAATGATGTTACTAGTAGAGGTAATCCTATTGTTGATTTTGCTAACCCAAACTTACCTGATCCAGATAAGAAAGAGGTTATAGAAGATCCAGTAGTAGGAGCACTACATGATATCAATGATACACTAAATAAATTAATAAATGTAATTAAATCAATTAAGTAAATGGCACAGAGTATTTTAGTTATTGCTGATTCAGGTACAGGGAAGTCTACCTCAATCAGAACATTAGATCCAAAAGAGACTTTCATTATAAATATTGCTAACAAACCATTACCCTTCAAAGGTTATAAGAGTAAGTATACTCAGATAAGTAAAGATAACCCTAAAGGTAACATTACATCAGCTGCATCAGCTGCTGGTATAATTAAAGCAATGAATCATGTGAATGATAAAATGCCACACATCAAAACATTAGTTGTAGATGACTGGCAGTATATGAGTTCATTTGAATACTTTGAAAGAGCAAATGAAAAAGGTTATGATAAATTTACTCAGATTGCAGCCAACTTAGCACAGGTAGCTAAGATGCCTAAAGATATGAGAGATGATCTAACTGTTATATTTTTGACTCACTCAGAGGATTCAACAGATATAAATGGTAACAGAAAAGTAAAAGCCAAAACTATTGGGAAAATGATTGACAATACATTAACTTTGGAAGGTCTCTTTTCTATAGTGTTATTTGGTAAAGTAAATAAAAATGATGATGGTGAACTTGTATATGGTTTTGAAACTCAAAACAATGGAGAGAACACATGTAAATCACCTATGGGTATGTTTGAGGATTTGTTTATCCCTAATGACCTAGCGTATGTAAAAGAATGCATACAGAAATATGAAGAATAATTAATTAATTAAAAAGAAAAATTATGTTAAGTACTAAAGATTTGTCTGTAGGATCAGGCAGTATTAAACCAGTTGCCGGTCCAGGTAATCAAAAGATTAAAATTAATTCTATTACTTTTGATCAAACACCTTATGACTCTGATGCATATAATATTATGCTACATGTAGAAACAGAACCAGTTGAAGGAGAGTTTCAAGGTTTCCTAAAAGACATGAATAATCCTAATGGAGAACGTTATGAAGGCCAGGTTGGTAGAGTTAGATTCTCACCATATCCATATAAAGATACTGTTCTAGCAAACGGTAATGAGATCAAAAGAGACAATGAAGTATTAAAAGCTATGGTATTTCTTGCTGAAGTTGTTGGTAAGAGAAATGAACTAGATGCTATTGAGGCTGCTACTATTGAAGACTTTATGATTAAAGCTGCAAAGGTATGCTCAAACACTGGTTACATTAATGCTTGTCTAGGTGCACGTGAATGGGAAAACAAGGAAGGTTATGTAAACAATGACTTATTCTTACCTAAGAGAACAAGAGAAGGTGTGCCGTTAGAAGCTGTTGACACAGAGAATTCTAACATACTTACTTTTGATAAGAGTAATAATCAACATTTCAGACCATTAGTTAAGAAGGAGAATGCTACTACTACTAGCTTTGAGCCTGCTGCAGCTAACGGTGATGACTTTGATTTGTAGTTTGAATCAGTAATGATAAGGGTGGTTTTCGTGGTTGACTTACCACCCTTTGATTTACACAATAATAATTATATGGAACCAGATTATGAATGGATGTGGGAAGTAGAAAACGCTAGATAATGTTTAGTACTAAGAATTTAGTTCTACACCCATCAGACGTACCAAGCTATTGGGTATTTCAGTATTACTTAAATTTATCAGAGGCTCTTGTGGGCCAAGACATCAAGATTAAATCCATCTTCAATCCTAATGAGAGAACACCAAGCTTTTGTATTTATGTTGATAAAGCAGCAATGCAATATAAGTTTAAAGATTTCTCAACAGGTAAGAGTGGTAACAAGGTAGATCTTGTAAAGATGATGTTTAACATAGACTTTCCTATGGCATCTCAAAAGATTACTAATGATTATAATGCACATGTCAAAGCTGGAGGATTCAAATCCCAACAGCTAACACCTCAACCAAAGTGGGAAGTTCAGTTCATAAAAGATACTGAGTGGACAGAAGCGGATGCTTCATTCTGGTTGCAGTTCAATATTGGTAAGAGTATACTTGATAAGTATAACGTTAGGCCAATTGAGTATTATAACTTAGTAAAAGAAGAGAACTATAAGGTTAAGAGTCTTAAGATAGAAGGTAAGTATATGTATGGTTATTATGATAAGGATGGTAATGTATATAAAATATACCAGCCATATAGTAAACATAAGTTTCATAAAGTTAAAAGCTATCTGCAGGGATATGATCAGTTACAATATAATCAGCCGTATCTAGTGATATGTGCTTCTCTTAAAGATGCAATGTGTCTTGCTAGTATTGGTTATAATGTAGAGACTATTGCTCCTGATAGTGAGAATACTATGATTAAACCACATATAATAGAATACTTTAAAAAGAAATACAAAAAAGTTATAACTCTTCTAGATAATGATGAGGCCGGTAAGAAAGCTATAGATAGATATAGATCTATGTATAGGATAGATGGTCTTGTATTACCTATTTGTAAAGATATATCAGATGCTGTTAAGAAGATAGGTGTAAACCAAGTTCATCAGAATCTGAGACCTTTACTCAAAGAAATACTAAATAAATAATTATGATAAAACATAGATGGTTTATACCCGGCAATGTACCTAGTAGTAAGAATGGTAGAAGATGGACTGGTAAGTATTTTATTGCTAGCAAAGCTGTAATGAATTATAGAAAGGCTAGTAAAGAGTATTATGCTAAGTATGCTGAAGACTTCAGAAAAGAAGTTGATAAGCTTACTTCACCAGTTAGAATAAGTTTTGAGTTTATCAGAGGGACTAGACATAAGTTTGATTATATTAACCCTGCACAAACAGTACAGGATGATATGGTTAAGCATGGATGGATAGAAGATGATAACGCAGAGTTTATTATACCAGACTTCAAACAGTATTCTTATGACAAAGAGAACCCCGGTGTATGGATAGAATTAATATTAGATGAAGAAGAAATCTAGAAAGATAATAACAATAGATGAGTTTTTTACTCTGAGAGATATGTTCAGTGGAAGCAAAGAAGATGCAGCTATAGCACTAGCTATATATCAAGAACAATATCAAGATAAAGATATATTAGATAGGTTGATGTGTAAAGCTTTGATGTTCAAAGAGAGAGTTGACTTTTCTATTGCAGTTCAGTATACATTTCAGCTAGGAATGACTGATATGGATACCAAGAACATATATACTTATATAGATATAAATAAAATGGATGAAATATATAATGAAATACTTAATAAAATAACAGATGATTAATATTCAAGATAGTGTTGCTAAGACAACCAAGACTTTAATATTTTCTGAGCCCTTGTATGGGCTCTTTTTGATTGGTATCAATAAGAAATATAGCATACTTATACCTACAGCGGGTGTAAGTAAGAATAATATTGGAGTACAATTAACTATAAACCCTGAGTTCTTTACAGACTTATCACCTGATCATAGGTTAGGTCTAATAAAGCATGAGCTATTACATATAGCATTTGGGCATTTAGTTCTTAGATCCAGATATGCAGACAAGAAACTATTTAATATTGCTGCAGACTTAGAGATCAATCAATATATAAGAGAAGATAGATTACCAGAGGGTGGTTTATTGCTCACTAGTTTTCCTGAATTGGACTTAGAGAAGAAGAAGGGTACTAATTATTACTATGAGAAACTGTTGGAAGCACAACAGGATGGAACGTCTCCAACATTAGATTCTTTGATGAGTCAGATGCAAGGAGATACACCATATTGTCATACTACATGGGATGACTTTAATGATATGTCAGAGGCTGATAAGAAACTATTGCAAAAACAAATAGAACATCAGCTAAAAGAGGCAGCACAACAAACCATAAAAAAGTGTGGTAATATACCGGGGGAGCTTAAGAATATTATAGATAGAATTTTACATGTTGAACCACCAAAGTTTGACTGGAAAGGATATCTAAAAAGATTTGTAGGCAACTCTAGTATAGTATATACTAAAAAGCTGAGACGTAAGTATAATAAAAGATACTCAGCTAATCCAGGTCTTAAGATTAAATTCAAGAATCATATTCTTGTTGGTGTTGACACAAGTGGATCAGTAAATAATGATGAGCTAAAAGAATTCTTTGGTGAGCTTGTGCATATGCATAAGACAGGTCATAAGATTACAGTAGCTCAGTGTGATACTAAACTACATACCGTCAAGGAGTTTAATCCAAACAGAGATTGGGAAATACATGGTCGTGGTGGGACTAGCTTCCAACCAGTAATTGATCATTATAATGAAAGAAAGAGTAGATATACTGCTCTAATATATTTAACAGATGGTGAGGCTTATGCTCCAGATGACTGTCCAAACAATACGTTATGGGTACACAGTTCAAACTGTAGTATAAATGAAGAGTTACCAGGAAAGAAAATTCAACTTAATTAATAAAAGAAAATGGCACAAGTAAATTTAAATGTAACAGAACTTAAAGGATTTATTAATCACATTATTACTAACAACAGATTTTTACAGAAGGACGGTAAGAACTCTGTATCTGTTGAGGTTGTAGGTGAATCAGGTATTGGTAAAACTTCAAGTATATTAGAACTAGCAAAAGAAAATAAACTAAACTTTGTGAAACTTAACCTAGCACAGATTGAGGAGCTGGGTGACCTTGTTGGTTTCCCAGTGCGTCAATTCCAGATGTACAAAGAGAAGACTATAACTAAGCCAGCAAATAACTTAGCTATGGTTACAGCTACACAAAGAGCTGCTGGAACAAGCCTTGCTAACTTAAATGCTACAACTACAACTAAGAAAGTAGGTATGTGGGTTGATGAGCTAGCAGTACAAGAGTATCTAAAGAATGGATACAAAATGACTGGTAAGAATAGAATGTCTTATTGTGCACCAGAGTGGATTGCTGATAAGAAAGAAGGTGGCATCTTATTACTAGATGACTGGAACCGTGCTGATGTAAGATTTATTCAGGCAGTTATGGAATTGGTTGACCGTCAGAGCTACATCTCATGGACACTACCAAAAGACTGGCACATAATTTTGACTGCAAATCCAGATAACGGAGACTATATGGTTAACAGTGTTGACTCAGCACAGAAGACTAGATATGTAACTGCTAATCTAAAGTTTGATGTTAACGTATGGGCACAATGGGCAGAAGAAGCAGGGATTGATACCAGATGTATTAACTTCCTGTTGCTTCACCCAGAGCTAGTAACTCAAGAAACAAATGCAAGATCTATTACAACATTCTTTAATGCTATATCAAGCTTTGATAGTTTTGAAGATAATCTATCTATGATCCAAATGATTGGTGAAGGTAGTGTAGGTGATGCGTTTGCATCTATGTTTACTACATTTATCAATAACAAACTGGACAAGCTTGTAACCCCTAAAGATCTATTGACACATGACAATGAGCAATATATCCTTGGTGAACTTAGATCTTGTATTGGTAAAGATGATACATACCGTGCAGATATTGCATCTACATTAGCTACAAGACTTGGTAACTATTCTGTAGTATATTCTAAAGAGAATACTATTAATCAGAAACTTACTGATAGACTTAAGGCTCTATGTACATTAGATTATTTTACTAATGACCTGCAGTATCTTATTGTTAGAACCATCTTTAATGGTAATAAGAGTAAATTTAATAAACTAATGATGATCCCTGAGATTGTCAAAATGACTATGAAATAAAATGGCAAAGAAGACAGTATATCAACAATTTAATACTGATGCTTTAAAACATTTTGGGCTTGATGGTGACTCTAAATACGGAGTCATCGTCAACCATGATGTAGAAGAAGTACTAGTTACACAGGATGTAACTACATATGAAAACATACATTCTATATTGTATAAAGATACAGTTACTGATCAAACATTACAGATGTATAAGAAAGCTTTTGTACTGCCTAACAGTGAGGTATCACTTGACAGAATTAAAGCTGCATTGAGAGAGCATAAGATTACAGTTACTAATGATTATGAGCTAGCAGATCTTATAGTTACACATGGAAGATTCTCTGGAAGACAATTACAAAATGGTGAGAATATTCCAACTACATCTATGATGAATAAGCTGTGGAACTATGAGACTACTATAGAAGGTTCTCTAAATGGTACACCATCAATGGTAAATGCTTTAATCAAGAACTATGATGGTCCAGTTATTATAGATGAAAAGATAACTAAAAAGATTAGATATTATGATTTAGAGACTGATGAAGCTTTGTATGATAATTGGATGATTACAGGTCTTGCAGTTAACCTAGCTCATCTTATAGATACAGGTGCATTAGATGTTGTAGACGTTAGTACAGTATTGCATAGTTCAGCAAATAGATGTATATTAGATGAAGAATTATTAAGTGATATAATTGCTCAAGTTAATTCTCATAACAATGAGGATATAGCTTTGGTAGGTAAGATTATTCCTACCATAGATTATACCAAAAATCTGCATCTGTTCTGGGTTTTGACTCAAGAATGTTATAGAATAACTCATGCTTATAATAGAGATAAAGATATTCAGTACTGGTTGAGTCAGTCAAACTTCAGTAAGATATCTGATTTTAATGCAGAGGCTATGATATTATATCTAGAGGAGGAAGGACTATTGGATTCTAAAGCATTTAGATATTTAGAACCAAGAGTAAGAAGTGAGATAACAATACACAATAGAGACTTGTATGTATTTAAAGTCTCTGTAAAGAAAGAATACCAAAAATATTTAAAAAATGTATAATTATTATAAAATAAGTTTAAGCGTAAATAGCAAAGAATCATATACTTCAAATCAACTTAATGCAAAGTCATTTAATTTAGATAAAGAAGGTATATTTTTATATAACACTAGCAACTGGCATCTTACAACAGAAGATGCTAAGATGTTAGGTCTTTCAATATCCGGTGAAAAGCTAGATATACAAGGCAAAACTATATATAGATACCCAAAGTTGTCATTACCTAGACAGAAGGTGGACTTATTAAAAGGTTCATATGATGTTAAGGTATCAAGAAATCCTGTTACTGCTGATATTCATGTAGTATCAACAAAGTTTATTGAGAGTCTTGTTAAGTACAACTGGAATCCTGCATTCTCAAAGAGAAGAGTCTATGAGATGTTTATTAAAATGAGAGAGAAGGATTTGTTACATGAAGATCTTATGCCAAGCATACGTAAGATGTTAGAAGATACTCACAATAGTGATATGTTTGCAATTGATATACCATATGTATATAATAACACATTTCATGGTCAGAAGGCTAATCATGTTAAGGATGTAAATGATATTATATCAGAAACTAAAAAGACTGCATTGCATCAGAGATGTGGTATCATAGCAGATCCAGCTAAGATTAAACTATTTAATCAGCTTACTAAGACTACAGCTAATATAGTATTAGATACAGAGATTAGTAAGAAGATTGATGAAAGTTTAGTAACTCTTGGAGAAGAAGACTATGTTAACCTTAGTACACAGATAAAAAGTGATAATATAGAAGATAGAAGCGTTGCATTAGAGATGATGGCTAATTGTAATCTTGAAGAGTCATTTGATATTGTAACTATGATATATTATTTTAACTTTGAGTATTGTAAGTCAACTTCAAATTGGAATACAGTAAATGTAAAAGCAATGAAGAATAGACTTAATGAGATAGCAGGAGGATGTCAGAAGGCACAAGGATTTACTTATAATAGACTTGTAAATTTTCTTATTAAGCAAGGTAAGTTGACTCCGTTTGTTATTAAAACTTGTAAGGATATGATACATAAATATGTATTGAAAGCCATTGCGTTAGATAGTATATGGAAAATAGATATGGAAAGTATATATCTTAATGAGGATTTACAAAAACATATAATAGAAAAAGATGCATAAAGATGAAAAGAAAGAGGAAGAGTTCTATGCAAATAAAGATTTTTGCTTTAGCTATTCCTCTTTAAATAAACTTATATTTTCCCCTTATTTATTTTATAAGGACTATATACTACAGGATCGTGAGATTAAAACAGATAAGCATTTGATAGAAGGGAAGCTATTACATTGTTTGATGTTTGAACCAGAAAGCTTTGATAAGAAGTTTGAGCTGGTTCCTGATAAACTTCCTAGTGATAACATACGTAAAGTCTTAAAAGATATGACATTCCACACAGATGCAAAGACACTTGCTGATTGTGAGGAGTTTGTTATATTAGACTCACTTAAGTCTATGAACCTATATCAATCTTTAAAAGCTGATGAAGCTAGATTAAATAAGATTAGAACTGAAGAAGCAGAAATGTATTGGAAGTTTTTAAATAATAAAGATAAAGATGTAATAGACAGAGATACATTTGATAGAGTTGGTGTTAGTATAAATTACCTGAAGAATAATGAAGAGGTATTAGATATACTAGTAAATGATGCACCAACAGATTTTGATTTAGATCCAGTTACATATTACAAAGAACAATATCTTAAATCAGAATTAGTTGATTGTGATTTTGGTTTACATGGTTATGTAGATTTCTACAAAGTAGATACTGATAAGAAAGAAGTTACTATAGTTGACTTAAAGACAACAGGTAAAACTGTTGCAGACTTTAAAGAAACAATTGATTTCTATAATTATTGGTTACAAGCTGCTATATATATGAAGCTAGTATATGATTCTCTTGGTGATGATAGAGATGAATACAAGATACAGTTTAAGTTTATAGTAATAGATAAATACTACCAAGTATATGTATTTGATGTCACTGAACAGACAATAAATGACTGGGCGGATGGCTTTGCAGGTGTATTAAATGTAGCAAAATTCCACTATAATAGTAGAAATTACTCTCTTCCAATGGATATGTTAGTAAATAAAGTTAAATTATAGTATGGGTGTATACACAGAATATTTTCAGAAGAGTAAGGTCTTCTTATATCCTTTATTAAAGTTTAGGAAGGGGCTCAAGTATGTTCCTTCCCAAACTTATATTGGGTGGAGTGATGTTTATGATACTGAAGATATGATGTTTCTATGTTTATATAAAACAAAGTTGACAAACTCTTTTAATGAGTTTGCAAAGAAGCATCTAGTGGGACACCCTATGTATAGAGCTTATACTTCTTTATCAGAAAAGGAGCAGCTGTTTATGTTTGACTTCAGCAGATTCAAAAATGATTGGAAAAGATTCATAGATGGTAAATACTCTCAGTTTAGTCTATCAACCAAAGTAACTATATTAGATTACTTTGATGATAAGAAAACTGTTAATTATATACAAGGGTTTTTATCTCCAGAAGATGTACATGAGGAATATGCTAATAAACTTAATGTTAAGCTTGATATATTACAAAGAGTACATGAAGTATGTACTGCACCGGATATGGAGAAAGAAATTTTAGTTGATAATAATTATGTTTTATATCAATTATTAAAAGAAAGTTCCATATCTTTGACAAAATAAATAAACCAATATGGCACAAATAGGTCAGAATATGATGTTAGTTAATTCCACATTTAGGAATGCTAAATCATTTACATTAATTCCAGTGAGTCAAGACTCACCATATGTAGAAGCTATGTTTGATCCAGCATCAAGCATCTTAGCTGTTATCAGTAAAGTAATGAAACAATCTTATCACATGGTCCCTAAGTTGGATGATGAAGGTCAACCAATGAGATTAAAGAAACCAAACATGCAGACTGGTAAGACTGTTAAAGAAGAGAGAAGGCTGGTAGATACATTCTCTGAATTTTATCTTAATGATAAAACTGATATAGAAACTTTTATTCATATGTTTGCTGTGAATGCAGATACATTTGATTATAAACAATACTTTGTTGATGTAAAGGAGACTAAAACATCACCAATTATTTT
>Ga0098043_1000123_pt1 | contig 24671 bp, 14 predicted proteins | sample 9B_taG_FD_92581 | JGI IMG/M metagenome (GOLD analysis project Ga0098043, IMG submission 92581) | Marine viral communities from the Subarctic Pacific Ocean - 9B_ETSP_OMZ_AT15188_CsCl metaG | ecosystem: Environmental > Aquatic > Marine > Oceanic | place: Subarctic Pacific Ocean | collected 2015-01-10 | reverse complement strand
TGCAGGTCTTAGTTTAGAAAAATTATCAACAAACGAACTATCTAAATCTTTTATATTCTTCTTTACTTTACGAGTTGAAGAATTTCGTTTAATTACACCTGAATGCCATTTTACGTTGTTACCACCAGATGAATATGTATCTAGATTAGGCATTTCTATAGTACCATCTGCATCAACTACTAATGCTATACCATTATCACTTCGTAATTCCATACATCTATGGGCTGTTGAGTTATCAGTATCAATAACGAATCTAGCTGCTTCTGTATCAAGAGCAGAAGCTCCATCGATCTTAATTCCGCTATCATGAATATGAAGACGTTTATCCATTCCTGATGTAATTCCTATACCTACTCTGGTTTGATCACCAGCTAAGGTCATACGAGTAGTAGAGTTAGTTTGAAATTCAAAATTTCTAACACTAGTGTTGTGTCCGATAGTAAGTCCAGTATTATCCATATTAAATGTGGTTGTATATCCACTTGTACTACTTTCTTGGAAATTAAAAGTTGCAGTTGCATCAGTAGCTTTTATATCTAATGGAAGTTCAATATACTCGTTAACACGTAGTGTACCGTCTGCAGGTTCAGCTTCAGTTCCGTTATTTGCACCACCAATTACTACACCACCGTTTGGTATATAAACATTTTTAGTTGTATCGAAAAACATAATCCTATCGCCATCTGTTTGGACATCAGTATCATCACTAAAAATGAAAAATCCTTTTTCATCGTTTCCAGCTGCACTTCCATGCACTACTCCCATTGAAAAGTTATTTGACGTATGATTAAAACGCATGTAAGCGTGATCATTTGCCTCAGTACTCGTATGCTTAAGTTCAAGTAAAGGTTGTATTGTACCGTAAAGACCAGTTGAAAGTCGCAAAGCAGGTTCTTCATTTGCAACTATAATATCTACAGCAGGTTCAGCCGTACCATGACCAGACATAGTACTACCAGATATTACAACTTGATTTCTAAATATTGTTGGAGTATGTACATGATCAGTAGAGTCGGTAATTATTGTAGTAGCACCAATCCTACGAAATGTAAATCTATGTCCTTCATTCAAATCTATACTTGCCATATTTTATCCTCTTATGGGTTTAGTTTTTGACCAAACGCTTCTTGTTGATTACCAAATATATCGTCAGTAGCAAAATGCATGCCAACGGTAGTAATATAAACATCTACGGTGGCTAATTGAGATCCTGTATTAGCTAGTTCAATATCAGCTAAAGTAAATGCTGCAGTTGTAGCTATTTCAAAATTAGATGTAATAGCACCACCTAAAGAGCCATCACATACTATATTCTTTTTACCGGTAGTAGCATTACCAGATACATATCTTAAAAACGAGCCTGAATTAGCATCTGTTACCTTTACAAATTTTTCAGTAATATTGTGAGCTATTATATCACCTTGAAAGTTAGCACTTGAAGCAGATAATACACCTCCTGATGATACCTTGAAATTTGATGATGATATAAATCCTACTGGATCGCTTGTATCAGTTGATGTAGATATATGGAAACTAGTCCCTTTAGAAAATTTACCGTCATCAAAACTAAATCCTGCTATATTATTTCCTGTTTCACCTAATTTGAAAATTTCAGTACCTGTAGTGTTATAACCTACAATACCGAATTGTGTACTGTTTAGTCTACCTATTTCAATAATTTTACTATTATCTCCATCAGAACCTGTAGATATAAAAAGTTGTTGAGATGTAGAATCTAGCTCTAACCCACCGTTAGCAGTAAATCTTTGGATATGCGAGTTTGATAATGTCCAACCACCTATTTTACCTCCCGTAAATAATGCCTTACTACCTGTTATTTCACCATTTGATTTTAATCTTAAATTATTATTATCAGAGGCTATTTCAGTTTCAGATATATTAAACCCGCCAATCGTACCACCGGTAAAATCAACTTGTGAACCAGTCATATTACCGGAATGGTCAACTTTGAAATTACTTGACGATATAAAAAGGGTTTGTGTTACATTATTTATTTCAACACCTGTTGTTCTTAAACTATGGCCATCCATAGTAAACCCACCTATCCTTCCACCATTAAATAACACATCTGAGCCGGTTATAGTTCCATTAGCTTTTAATCTTAAATTATTATTATCAGATTTTATTTCTTCAGATGATATATTGAATCCACCTATATTACCTGCTGAAGAAGATATTGTACCTTTAAGAAATACATTATCAGTATATAAACCGAAACCTGATAAAGTGCCAAAATTATTATCACTTATTCCTGATAAATCACCTAATCTTACTTTTATATCTAAATCATTAACACCGGTGCCTGTTCTTTCAACTATATCAATATAAGGAGTTTCAGAACCAGATGTAGCATTCAATAAAATAAATCCTGTACCATTTGCTCCTTGTGAAACTAAAACTTGTCCTGATGACATACTTTGAATTAAGTTACCATTCATACTTCTAGATACAACCATTGTATTAGCAGTTGCATCTACTGAATGTACTTTCATTATTTCTTCTGTAAATCCGGTAGAGCTTGTAGCTTTAGCTAAAATATATTCACCAGATACAAATCCTGCTGCATTATCTACAGATGCAGTAGCTATACTACCCGATAAAATTAATGAGCCAGATTTTAATGCTGTTGCATTTGCTACTATTAATGCACCACCTACAGCTGAAACTGTTTCTTTTTCGAAAACTGCTGTTGATAATGTTCCTCTTATTCTAGCCTCTTCAAATTCTGCAATTCCATCCTCTCCTATTCGATAACCAGAACCTGCTAGTCCGCCAACCATAGACGATATAAAATTAGAAGTTTGAATAGCTCCAGAAGAACTAATTATTATATTGTTACCTGTAAGTTTATCATTACTTAAAGTCCAACCACCAACAGTTCCTGAAGTTGCTTTTACAACACCTGCATTTGTTACACTAAATGGTGCATCTGCAAATGTAGAGTCTCCCATTTGTATACCTGTTCCTGGTATTAGTGCTATATAATCTGCATCTGTTCCTTTACTTAATTTATCAGATTCTATAGTCCACCCACCAATTTCACCACTACCTGCAGTTATTTTTCCTTCTATAGTTGCTGCTGATGCAGTTAGCCTACCATCAGCTGATACTTTGAATTTAGATGATGAAATAAATCCAACAGGATCTTCTGCTGCATTAGATGAGGAAATCATCCAGCCTCCAGCTCCGGAAGATGAAATATATCCCTCTTTATTCATATGCATTCTACCACCTTCAAGCGCTTGAGTATCAAAGGACCAGCCTGCTATTTGGTTTAGTACATTTCCGCCATCGCCTAATGAAAATATAGGAGTTGCACCTCCGCTAAAACCTCGAAGACCAAAATGATTTGAAGCAAAATAAAAACCTGTTATATTATTGTTAGCGTCATGACCAAATCTAAAAAACGGTAAGCTTGGACTACCATCCAAAACAAATCCACCAAATCCATCTATATTGTTTGAGAATAATTTAGTGCCGTTAATTTCCCATCCGGCAATTTTTCCTCCAGTAAACAATACATCACTACCTGTTATAACACCACTTGATCTTAATATTATTTGATTGTTAGAAGATGATATAGTAGTTGTATCAATACTAAATCCACCAATCAGTCCAGCACTTGCAGTTATTGCTCCAGCTGTATCTACTTGGAAATCAGAAGCAGATATATGATAGGGACCATCAGAATCTAACATTACTGTATTACCACTCGATGATAGTGCTGTAGTTCCTATTGACCAGCCACCGATTGTACCACCCGCTTCTGCAGTAATGGTACCTTGCATTACAACATCGCCAGTATTATCTAAATGAAAATTACTAGATGATATTTCTATATTACCATTAGATCCAGATATAAATTGAGTATTACTACCTAAAAAGAATTTATTAGTTCTTATATCTAGCTCATTAGGATTAGATCTAAATCTTAAGAATGATTCACTACCACCGATTGCTTCAATACCAACACCTGAATACGAGGTAATACTACTTACATCTGATCCTAAAGAAAGTGAACCAGAGTAAATTAAGAACCCGGGTGTACCACCACTACCTGTAGCGTGATTGAAACCTTTATAATCTAACGTCCTAATTTCTGCCATATTTATCTCCTAGTCTGCTCTAAATCCTTGCATAATAATACCGTTGCCAATATTAACTGAACCTGATAGTATATTATCGTTACCACTTATAAATAGATTACTTCCGACAAAATCAAGTGATTGTGTAGTCAAAGATATATTTGCTATTTGATCTCTACTATTATAAAATTCAAACTTAAAATCAAGAATATCATCAGCTTGCGGAGTTTGTATAGGTATTTCAAAAAAAGTATGATTAGGAGTAAAACCAAAATCACTAGCACCTTCTAATGATAGATCTGAAAGATACCAATTACCTCTAGTTACTGCAAAAACGATATGGGCATCAGTATCAAAATCTGGTGTAAAGCCAATCTCTAAAAGTTTTTCGTCCATAAATGGCATATCATTAGGATTTACCTCTAATGTTGTATTACTATCAAAGTTTGCAGGCAATGTAACATTTGTAAGAGTTGGTGGTGAAGTAAAAGGCAATCTAATAGGGGTAGATGTTTGATTAGCTAACGATGATATATTGATAAAATTGGTTACACTATTTACTAAATGAGGTGCTGCGTTTTCTGTTTCTAGCGATACTAGCTTATGACCTAAATTCCTTGTATCAGAATTAGGAATATTACTTCCTGATATATAAACATCCATTAATGATGAAGATACTTGTCCAATAACACCAGCTGGTGTTGGTAAAGGTGGAGGTCGATATCCTTCTGCAGTATTAGCAACTCTAAATTTTATTTGGTATTCATTATTTTGAAACAAATCAATATTAGGTTTACTATAAACTTTTACATAAGGATCGGTAGCTAATGGTAATGCTGGATAATTTGACGAGCCTGATAACTCACCACTCCCTGAAATTTTTAACGATGATATCATAATACTATCATCATGTAAAGCATAAGGATGGTGACCGGATTGATTAACAGATTCACTGTGCCAAAAATTATTTATTATTTCTTGACTTTTATAATCTCCTATTCTATCGAATGCAAGGTCTGAATCAACGTTAATTAATAAATCTCGTTCTTGTAATAGCTGTGTACTTACTAAATCAAAATCAGCAAAACCTGCACTCTTCATATAAGTTTTTACTTTATGTACTGAACCAGCTATTGGATCAATATTTTTCATAGTTATACTTGCGAATGATTGTGAGTTAAGTGATCCGGTTGCAAGTATAGCGTCTTGTTGCCATTCAATAGAATAATTACTTAGACCGAAACTAGTTACAGGGTATGCTGAATTAACTGTTGAAGTTGCAGGTACACTTCGTCCACTACCTGGTAACGGAGATACACTAGTTTCAGATTGAACAGGTAAAACATATGGATCTACTTTTATAGTGTTATAATTTATTACTTGAGAAATATAAGATGTATAAGCAGGTAAATTTCCTGTCTGATTATCCATAGTACCTGGCTGTAAAGAATAGTTAGAAGGTAGAGTAAAATTAGGTTCTTCAATAGTTAACAGTCCACCCGCCATAGATGCTGAAAACCTTAGCCCGTGAGGGTCAGCATTTCCCATAGTTATAGTTGCATCACCAAATCCACTATAAGTATAAGAAAGTTGACCAACTGATTGACTTGCTATTGATGAACCAGCAAGATAAGTTTGAGTAAGATACTCTCTTTCATTTTCAAAAATTTTAACACCTGGTACTTTTTGGAAAATAATAGGTGTATCGTTAATTGCGTCAGGTTGTATAATAAGTTCTTTAGACCACTTTACATTATAACGATTTCTAAAAGATTGGGGTATACTTCTACCGTCTGGCCTTTGAGTAGCAACACCTAAAATTTCAATTCTACCTAGTCCAGGTGGTGTTTCAGGATATACCCATATCCCTACTACTATTCTACCTCCTGGATCAACATAATTATTTACATGGTGATATACGGCAGCTCCATTTACATCTGTTACTTGGATTAAAATCTGTGATTTACTAGCTAGTAATTGATTGTTACCAAATATCTTAAATATGTTTTTACCAGCTGTGAGGGATTCAGGCATACTATCAAGACGAAAGTACTCTGAATCAAATGAGGTTTGATTTATAAGTACCGTTTCGTTGAACTCAGGTTTAAGTATACCAACTCGTCTTTGTATCATTATTATCTCCGTATATCTACCTACTTTACGCAGGTATCGTATATAAATATCAAATAATTAGTAAATAACGTTACTTAAATCATTCTTTCTGCTTATTTCAACAGTACCATCAACCATATCTCTCATTATATCAATATGTGATATAATTAGTATAAAATCGAATTGAAGTTTTAGATAATCAAAAAGCATAGCTATAGAATTAATATTGTTAGTATCAAGGTTACCAAATCCTTCATCAATAGCTAGAAACGTAGGTCTAGGAAGACTTGATATATTAATTAATGCAACTCTTACAGCCAAAGAAGATATAAATTTTTCCATACCTGATGTCATTTCAAGAGGCCATTTATTATCTTCACCATATTTTATATACGTTAAAATATTTTTACCATCTACATCGAACTCTAACTTAAAATCAACTATTTGAGATAATATATTATTTATTTCTTCTTCGATATAAGGAAGTGTATCAGAAATAATTTCATAAGGTATACCATCACGTTGTATAGCATCTAAATAATATTCATAAGCTTTTAATTTAGTTTCAAGAGTATGAGCCTTTTTAATTTGTGTATTAATATTCTTAATTTGAGATTTCAAAACTTTTATATCACTATAACATAATTGACATTTAGATGAGACATTATTTAACTCAATCTGTAAATCGCTTTCTGTATTATTAAGTTCACTAATTTCTAGATTAATAGTTTTGTTTTCTTCTATAGCTTTAATGTTAGTATGATATTTTTTAATCTTTTTATTTATTTCGTTTACTCTATTTTGAAATCCATCTCGTTTTTCTCTAGCTTTGTAATAAGCTATTCTGCCCGTATTTCTTTCTCGTTCGATTTGTATAAGTAACGAATTTAATTTTTCTATTTTATTATAATCATCTATAACAGTAGCATTATTTTCAATAAATAAATTATGTATAGAAAGTTCTTCTAAAGTTTGTTTAGCTTTAATTTTATCTTGTTCTAAATCTAACTTAACAGTTTTAGACATTTCGATATATTTACTTTCTCTTTTTTTACAAAACTCACAATTAGGATCAAACTCACTTTTATTTTCTAATTTTTCAAGTTTATGTTTAACTTCTAATCTTAAACGATCACGTACCTGCTCTAATTGTGTAACCTTTGTTAAGGTTTCATTATATTTATTATAGTTTGCATTTACTTTATCTATATCATAATTTAATAGAACTTCATTAGCTTTTTTAATCTTAAGCTTGTTACCTTCAGCTATTTTTTCATCTGACTCTAATCTGGTATTAATAGTCTCAATATTATTATTTAATCCTATTAGCTCTAACTCTAAATTATCGATATCATCAAGCGGTACTCGTTTATGTAAAGTTTTAGTCTTAGCTAATACCTGCTTTTGTATAGATTTTATTTCTTTTTCTAAAGTAGCTTTATGTCCTTCGTATTCACCGTGACGTTTTTGATCCTTTTCTAATTTTTCTTCAGCATCAACTAATTGCTGTGAATAATCTGTACTACCAAAATCTTTTAATAATGCTTGTACGTCTCGTATCTCTTCGTTAGCTAATTTATATAAAGAATCAAACACGGTAATATCTAAAAATTGAGATAAAAGATCTTTTTTCTCATGCTGAGACATATCTATAAAACCTGTATTATTATTTTGTACTGACAGAGCAGTTAAAATAAAATCCTCATACTGACCTAGGTAGCCTTGTATATTTTTATCGGTTTCACGCCTCTGTTCTCCATTTAGAGATATATTATTTCCTTCTTCATCTACATACCAAAAGTCAACATCAACTCTAACTTTACCTTTCATCCAACCTTTTAGTATCCGCTTTGCTTTTCGTTCGATAAAATAATCTGTGCCGTCTATTTCAAAATTTAATTTACAATAAAAATTATTCTTTTTATTATTCATTATATCAGTAGCTAGCTTACCTCTACTACACCTATCAAATATACAAAAAGATACTGAATCTAGAATAGCAGATTTACCAGCGTGATTAGGAGCAAATACTCCTACAACATCTTTAGCGCGCTCAAAATTAACTATATTATCTTCACCGTAACTAAACATATTAGAGAATTCAAACTTTTTTAGTTTCCAGGTAACAGAACGAGATATTTCTTCATTAGGTATAAGTTCGTTCAAAGATTTATTTATACTACGAATTTGTCTCATCATAATAGAATCAATATCATGATTTTTTTCTATATATTCCTGTAAGAGTTTATTTTGATAGTTTATATCTCTAACATCTCTAGTTAATGATCTAGAAGTGCTTGCTTGACCTTTAATTTTATCTTGCTTTATAATTACTACATCATTAGCTCTGCATTTCTTTTTAATCTGCTTAAGTATAGTTTTAACTTCAGCTTCAGTTGTATTTTTAGTACGTAATCTTAATCTAGGATATTTTGGTATATCATTAATTACAGGCATTTTACCATCTTTAATATCTATAGTATAAAATCCATAATTATTTGATATATCAGTAAACTTAGGTTTACGAGTCTTTACATCCCATACAGCATATCCATGATGCTTAAACGCTTCACCAAAATTTTGTTGTATAAGAGAGCCTGGATAACATATCTTTTTATCTTTATCAACATATTGACGTTTATGTATATCACCTAATAAGGATATATCGTAGCCGTTAAATAAATCAGCTGTATATTCATCGCCTGTTACTTCATAACCTATATCAGTTTTTGAAGACTTGACAGGTCCATGGAATAAAGCTATTTTTGTTTCAGCATTAAAACTTTCTGCTTTTATATATGTAGAAGGGTGGTCAAATATACTAAATACTGTAAAGTGAATATTACCAAATTTGTAAACGCCTGAGTCTTTTAGATAATATAAATTTTTATTGTTTAGATTATTTACAATAGGAGTTAATGCATCTAACCTGCTAGTATTATTCAAGTTAGTATCGTGGTTACCAGTAATAATAATAGTTGGTCTAATATTAGCTAAAGTATTTAAGAATTCAGAAGTAATATCAATTAACTCTGGTGATATATCAGTCTTATTGTGAACTATATCCCCAGCTACATATATTAAACTATTTTCAGGTAAATCTTTACATGCAGAATAAAGTTGCTTAAATACCTCTCTATATTCTTTATGTCGTTGATAATTACGAATATGTATATCAGCAACGTGTAGTATTTTTTCTACTTTATCGAAGTTAAGTTTTATATTTTGAATCATCCAAACATGCTCCCTAATTTTTGCATCATAAGTCCACTACCTGTAATATTTGTAGTTACACTCTTTAATGTTGTTACATTCTTATAACCGATTTCAGAAGGATCTTTATCACCTAATTCGATTAAATAAACTTTAATACCATTTTCTATAAAGTATTGGCATATATCTAACGCTTTATCTCTAGCATCTGAATCTAAAGCTATGTAAATATCTTTTACTTTCTTTTCAATTATTTCTTTCTTAAGCTTATTTAATATTATTTTACCAAAAAGCGGAATAGCGTTACGTTTTACAGCTATAGCATCGAAAGCTCCTTCTACAATAGTAATAGGCTGATTCCAGTTTATAAGTAAATCAAATCCTATAATATCTTTAGATACTTTAGGATTTTTATGCTTAAATGAAGCATCTTTATAATAACTTCTACCTGTAAAGAAATTTAATTTACCATCTCTATCATAACTAGGAATAATAATCATTTTTTCATATTGACCTGTTTCGCAATAACCAATACCATATCTTACTATATCGTGTTTAGTAATACCACGATTTTTTAAGTACATAACAGCATTTCTAAACTCAGGATTATTTTTGTTGCCATTTAATATAAGCTTAAACTCAGGAGGTAATGATACATGATCTGCTTTTTCTTCTTTTACTGGAATATAAGAATCAACAAATTTATTTAAGTCTTTTATTTGCGTTACAGTAGCACCTATTTTTTTGAAAAGATTATATAATTTTCTTCCCTTAGAATTGCATACCCAACAGTGCCAATATTGTGTATTCAAATCTACCTCTAATTTATGCTTGTAATGATTGCATAAAGGACATTTGAATGAAACATTATTACCCGAGGTCTTTTTAGACCTACCTATAACCGATTCTAGTAAACTTAATAAACTCACAGTATAAATATAAGAAAAATAATTTAATTAAACAACAATATTTTTAATAATATCATATACGCCTTCTTCTAGCTTTACATTAGCAAATCTTCGTGGACCTATACAATCATTATAAAACTCGTAACTAGAAGATACATGAAATCTATGATGTATATTTTCTTCTAAATAATTAACTTGACCTTTAGTTTTACCTAATATAAGAATTTCAAATCGAAATTGCAACATTCCTAACGTTTTTATATCTTGATTTAATTCTTTAGATGATCCAGTATATTCTTTCCAATTAGAATCTTTTCTAATTACTTTACGTCTTTTTTTACCAGCTACTTTTACACGACGAGTTGTGCCGAAATATTTTCTGCCAATATATTTTCTGCCTGATTTAAGATTTGTAATTAAATATACAAAACCAAAATACCCTTCAGGGGCTTCTTCTAATGTTTTATTTTTATATAACCAATGACTCATATTATGTATCAAACTGAACGTTAAAAACTATGTCTAAATCAGATGGACTTTTAACCGGGTTAGCTAGTTTTGCAACTGCTAGTAACTCATTAAAGTCATTATATAATCCAATAGTAGTAATGTAAGGTGTAAACTCAGATGATGTTGCAAACCCTCTTAATCTTTCATTGTTTCGATCATAATTAACTCTTGCAGATGGATTATATGTTATGTTAAATTGTTCATCTTCAACTACACATTGATAATTATGAATAGTGTGTTCAGTTGTTCCTTGAAAATTTAGTGTGTAATCATTTAGAAATTCATTATAAGATCCAGTAACATCAGTTATCGTTAACATACCATGATTATAAAAAATATTACCAACAATATTAGTATCTCTATAATAAGCATTCAATGATGTAATCTCAGGAGTTGTAAGAGCTCTTCTCATAAGCTTAAATTTATCCATACTACCTTTGAATGGGTATATATAATTTTTAGCTTTATTGTTAAAAACATTTTGAAATACTGTTTGTAATTGACCATTAACAACTTTTTTATTTTCAACTTGACCGAAGTATGTTCTAGATTTGAATCCCCACCTTCTGGCACCAATATGTATATTAGTAGTATTGTCAGCAACTATTTCATCTGCCATAGGATCAGCTTTTGAAGTTTGAAGTGTACCATCAACCCAAAGTTGCATAGAGCCGGTAGCTATTTGTGCAACTACATGATGCCATGTATCATCATTTATTGCAGAAGAAGTAATTTCAGTAAAATTTTCTGTTTTACCTCTTAAGAATCTTAATTTACCTTTTCTAGCAGTTGTACTGTTATAAATATTTATTTCCCATGGTACTGTATTTGACCATTGACGTGATGTAACAATAACATTATGATCATGATCTTTAAGTGTACGATATTGATAAGTACCTATTGGAGGTAAAGAGCCTGCTCCTACAGGATAACCACCTGTAAAACTAGAAGTAACAGATTGTGATACTCCTGCTTTTACCCAAAACGAAACAGCAAAATCTGAATTCCATCTAGCAGAATTAGCTAATGTTTGTGTATTTTTTATTTCAACAAAACTGTTAGACCCTGAATTAATAGTTTGTTGGCCGTGAAAGTCAACGTAAGTAGTATCTTTTATTCCATAATCTTTGTTACTATCATAACCGGTACTATGAATATTAAATGTTATATTTTCACCATGCGGCTCAAACGGCCCACTTGATATATCTGCTAAATGTTCGTTAGCTGTTCTAAAAGTTGGAGTACCTATAAGTGGATTTCCTTTTATTAACTTCCAGCCATCATTAAAATCAACTTTAATTATATAATCATCCCTATCTATAGTTTTGAATCCAGCTAGCTGAGAAGAAAAATTATTATCTACTAAATTGCCTGTACCATCATCCACTAAAAGACCTTTCGGCCCACCGCTCATAGTAACAGAGCCTTCTTTTATTCTATCTCCAAATATTCCAGAAGGTATAGATACTATAGTAACTTTTTGATTTATATCTCTAATTTGTTGTGAAAGGTATTCACTGTCATTAGATTTATACGCATTTTCTACATCACAGTAGTATAAATGATATACAGAGTTCCATATATTTCGCTTAAAGTAATCTCCATTAGTTTTGGGTTCGTTTGCTATATTACTTTCATTAGGGTCACTAATACTAAAGTCACCATCAGAGTATTGGCCACTAAAACTTATAATGCCATGGTTAGCGGCTGTTTCATCAGTTATAGTCCATGATTTGTGAGCTACGTGCTTTTTATTAAGTGGTGTAGTTTTTACCTCTTTGTATATAGACATTATATACCTCCTTAATGATCAAGCTTAATTCTTATCGTAGTTTCCCTCTCAAAGTTTTTAAGTAATGGTTTACTGAGTTTTGCAACAGCTAATAATTCGTTGAAATCATTATACAATCCAACTGTAGTTATAAAGGTTTGTGGATTTTGAATAAATGAATTATGTAGAAGTTGACCATTTATCTGACCACTCGAACCTGTTCTTTGATAAGTGTGATTAGTAGAATAATTATATTGAGAGTTTTTTACTCTTACAAAATAGTGTGTTGATGATACATCTTCTTCAGCTCTAATAGAAAAGTATTTACCTCTATTAATCATATCATAAAACTTTCTATTCATTCTATCATTAGTATTTGCGCTGTCAGAAATTGTCATTCCTAATCCTGGTGATGATTGTGGTCCAAGTGTATTACCTTTTCTAAATTTATTACCTGAAAATGCAAATATTCCTAGTTCAGGATAAAATTTACCCCAGTAATGTTTATCACCAGATCCATCACTATAACATCCATCTGTTTCAGAACCACTAACAATATTATAAACTAAATGACCGTTAACAGTATCACCGTCAGAAATTGATGAATCATCAATTAATTTTACAACACTTGTTGTATAATGTCCAGCAGAAGCAGATAAATGTAACTCCCAGTTACCTGCATTTACACCTTGCTTAAATCTAGCACGATTCATGGTCATAAAAAACATTCTACCATGACCTGAACCATCTGTATCAGTAAATGCTGTTGCATCTGTAGGATCATCTAAAAGTAAATTTCTAAATTGAGAGAAAACTGCTTTAGTAGGTGAATTACCAATACTAGCACCTGTTTGTCTTACTGAGCCTGAACCTCTGAACATACCATAAGCAATACTCATTTGTACTTCAGCGCTAGTATCAGATACAGGATTAGCATTATAAAGCTCAAATTGGTAAGGTCCACTTACTGAAGCGGTTTGAGTTGAAGATGTATGAAATGCTGTTAAACTGGATACATTCCCTGTAAAAAGAGTTGATGTTACCCCGTTAACAACATTACCTAATATTACATCGTCAGTATTAAAAATTGTATATGCCATTTACTCTCTCCTAGTCTAGTGATGTATCTCTGGAAATAGTAACTGGAACAGTAACTGTCCCTCCTGTACCATTACCTGATATTGTAAGTGTTGTTGAAGTAGTTTGAGTAATAGAATACGCAGTAAGTTTTACTGACATTCCAATAACCGTCCCTGATAATTTATTTCCTGTTTGAGGGGGTATATAACCAGCTCCTCTAGCTTGCATTGCTGTGGTTTCAGTACCTCCTGTTTGTGTAGCCATTTCCATAACTTGCATTGAAACAATATCAGTATTACCAATTGTAAATGTATATCCTGAAGCATTTGCGTTGAGGATATTTATTGTTTGAGGTTCTAATGTTACTGTTTGACCTGGATTAGTTAAAGATATAGATGACTGTGCTAAAGATACTACAGGTAGTATTTGTGTATTTTTAGGTAATGTTACCAGTTTATTATTCATCGCTTGTGGATCATTTGTAAATGCTTCTAAAAGAGGCATTCTTTCTATAGCTTCACCATAAAACGAAGTTCCTAAATTATGTGAAGTATCATACATCGCATAATTTACTTCATCATCTGCAAGTGCAAACTTTGTAATACTGAGTGCGCCCTCTGCAAGTCTTTGTCTTCCAAGCTTGGTGAGAACTGCATCAACAGTTACAGATGTGTTATCTAAATATCCCATTTTTACTCTCCTATTCTTATATATAATAAATATACATTTAATTAATTTTTAGTAGTTATCTTACATTTATTTGTGAAGCTTGATTTGTACCCCCACTTCCACCTCTTCCTTGATTGTATCCACTCAATGGACTTACAGGATCGCCGAATGAATCTGTTGTTTGATTAGGATCAACAGTTATAATATTAGGATTTACTAATAAATATTCAGCAACAGGTCCACCGTCTATAGTTTCACTACTTCCAACATTAAAGTCAGGTGAATTAATTCTAGTACCTTCAATTATTAATCTTCTTTGTGCTGGGCTATAAATGTAGTTAGGTTGTATATCAACTGCTTTTGGATATAAATTTGATATCGCTTTTGCAGCTGAGCCAGTTACACCGGATTGACTTACAGGCACTTCAAACGCATCAGGCTTATGGTATAGATTAAATGTAGGTACAAATTTGAAATCTTCACCACCTGACCATATAGGTGAACCTGAAACATAAGTTTGTACAGCTGATTCTGTTGCTTCACCAAATACATCTCTTAAATATGTTGCACCTCTATAAAGATTAAAATAATCATTTGAACCACTTCTTTGTTGAGACGGTGCAGCTCCAACACCAATTAATGCTGATAAAGTACCTATGTCACTACCAAAGAAAGTCTGTGAATTTATTATTTCACTGTTCGGTAGATCATGTGTTGATGTTAAAGTTATACTAGATGTAAGTTGTAAATTTTCTTGAGACATACTAGCTATAGTTGCAATTTTATGTCTTTCAAGAAGATTAGGCCGTATTTCTATACCTACTATAGCATCAGCTCTAGCTGGTAGCATATCTTCAATTTGTTTGAAAAGTCCTTTGTTAAATGATCTTAAAAATTGAACAAATGCCATTACATTAGTTCCACCAGTATATTTTTTGAAATATAAATTTTTAAGATTTCTTAAACCTGTATATTCATATTTGTATTTATCTCTAGGATCTCCTATATAATCATCTAAATCTAATGAACCAAACTGCATTGAAATATCGGTGTCAATTTGATCTGCTGGAGATAATACAACTGATACATCTTCAGAATCTAACGGGTTAGAGTCAAATGATGATTGTTCAAATGATTGATCTCTACCTAGCGTATTGTTTCGTAAAGTATTATCTTCAATTCTAATTTTATTAGAATGTTTAGACGGACCTGCTGTGTGAGGAACTTTAACATAATACGTTTCAGATTTAGGAGTAAATGGTATTGATTGCCATCCTATAAACTTCGGTCTGCGAGTAGCATTCCATCCAATACTATATCCGCTTTCAGCATTATAATCATTTGGAATAGAACCTAAATAGTTTGTATTATCAAGAGTAAGTGTAGTACCTGGTGATGTTACATCATAACGTTTCAAATCTGTTCCTAATGGTATTCGTAAAAAGAGGTCATTGTAAGCACTTTCTATAGAATCACCTATTATAGAAGTTGGTGCTAAAGTATGTTGATGAAAAGCATCGGTTGATAAATACTCAGCCCATCCTCGTATTTCTTGCCATGAACCGGAGAACGGTTGTAAGTTAGTAAAATCTGATCCTGCTTGTCCAGATGAGCCTGATCCACCCCATCTTATTTTTTGCGTATCAGCCCACATATTCATATTATGAATATTTGCAGCTACACTAACCGATCCTGTATGAGTTAATCTTCCGTTGGCATGTTCAGATGCTGCAGCATACCTAAGTTCAAAAGTATTAGTAATAGATGGCTTAGCATGTTCAGTACATCCAAACGATATATTCCACCAATCATTATTATAAAAAGGTGCATAATCAGTTGAACATGATACAGCAGGTTGAGCAGCTGAACCAGATAAATAAAAAGTTACTCTTCCGTAATTAGCGTAAACTGATGCTGAACCTGCAGCGATTGCAGAAGGTGAATCATGACCTGCTGCAGAAGATGAATGCTCTAACATTAGTACCCATCTTTCTGTACCTGCACCATTTTCATCAGAACTTGCAAGGTGCATACTTTGAGTTGTTGATGTATCGATTCTAAATTCATACATATTTAATGCACGATTGCCTGAGCCTGATACTGAAAGATTTAATCCGGGATCGTCAAAATCAATAAATGCATGTGTTGTTTGTAAATGTGCAGAGCCTGAAAAATCAACAGCATAATTAAATTTTTGAATCTCTCTTTTATCAGCTGACCGTTTTACTGGTGCACCACCATATTCATCTATATTTAATATTGTTAAAGGAATACCATATGAAGTGAGCAATGCTCGTACACCTCTAGCAGTACCTTTAGTTTTTAACAGTAAAGGTAAATTATTTACTATTCGTTTCCATGTTTGCTTTTCTATATCACCTGATGAATGTGAATCTTTTTTTACAAACGTACGAGTCTCACTTGAACCGGATGCTTGATAAGTACCAGAATTGTCGGTACCTAATACATAATCCCAAAGATCAGCAGAACTGTATCCAGGATATAAATTAACACCAAATGATTTAGCAGCATCTAATAATAAATCTTTTGATATACCTTCTGATACCGACTCTTTTTGTTTATAAGTTTCTTCAAAATCCTTTATAGTATGAAATATTGTATCAAAGTGCTCACCAACCATATCCATAAATACTTCATAAGATTGATTTTCCGAATCAGTTTTTATATGAATAGGTATTGAGTTTCTTAACATAGACATATTTGTTTGATCGTAAAGTGATGCTGTAGTTAATTGAGCAGTATACCATGTAGTAGCTTCAGATGATGTAACAGAGAATAAATTATATCCTAATCCTGTTCTTTCTGAATTAGATTTAGGCCACGTAGTTGGGTTTAACGTAATCTCACCTTCGTCGGTATATCTTGTTTCAACTGATGATGATTCATAATATAAATGCTCTTCATATGGTGTAAAACTTCTAATGAATCCTCTTTTCAAATTATCAAACTGCAATTTATTAGCTATTACATCTAATGAGCCAGTTACATCACTATCAGTTCCTGCAAACCCGTCACCTAACGCTAATGATTTAGATTCATAATGTTCTATTTGTTGAATCTTGTATCTAAAGTTTTTCAGCCTTTCTTCAGCAGATGAAAAGTGAACAAAGTTTTTATATTGAGTAAAATCATAATTTACTTCAATTCCTGATCCGCTAATAATTTTAGCTTCTAATCTGTTTTTAATATCTTGATTAGTACCAACTAATTCTTCTTCATTCTTAATTAAAGTTGCTTTAGCTGAATTTTTTTCTAACCCAAGGCGTAGATTCGGTCCTCTTAACTCGGTAAATGATTCATCTATTAAGAAAGGAATATCGATATCAACGTTAACATTGTAAGGTATAAATAACGGTCTTAATAATGAAACATTAATACCTGCTTTTAACGAAGGTGGTACAGGTGATGCGAGTTTTAATATTAATGTGTCAACTGGTTCAGGTTGGTCGTTCGGACTTGACACATCAGGTTTAGGAACATACTCATGATACATCCAATTTAATGCAACAAGATTTAATTTGTCACCTGATAAGGGTTTAGTAACTTGTAAGTATACGGGCCATATATCATCTACAGATCCAGCTACTCCTTGATTACCAACAAATTGTATAAATTGAAAAGATCCATCAGGATTTACTTCTCTAACACCATCATACACATACTTACCATCACCATCTTGGCCTATTAACCCTCGCTCTATCCTATGAGCAGCATATTGCGCTTCAGAAGAGAAAGCTAAATTTGTAGAAGGATTATACCCCTCGCTAAATTTTGCAAAATAAACAGTAGTATTAATATTTGGATTATCAGAGAAATTCATATACTTCCAATAGAATCCATCTATTGGTAGCGTGCCGGGAGTTTCAAAATTATAAAAATCAGCAAACGAAACAGCATTTTTAGCTGTTGCTTTTAATCGAACTTCTGTACCTGATTTAGATACTTCAATTACTTCTAATTTACTATGTTGAATCTGATTAGGTACAGCGTCGTCTACATCGACAAGTTTTGTTTCATTATTAGGGTCAACAATAGCATCATAAATATAATTTCTATATCCACTAATTTTAATCTGATAGCCACCGCTTGTTCTACCAAATTGAGATGCAACTATCTGAAAGGTATCTAGATGAAGTAACCCTGCTTCATATTTTATACCACCTATATTACTAATATGACCAGTAAAAGTACTTACAACACTATCAACTTCATCTAAAAGATCTATAGTTATTAAATCGAGATTAGAAGGTGCATTAAGGTAAGTTTCACCAGATGTAATTTTTATAGTGTTACCTAAGTTAGGATCAAACTCAGGTGCGTGAAAATCATCTAATATAAATTCTGTTCTATCTAAAGCCATCTTTATTCACCCTTTGTATAACTTACATTAAATACACCAAGATCAATATCTTGTACTGTATTTGTTTCTGTATTAAATGCTGTATCTAATGTTAGCTCATTATTAACAAAGCTAAGATTTTTTTCATAAAATACATCTATCTTCTTACTAAACCAACCACCCTTTCTTACTCGTTTTTTAAGATATACTTTACCTGTAAATGGCCCTGGCTTCTTTTCGAACATATATAAATCGCCCTCACCTTTGTCTATTTCATCATAAAATAGAGCAGATTTTCTTCCTTGTGTTAAATCAAATACACCTATATCAGCTAATTGTCCGCCGCCTTTATTTCTATATTTTGTCTTTAGTCTACCGTTATCGTTAAAAATTTCAGGAAAAAAAGCCATAGCATCCTGATGTCTTCCTTTCTTCTTATCTCTATTCTTAAACTTATCGTGCATGTCAGTACCAGGTCCTTGGAATACTCTTTGACCATCAATTGTAACAGTAGCTGTATTTTTCTTAAACTTTCTTCTTCTTGACCATTTATCTTGATCGAACGGGTCCCATTTGAATCTTACAAAAATTCTTCTTGCTTCATATCTTGGATCAGGTTCAAATACAGCTCTTTTATAGTTAGGGCTATCGGGATTATTATCGTATACAAATGAACCTTCGTAAGTAGATGAAAAGTTATCTACTTCACTATCACCTAATCCTGATACATTTTCTAGTGTGCCAGAATCATCTGAATTTATAGCAGCAAATTTTACATCTTTTCTAAATTCACCTTTATCATTTTTTACTACACAAGTTAGCGTTCTAGGTATTACTGCACCTACTCCGTCTCTAACCTCAACTGTTCTATCTAACGCTGAAAGTCTTAAGAATGGCTTACCTGAGGCAACTTCTTTACCATCTAATAGCCAACTTACCTCTGCGTCTGGTATTTTTATTGCTTGTATATCACCGTTTTGATCAGGCTCATAGTGACTTATAGCATTTGCGGAATAAAATAATGCAGGGTCTTGAGTAAAGAACATATATGTAGGATCAAGTGTTGCAACTGTAGGCCATCTATGACGTTCAGTCCACTGCTCAATAGACCAGTCACCTAAACTTTCTACTCTTGGATCTTTTGTTGGATCAGTAACACCACCAAAGTTAATTACACGTGACCAATTAGCGACATATACATCTAACGATTGAGGTGGTGTATCAGGGTATGTAGGTTCTTTAGGTAATAGTTCAAATATTTTTATATCTTGAGCTTCTTCAATATCACTCTTATCAAAAATAGGATTACGTAATTTTCTAGATAAAACATTTATAAGATCACCATCCTCAAATTCGTCAGTAATAAAAAACGAATCATCAACATCTATAGTTCCGGGTGTTTCACCTATTATGTTATAAATAGAACCAGTATTAGCTGGTGATGTATCAGGTTTAGTATCAAATGTTGATTCATAAGAAACACTAGTTCTACCATTACCCGTAGGCGTTTCTCTTGCGTTTGCGGTTTGATTTGTATCTGCCGTAAACGAAGATTGTCCTGATCCTCCACCTGATGCTCCGTATGCCATGTTATCTCGCTATTCTAAAATATAAATTTGGTTTATAATGTTTTGTAGCCACTACATTAGTGCCTGAATAATAATTTACTTTGAATTCTACACAATAATGTCTTTCAGGAAATAATCCATTTGTATCTAAATCAAAATAATTTAACGTGTTACTTGTTCTACCGATTTGAGTATAATTTTCATCATGATTAAGAACATATTCATTAGTTGCAACATCTTTAATTGCAAATGAAGATGATTGCGGTAAATAATGTCTTGAAATAACACCAGCAGCTCCAACTTGAGAGCGACCACTATATTGTTTATCAATATCTACAAAAATTCTAGTAGTATCTCCGCGTCTATATTCAGGCTGTAATCTAGGTCTTATGTTTATAATATCATTTACAGTAACTTCGGAACCAGTTGCAGCTACACCAAAAGAGTTACTTACATCTTTATATCTTGCTTCTAACTTTGGTGGATAAATAGTATTAGTTTCTCTTGAATAGTAAGATAATTTTCCAAATTCATTTTCATCACTTTCTTCAGAGCTTACTCGCTTTACTATAAAACCAAAATTCTGTTTAGCACCGCTATGAAAAACCTCAATCATTTCTGTTACATCTACTTCAATATCACCTGTAACATTGCTAAATGTTTGTATAACAGATTCAGATGCATGTGAACCAGAAAAGAAATACCCACCAGCATCTTCCCAAGCTTGGACACCTTTATTAGTCCATGAACATCCGTTAGTAACGATAGGAGAACTTGTAAATTTTCCTGAACCCATAGTCCACGATTCTCTCATTGGGTGAACTACTAACTTATAGGCTAAAGGTACATCAACTTCTTCTGATACAAACATCTTTAAGAAATATTTTAAGCTTCCTGAATCCGAACCTGTGTTAATTCCTTGAGCAGCTAGAGAAGCAGAAACAGTGTCAGTATCAAACTGTATTACAGCTCTAGAGCGAAATAAATCTCCTCCTGATCCAGAAACATCTTTTCGTATATCAAGTATAGGATCTAGACCAGTATTCATACTAGCTGTATGTTCGTATAATGTTGCATCCTTAGATGGAAATATAGTCTTTATCATAATTATCCCTAATACGTTATTACTTTACCACTAATATCTTTAGACGGAAACTTTATTTCAAATACAGAAGGATCTAATGATGGATAAATTACATTTTGATATTCTGCTTCTTGTAAATTATATCTATGTTCAGAATAATCTCCATTAAATAAATTTTTAACCTTTACATCTGTTACTGATTGCACTCCTAATACATTAGCTAAACATAAATATATGTCAGTTAAATAAAGAGCACTTGCAAAACTTAATTTATCAATATTATATTTATCACTTAATGATTTTATGCATTTTAATAATACCTCGTTCGAATTATGTCCCGGTAATACGGTAATTTCAAAGTCAATACCTATATTAACTATAAAACCATCTTTTATGTTGATAGCATCGGTTAACATTCTATATTGAGATAAATATGTTCTTAAATTATCTTTAGCAGCTCTTGGAACAGTTGTTAGCTGTTTATCTTTATTATAAGTTAGTACATATAAATTTACCGCTAATGGATTATTAGCACTAACTTCATTTGGCAACATTTGTTCATCTGATGCTACAAATGCTTTAGCAACTGAGCCAAATTTAGATGGCATACTTAAAGCACGAACTACATAATCTTCTCTTGTTACCATTCTATTTTGAGTAGCAAAATAACCTAGAGCATTCTGTCTAACAGTTTCTGTATTTTCAGAGGCTGCACCACCAGATGCAGGCTCTTCATTATTAATAGTTATAGAATCAACAACAGCAGTTCTTGTACCGCTTATTAAAGTTTTAGCAGGATCAAATGTTACCGTTTTACTATCAATATTAGTAATTGTTCCACTTGGTACATTTGCACCTAGTCCATACCCTTTTGTGTATCTTACTGTTAAAGTAGTATTGCCTGGAGCTTGACCATAAACATCTGTATAAAGAAAGTTAGAAGGATCAAAAGATTTATCTAAATTATTAACACCTGATGGTAAGTTTGAACCAATATTTTCAGGATTAGGTATAATAGTTTCATCTTGATCACCGGTAATACCTGCACCAAATCTTAACTCTATTTTTTCACCTTCGGTTATTCTAGTTGTAAACCTTCTCTTAACTGTCTTTAATCTTAATACATAAGGCGTGTTAGTAGAACCTTCAGATAAGTAAGGATCATTTGCTATATCATTTACTGATTCATCAAATACAGTAGATTGAGCTAAAAATGGAACTTGTGTCCAACTATTACCATCTGAATCTACAACCGAATCAATACTCTGTACTTGTGTATCATTAACTGTAAAAGAAGGGTACTCTCTAACTGGTCCGGTTTGTATCTGCTTTACCAATTTTTGGCCACTCATAGCATTTACTGTTTTTGAAAATATATAAAACTCTGGTCTACCAGTAGATGCATCTGTTGAATATACTTGTATATCAGTTTGATCAACAGAACTAGAAACAGCAAAATCAACTACATCATTTGTATGAAATTTAGTCCCGCCTGCATCTGATATAGTCATACCTGATGCAATACGTGGTGCATAATCATAATTAGGTTTTATGTTATTACCTGTACCTGCAGAAGGTATCAAGCACATTACTTTTATATTTACAGTTGCAGGTGCTGTTAGTTTAGGCTTATACCCGAAAGCTTGAGCAATAGCATAAATATTTTTCTTTTCTGTTGCTCTATGAAGCATCGTTTCTTTCATTGCATAATCAGTATAGAAAGAAAGAACATCACCTACATATGCTGCCATTTCAATAAACATAGTTGAAGGTGAAGCTTCTGAAAAGTCAGTTACTGAACTTGGAAAATAAGTTTTAGCAAATTCAATAAGTTTATTTTTTAACCCACCGAAGTCTCTATGTGTATATTTTACATCTTTTATTTGATTTGATCCATTATAAGCCATTATACTTTCACCGCTAAATTAAGTGTATTGTCAGGCGTCCATCCTTGAACACTATATGATACTCTTACAAATATTAAATTCTTATCTCTTTGTTCTTGTACATCAACATCTTCTATAGTAACAAACGGCATCCACTGCGCTACAGCAGATTTAATTGCGTCAGAACAAGCTAATGTTAATGTGTCTTCATAAAGAGGTTCGAAAAGTAAATTGTAAAGATCACTACCAAATGTAGGTTGCATAGGTCTTTCACCTTTCATAGTTAATATTAAATTTCTTAAATTATCATGAATCTGTTTAGTGGTAGTAAAATTTTGATTAGGAGTACCAACGTTCAAAGGAAATCCAATACCTACAGCTATATCACCTGAAAGTACAATTTGCTCGCTTGATAATGATGGTACTAATTTTGCCATTATTTCTTAAACCTCTTTACTAATTCTGAATAATCTCTTGTCATAGCTTTTGTTACAGAAGGATCTACTTGATCAGTTGAAACTACTCTACCATTATGTCCTTGTAATGCATTTGGTGGTTGGTCGTACCCGTTTTGCAAAGCAGCAAATCCTGCTCTTGCATCATTGGAGGTGAATTGTTTCATAGTTGGAAAATCTTCTTCTGTTTGAGATAACGCTTCGTTTAACGTTAAGCTACCAACATCGGATTTTTGTTTTTGCTCGTTTAATACATTTCGTACTTCTTTTTGTACTTCTTCACGTACTATTTTTCTTATAACTTGAGCTAATTTATTTATCTTTGCCATTTATTTTCTCCACAATTATGGTATATATAATAAATATAAACCACTTCTATTTTTGCTTTAATGCTTCTAAATTACTTTTTAATGAATTTACTGTTGTACTTATATTTATAGTATTTTGTAATGAAGTACTAAACGTAGGGGACTGTACACTTAATAAAGTTGATCCAACTATAGGTACTGGAAATGTTTGTGTTGCACTTGCTCTAGCTTGATTTTGTACTTCAGTTGATAATTTAGATACTTGATCAATTAAATCTGTTAAAATATCTAATACAGTATCAACATCATGTTGCCAGTTTTGAGTGCATAAAGCAATAGTATTAGCAGTAGATAATAATATAGAATCTGTTTTAGTACCAATAACTATTCTGTCACTATACATTACAACTTGACCTGAACCAAAATTATTTAGATTATTCTGAAAGTCAACTGGTAACTCAGCTTGAAGTGGTATATTTACCTCTTGATCTGAAATTAACCATATACCAGCACTATCGGTTTCAAAATCTTCTACAGGAAGATATCCGTTTCTTATAATAGTTATAGGCGATGCACTATTAGTAGTACTTTTCCATGGTAAGTCTAATGTTGGATTAGACCCAGCTAGTCTTATGCTTTGA
>Ga0098043_1000122_pt1 | contig 24849 bp, 44 predicted proteins | sample 9B_taG_FD_92581 | JGI IMG/M metagenome (GOLD analysis project Ga0098043, IMG submission 92581) | Marine viral communities from the Subarctic Pacific Ocean - 9B_ETSP_OMZ_AT15188_CsCl metaG | ecosystem: Environmental > Aquatic > Marine > Oceanic | place: Subarctic Pacific Ocean | collected 2015-01-10 | reverse complement strand
ATTTAACTATTGACTGTTATTAAAATAATACTATGAATAACGTTAAAGTATCAGAAAAAGAATTTAAAGCATATCTACAGGTTCAACAATCTGGAGTATATAATATGCTAGATAATGAGGCAATAAAAGCCACAGGATTATCTAAAGCTCAGTATATGGATATATTACTGAACTATAAAAAATATTATGAACAATTTAAAATAGAAGAAAATGCCTAATCATTGTAGTAACTGGTTTTATGTACAAACTAGTGATAGTATAGAATGTAAAAAACAGTTTAAAGATTTTATAAAAAAATCTGTAATTCTTAAAGAGGAAAAAGATAATATAAGCTTATCTAAAAAACATGATAACTTTCATGGTTCTTTATACACTTTTACTTTTGATGGAGGAGTACCAATGCCTAAAGAATTAGATGTACGTAAAGGATATCCACCTACAGAAGAAGAAAAAAAACAATTGAAATCTAATATTGAAAAATATGGATATGAAACTTGGTATGAATGGAGATTAGTTAATTGGGGAACCAAATGGGATGCGTACGATTATTATATAAACGAAGTAAATGATACCTATTTTGAAGTATCATTTGATACTGCATGGTCGCCTCCAACTGCTTATTACTTAGCATTAAGTAAGAAATATCCATTGTTACGTATAGAAGTAGAATACTCTGAATCAGGTATGGACTTTGCAGGAAGACAAAGTTATTTTGATGGAGAACTTGTAGATGAAGTAGAAATGAGCTGTAGTAAATATGAGTTTATAGAAGACCCAACATCATGGTGGGATCGTTTTTACGACTACGCCCAAGAGGGATTGTACGGAACACTTGAGGATTTTAAAGATCATTATTCAGATCTATGGGAAGTAATGAAAAAAGGAGATAGATTAAATATTAAAACAACTCTAGAAAAATATGAAAATGAAGAAGCCAATAGCTAGTCCTGATACGGACACATCTTTTGTATACGAGGGTAAGATTAAAGTTTATACCTATTATGGCGGAGAAGCGCCTAATAGGGTAAACTACTGCGACAATTTGATTCAAGCATACCATGAACAAGAGGGAGCTGAACATTATGAAGCAGAGATTATGAATGTAGAAATCGCAACAAAAATGCTTAAAGGCATGTTAGAATGGAGCGATAGAATAGGTTCTGATGAAATAACAGAAATCAGAACTATTATTAATTTATTAAATAAAGTATACTTATGACAGTTAAAGACCTGAGAGATTTTTTTCGTACTCTCTCCTCCGATGTTGAAATTATTGTTTCTCAAGATCCTGAAGGTAATGGATATAACCATGTTGATTACGATGTTGGGAGGCATAAACTTAAAAGTGGTAAAACCGCTATAGTTCTATACCCTGTAGATAGAGGAGTATTACCAGAAGAACTTTTTGATTTAGACTAAAACAATTAATTATGTGGTTTAAAGATTTATTTGAAGCCTATGATAGTTCTTACACAGCTTATGACGAGCTAAAGGCTATCAATGGCGAATTACAGTTTGTAAAATCACTTACTAGTGATAGTAACATGCCAGAGGCTGTAATCTTTCCAAGTGACGTAAAAACACTTGAAAGCGTATGTTACATTAAAATTATAAATGCAAATAAAGCATTGCACAAAGACTTGTATCAAAAGCTTATGGACTTATGCACGAGGTTTGTAAACAACTTTCCAAATCTTACGGATGATAAATTCGCTGATGAACTGTCTATTATTCAATCTAATCATTATTCAAATATCTAAAGATGGGTTTTTTACATGTAGTAAGAATTGCTGTTGCTTACAAACTTGTTAGTATTATCGGCACAGAAGTACATAGATACATCAAACAAAAAGTCTATGCTAAACAGACTAGAAACAATTCTAAAAATCGTTGGGATTATTACTTAGAAAACGAATTGCTTAAAAAGTATTCTAAGTATCTAAAGTCTTTTGGTGATATTAAGCTAGTTCCAGACTTTGCCGTTTCAGGTTCTATTGCTAACATTCCTAGACACGTTAAAATTAAAGTGTACAAGGATGACAAAGTAATAGCAACTATTGATTGTGAAAACAAACCAGTAATCAAAAAGATGTTTGATAGTCATTATATTGATACTGAAATTGTTAAATTTAAAGTAGTAACAAAAAATGAAGATATTGGAAAAGCAAACGGAAACCCTATGGAATCAACCAATGAACGTAATAACGGAGAGGTTGAAGGAGATCCATCGGTCTTACAGAGAGTCAGCAGCATTATTGGGATGTCTAAAAGATTCTAATGAAGACAGCGTGTACTTTGAACTGCTTACGGAAGAACATCTAAAAGCTAGTGAAGCATTTAAAAATCTAGTTATCTCTATTGCAGAGCTAGATAACTTACTTGAAAACAACTACGAAAGTAAAATACACTTGAATTGATTAGCAAAGAAACTGTACTAAACAAAGTACAAGAGCTAGACATATTTCAGTATTATATTGACGAGCCTATCAGGATTAACAAACCTATTAAATCACCACTAAGGAACGAAAAGAACCCTAGTTTTGTGATATACAAGAATGATAGGCATCAGGTTGTATTCAAAGACTTTGCTGGTATACAGGGTTCATGTTTTGATTTTGTAATGGAAATGTACGGTCTTTCATTTAGAGAGGCTGTACTTAAAATTGCTGCGGACTTTAATATACAAGACGAGCAATCTACTCTTCCTACTCAGAATTACTTTAAGCCAAGTTATATTAGTAAACCAAAAAAGACTTTTGTAGAAGAAAAAAGCGATACACACGCTAAATACTTTAGTATTGTAGAAAGAGATTGGGAGGTAATGGATAAACGATTTTGGAGCCAGTTTGGAATCAATCGTAAGACTCTAGAACTATACAATGTTAAGCCTATATCTAAAGTAATCAATCATGTCAAAAATTATGAAATAGATGACAGTAGGTGCAGTATTATGTATGCTTACGATTATGGAAACGATAGATATAAAATCTACCGACCATTTCTCAAAAGCGGTAAAAAATACTTTGGCAATACCAAGAGAGAAAATATCTTCGGTATGGCACAGCTTGAAGATCCAGATATCAAAACAAGGGAAGTAATTCTTTTGTGCGCTGGACAGAAAGATGTTATGTCATTGTATAACAATACAGCATTTATAGGTATTGCTCTTAACTCAGAAACATCAGCATTAACTACAGAACAATACAATAGTATACGTTCTAAATGCAATCATTTGATTACATGCTATGACAATGATGATACTGGTAGAGCAAGGTCTGTAAAACTGTATGAAGAATATGGAATACCATACATTGATCTTAGGGAGATAACTAAAGCTAATGACATTGCCGAATACTTTCAACAAGGTGGTGCATATCAGCTACTTCATAAATTAGTGTTTTTTCATATTAACTGATTTTTTATTATATTTGTTACATATGATATACGAAATCAAAATTAAAGATCTTAAGAGAAGAATTGTTATGAAACTCATAAGAGAAGGTGTTGTAAAAGCATCAGAGGCAATTGATCCTGAAAAGGTTGTTGCCGCTTGGTACGTTACAGATCCTTATCAGCAGAGTTCTTCTATAGATCTAGTATATTAGACTAAATATGGTTATCCACATTTAGTATGTTGGTATCATGCTTTGATAGCGACACAGAATATTTTTATCTTTACTTTTTAATAATTATTAAATGAATTGAAATGGATTCAAGAAGAAATGAAATCATTATTGGACAATCTGTAAACCTAGCAAACGCTGCTTGTTTGAACTCTGAAACTTACAAGAAAGCTGTTAGTGTTGAAGAGAAAAAAGAAATCATGTTAAAAGCTATTGATTTCTATTATGATGTTATTATTGCTGCTAACGAAAACCACAAGGTTGAAGACACAGGCTACAAAAAGCCATACAACAACGGTGGTTATAAGAAACAGTATAACAACAATGGATACAATAAAAGCAATGCTAACTACGCTCCTAGCGATCCTAATGCAACAGCTAGTGCTGGACAAGTAAAGTGGGTTAAGGATATCATACAAAAGAATCCTAACGTACCTATGACAGAAGCACAGGAAGTTAGTCAAGCTATTGATGGAAATACTTTGTTAAAATCATCTGCTACGCAGTTCATTAACAAGTATAAATAATCTTTTAGTCATTTAGCCATGACTGTTCAGTAAAAAGGGGAGAAGGAGCATTTAAAGTTTCTACCTCAAGCTATCCATCTTTCTCCCTTTTTTACTTTTTACTTTTAAAATCTTTAAAATGAGCCTAAACCTTATTGATAGTGCCTATAGCAATGCTAACAATCTTGTCATTGAAAAGCGTGTATTAGGCAGTATGCTGAAAAGCTATGAATTATATACACAGTACAAAGACAAGCTACAAACTGAATATTTCTTTGACGAGAAGAATAAGGCTATATCTAAAATACTTACTGAAAATAACTTTAAAAGCTTAGACAAAGACGTAGTCTTAGATAAGCTATCAAGCTTTGAGATATTCAAGCTGTTGGATATACAGAAGGTAAATGATTACCTTGTAGGTCTATTAGATCATGGAGTAAATATTGACAAAGGATTAGAAGAACAGATTAAAGTTTTGCACGAACATCACGTTAGACGCAAACTACTTCTTCTAACTCAGGAAATATTTATGAATGTTGTAAACAAAAAAGATCTAAATGAATTATCAGAAAAAGCACGTAAATCAATCTTGGATATATTTGAAAATAATGCAAGTAGTAAATCCGCTTATGATTTGCTTTTGGATTTTCATAACAGTTTTAATAGTGATAAAAAAGTCATTAGAACAAAAATAAATGCATTAGATAATATCATTTATGGTTTTGATCCACAGACTATTACCATTGTTGCAGGCAGACCTTCTATGGGCAAAACTGCACTTGGTCTTAACTTACTACTAAATATATCAAAACAAGGCTTTAGAGTCCCTTTCTTTAGTTTAGAGATGTCTTTTAATCAACTGGTAACAAGACTACTAGCAATTGATAATAATGTTAATATATCTAACTTTAGAGAAGAAGGGTACTATTATAGTAAACAGAAGGACTTTGCCGATACTTTTGCTTTGATACGTGATGAATACATAATCATTGACGACACATCTAACAAGCTTAATGATATTATAGCAAAGATTAAATATCTAAAGACTAAGCACGATATTGATGTTGTTATCGTTGATTATTTGCAATTGATAAGATATCAAAACAATAGTCGTAGTCGTGAACAGGAGGTTGCATACATATCTTCTGTAATGAAAAATGAGATTGCTAAAGAACTGAACATACCAGTTATTATGCTTGCTCAGTTATCACGACAAGCTGAAAGTCGCAAAGCTTCTAGACCTCAGATGTCTGACTTACGTGAATCAGGTAGTATTGAGAATGATGCAGATAACATTATTCTTATACATAGACCTGACTATTACGACCATAACACAATGAATGAGCCTGAACAAGAGGCAGAGCTTATTGTAGCTAAAGGTAGAAATACTGGTACTGGTATTGGCAGAACTATGTTTAACCTACCTACTAATCAATTTAAAGAATACGAAGAAAAAAGTAACTATAACAATTTATATTATGGCACAGGAAATGATTATACCGATCCGTTTTAGTGGTAGAAAAATAGTACCATACAATAGAGAGGTATGGGAAGCTACACTTGCTAGGTTTGAAGATAAGAACGCTCTTATAACAGTAAAAGAATATCACAATCATCGCAGTCTAAAACAAAATGCTTTTTATTGGGGATTTATTATTCCTTTAATTAAGGAGTTTTTAGATGAATATATAGGAGAGCCTATAACTAAAGATGATATACATTCTTATAATTTAAAGCAAATACTTGGTGATGACTTTATGGTAAAGGAGGTTTTATCTGTGCCGATTATTTCTCGCTCAGAAGGTAAGACTCCTAGCAAGATGAACTCCAAAGAATTTGGTATCTTTATAGCTAGTGTCCAAAAAATGTGGGCAGAATATGGTTTGTATATACCAGACCGAGATTCATATTATGGGAACCTAATTTAGATTAATGATAATGGAATACTTTTCTAACTTAACTGAAACTGAATTAACAGAATTTATAAAGAGATATGAGGAAACTCTATACTCTAACAGTACTGACTTTGACTTTAATGGATATAAGGTTACTACTACTTTTGCATCTTATATACTTAAATATTATGATTACTAGTATTAATTCATTGATAGACGCTATTGGAGATAGACCTACCAGTATACTTTGTGTATCTGGAGGCACAGCCATTAGAATGTATTTAAAATATGAAGATGATGCTTTTCATATATATAATAAGATAGATGAAGTATGGGATACTTATACATTATCAGAATTTATTTCTAAAAATAAACTTTTAATCAAATGCATGGAGAAAGGAACCTTGATGAGGGAATAATACATCCCTATGTTTGGGTAGGTTTATCAGACAACAAACCACCTAGAAGGATATTATTGCATGATACCTTTGATAAAATATGTGAACTTATAAATTCTCATTTTTCTTTTATTGATACTCACTTATTAGTTAGAAGCAGAAAGAAAGAATATATACAAGCCAGGCAAATGCTTTACGGCATACTTAGAGAACACTATAATGCTCCTTATATGTATATAGGAAAGAAATGCAATCTTGATCATTCTACTATAGTGCATGCTTATCAAGCGCATGAGAATGATTTATTTACAGATGCTGTATATAAAAACACTTACAATTTTTTAAAATCAAAACATTTAGAAAACCATGAAAATTACTAATGACAATTATTACTCAGACACAACACACTTAACAAACTCTATGTTAGGGTATATAAAAGAATCTCCTTTACATTTGGAGTTCTATCTAAAAGGCAAACTAACTAAGTCTACTGATTCATTGTCATTTGGTAATTACTATGATGAGTATTTATTAGAGCCTGATGTTTTTGCCGACAAATATGCCATTATGCCAGCAGGTATGCGTAGAGGCACTAAAGCCTACAAAGAATGGCTACAAGACAACAAAGACAAAGAGTCTATACGTTATAACGATTTCTTGACAATTAAGAATATGGCAGATAGCTTACAGAATTACCACGATATATATGAAATGCTTCGTATTGGTGAAAAACAAAAGATACTACAATGGGAGTATAAAGGTGTAAAGTGCAAAGGTAAGCTGGATAACTATATTCCTGGCGAAGCTATTGTTGATTTGAAGACAGCAAAAGAAGGTAGTATATCTTATTGGAAGCATGCCGTTAGATATCTTTATGACTATGACAGGCAAGCTGCATGGTACCAGTTTGGCGAAGGTCATCAGTTAGATTTCTTTTGGGTTGTACAAGAAAAGAAAGAACCTTATATTCCTATGTTGGTAAAAGCTACATCTGAAACATTGATGGAAGGTTATGAGAAATACAAAAGATTATTTGACTTGTATAAATCAACATTCATTGACAACAAGTTTAACTTTAAAGATTATGTTAACTACTATGAAGTCTAATAACGATCTAATAAAATACTATTTAAAAAAGTACAACAACAATGTTCATATTGTTCAAGACGTACTATTTGCTAATCATAAGATTACAATATCTATTAAGTCATTAACAAAAAGATTACCACGTTATGTTTATAATATCAGATCCAGGAGATGAACAAGAATTTATATTTAGTAATGAAAACGATAAGAAATGAAAGTTAAAAATAAAAGTAGAATCAAGATAAACTCTGAACTTGATAATATTAAAATTGTGTGGGGTAATGATTTTTATAATCTAGATCCATTACAAAAAGCTGACTTATTAAAAGATTTATTACATCTAGTAGAAGAAGAATATAATCTTGCTGTTACAGATTTTAATGAAGTATTACGAAAGATATCTAAGTCATGACTATACAAGAAGGTAAAGATTATTTAAGACAAAACTGGAGGGATGGTACAACCTGTCCTTGCTGTACGCAAGTAGTAAAGCTTTATCCTGTAAAACTAAACTCTAGCATGGTTAGGGTATTAGGAGAAATGGTAAGGCTATCTAAGTTTGAAAGATACGTACATTGTATTGAAGAACTTAAAACTGTTAATGGTGATTATGCTAAACTTAGGCATTGGGGATTAGTTGTCCCCATGCCTAAAGACAAAGCACCCGAAGGTAAAAAAGCTACAGGTTATTGGAAACCTACCGATCTAGCTAGGCAATTTATGTTTGAAGGTTTGAAGTTACCAGAAAAAGTTTTTATATTTAATAATACTCAATACAGGGTTCATGATCCTGAATTGCGTATGATAACGTTTAAGCAAGCAATGAATAACACATTTGATTATAATGATCTTATGCGTAATTTTATGTCTTATAGTGAACGTTCACAAACAAATTTGTTCCAATGAAAAATTTTATAAAATTCACAGAAATTGAAAGCAGCAAAGTATTACGTATTAATATTAACAACATTATTTGTTATAATACCGACTATTACAGCAGGATTGATAATGATGATGTTAGGGTATGCGAGTGCATACGTATTCAATTGGATACTAAAATACACTTACCAGAAAAAGAGGAAAAAGTTAAAAGCATATGTGTTCATGGATTGATACATGAATTTGACGCTTACTTTTGTAGTGTTAGATTAGAAGATAAAGAATCTAAAATAGATTTCCTTGAATCTCTAGTATGATGATATTAAATGTTATTCCAATACCAAAACCTAGAATGACTCAACGTGATCGTTGGTCTAAACGCCCTTGTGTTTTACGTTATTACAAGTATTGTGATGACTTACGTGAGGAGGCTTTTATAAATAAATATAATATTACTTCTACCTTATCTATGACTTTTGTTTTGCCGATGCCTAAATCTTGGTCTAAAAAAAAGAAACGTGAAATGGAACACCAACCACACACGCAAAGACCAGATCTAGATAATTTAATAAAAGCATTTCAAGATGCATTAGCAAAAGAAGACTCTTATGTGCATACATATAAAAATGTAAAAAAAGTATGGGGATATGAGGGAAAGATATATGTTATTCCGTATATTAGCAACTAGGTTCTTGTTCCTTCATCAGAACATTTGATTTTAAAAGTGAGTAAAAGGCAGTTTTTTAGCTGCCTTTTTCTTTACTTTAAATTACAAACCCAACACTTACCGTTAACTTCTACATTAAGTACATTTCCTCCGCATGATTTACACTCTATAAAGTTATCATGCTTTATAAGTTTATCTAAATTGCTCATTAATTCCTGATCAAACTCTTCAGAGTCTGTATGACTAAGCAATTTTTCTTGTATATGCTCATTTCCTTTCTTTTTCCGAACTCCCATATTTGATGGCATTTAAAACATAAAATATTTATATTGTCAGCATTGTACCTTAATGATGGATATGCTGCCTTTGTTAATATATGACTAAAATACACAGGATTATATTGATCTCCTAAATCTTCATAACAATTTTCACATATATGTGGTCTACTGTTCCAGATTGATTCAAAGAATCCTCTGTCTTTAGTTACTGTTTTTTTTCCTTTCTTACTACGTATAGGTATTACATAGCTTTTTTTAGGCTTAGAGTTTTGCCGCCAAATTTCAGAACGTTTTTTCTTATAGCAATACTGGCAAAGATTATTCTTCTTATTATATATATATGTAATGTTATTGCAACCACTACATTCTTTCTTTTCATAGTTCATTTCCTTCATCATTTAATAAAAAAGGGAATAGCAAAAGCAACCCCATGTCACTTTTACCATTTCCCAAACAGCTGATTATATTACTGTCTATCTTGGTTGCTCTCTCATTAAATCTTCAGAACAACATTCGCCACCCATAGCAGCTTTTTTGCTACTTTTTTTAAGGTAGCTTATCTTTCCGCCTTTAGGATATTTAGGAACCTTCATACCATATGCTGCTTTTTGCATAGAGTAATCATTCATGTCTTTTTTGCTTGATTTTTTTTTGCCGTACATTTTATACAAATTTTGGTGTTAACGATTTATTATTTATTATATCTACAATTTCCGAATAAATTTTGTCGGTAACAAACATTTTTTCATTTGTGAATATAGCGGCAGAAGTATTAGACTTATTATTATAGTATGGTCTTATATATACTATATGGTCTATATTTATAGCAATAGGATGCACTTCTCCATTTTTATCTACTATATCTACTTCTATTATCTTAGACACTTTCTAATACTTTAACAGGAGCTTCTTCTATAAGGTTATCAAGAATAAACCATAGTCTATTAAGTGCTATGTGACTACCGTTTATTTTTTTAGCCAAATCTTCAACATCCAAATTGATCGTATATAAATCTACACCAGATTCTAAAGAAACATATTCAGCAAATTCTTTATTTAAAGTATTGTCTTTACGTAACTTTACTATACCCTTTGCTTCATCTTCATACTGTATTTCACCTTTTTTGTTTTTAAGAGCATTACTTTCAATTAACTCTTTTTGTTTATCGGTAAAAAATTTAAAAACTGATTCTAGTTTTTTAGTATTTCTGAATAAAGCATAGCTTATATTTCCAGGTAAATCAATTTTCTCTTGTACTGATTGCTCGTTAAAAGATACAATAATATTGTATAAATCAACCGCTTCTCCAATAGTTAAACTTTTCATTTCAATTCATTTAGTTTGTTAATAATTATTTATTTTCTTCAGGTGTTTTATCTGCACTTGTAGATATTTCTTTAATATTAAAAGACGCAAGGTATCCAGCAGCAACTCCTAAAGTAGTTAATGCTAATCCAACATATAACTGTTGATCATCATTTGCTTCTAACCCATTATCTAATATAGTAAGACCAACAGTAATTAAAGAACCTCCACCAAACACGCTAAAAACACGCTTAGAAGATACTTTACCTTTATGATCTTTAACAACACTACTTGTTGCTTTTGCAATGCTAGGTAGTGCTTCTGCTAATAATTTTTTAAACATATCAAATTTTTTAACAAATATAAATATAATATTTTTTATCTAGCTCTACTAACATAGTATTTAACAGGTTTATTATCTTTCATAATAGACTTTTTATAATCAAATATTAACCAAAGCGCACCTTTGTTTTTGGGCGGATGTCCAGACTGTACTGCCCAGCCAAGCTTACCACCTTTATACTCATCTTTATAAGTGCTTGTATTTAATAATAAACACTCATCATGATATATTTTTCCTTGATCTGACAATCTAACTCTAGCATGAGGAATTACCATTTCTTGATGTGTATGTCCCATCCAATGTATATTTGCATCAGGCATAAAAGTAAGCCTTTGCATATGTTTATTAACACCTTTAGTCATTACTCCAGCACCACCAGATCCATGAAAATAACTCATAACATAAGAATGACGCATACCTTTATGACCATTTTTAGTTAAACAATAAAACATAAACCTTACAAACCCACCATAAAAGCCATTATAAACCTTATGCTTTGTCCTATAAGTAAGTAAACCACACAAACGTTCAGTAACATTAGTTTCATTGCGTTTAAGGATAGCTGTTTCGTGGTTACCCATACCTATAAAAATTATATTTTCTACATATGGTTCTAAAAACTCTGCCGCATCTTCTATTACATTGTCTAGGTAATTCATACCAAGATGTTTAGGATATAATTTTTTAGAATTACGAGGATCAGCACGACCTTCCATCATACAGAAAAAATCGCCATTAATAATTATGCCTGCTCCTATTCTTTTAGCTTCCTCTAAGTGTTCTTTAAATAATTTACGATCACAATCTGGGTTGTCAAAATGAACATCAGATACTAATAAATACTTTTGTTCAAAACCTAATTTTACTTGTTGTTCTATTTTAAAAACATTAGATGCTTTTTGCTCTAATAATATATTTGGAATCATTTGTTTCTATTTTTTTGAAATAGACTCATGTAATTCTAGCTTTAATTCTTTGAGTTCTTTTTTTAACTCTTGTACATCTCCTTGTAAATATTGTATTTTAAGATTCTGTTCAGCATCATCTGGTAAAGAACCTAATTCTCCCCGAGGCCACTTTACACGAAATTCATGGTTAAGCATAACATCGTCTTCCATACGCATAACCTGTATTTTTAATTGAGCTAATTCAGCTGTTAAACTAAACCATACACCAGCTAAAGTAACTAAGCCAAAAATAATACCTCCTAAAGTTTTAACGTCAAGACTAACTTTAGAACCTTCTTTTAAGTCTAAACCTGACATTAGTACTTACCTCTACGTGATTTAGGAGAACTTTTTGTACTTCCTCCTTTACCTGCCCATAAATTTTTGCATGCCCAATATCTAGCACTCATCTTGTCTGTAGCAGATCCACATTTATGTCTAGCACGAAATGATTTTCTTGCCGCAGCACTATAGTTATGTCCATAGCCAGTAGCTCCGAAATGTATAATTTTTTCTTTGCCATTAGCACACGCTTTAACGACCTTTTTCTTTTTAGGATTAGGTGATTTGCGTGGTTTATTACAAGGCATTTTAGATTTATCTAAAGCCATAATTTTTTATTTAAAGTCAATTTCCTCTAATAATGTGTAAGTAAAACTGTTACCCCATATAGAAGCAGCAGTTTTAAACATTTGCATTTCCAAGTCAAATAGAACAGGGTTAGGTTGTACTTGACAACCAGCACTCCATTTATCTACTTGTGTACTTGTAAAATCTTTTTTTGATGTTGCTCTGTGATGATTAATACCAAACAAACCAGTTTCCTCATCTCCTCTATCTAACACAAGATTTTTGTTTTTATCTCTATATACTGTTACAGGCTTTACCTGTTTAAGAGCTTCATATTTACCTTGATGTTTACCTAACTGCCACATACCTCTGTATTGTCCAGGTTTTAATATTGCCGTTCCATTTACATTTATAGGATTTTCACGCCAATAAACTCCAGGATCTGTAGTAATACTAAAAGCAAATTGATGCCATTGTCCACGATATTTCCAAAATATAACCATGTAATCGTTAAAAGTATTAGCAGTTTCATCTTCATTGCGAATACCAACGATATTTAAATTAAAGTTTTTAGAGTCATCAGAAAATACTACATAACTCTTTTTTTCCATTATATCTATAATATCATTAAGACTATACATCTTCTTTTCTCATTTTTATAAACCTACCCTTTTCATCTCTATCAATGCGAATAGATCCACGATTCATAATCATTATTTCATCACTCAACTTATTGATATCTTCTTTTATATCTCTACAAAAAATATCTAATTTTTCTGTTAGCTGTTGTATTTTTAAATTGTTAATGTGGGATACTTTGTCTATTAATTGATCAGACTTTTGTTCTGCAAGCTCTATTTTGCCTTTAAGCTTGCCCATATTTTCTTTATTGTTTTTAATATCAACCCACAATGAACGTAGAAAAAAGCTTACTACTCCTAGTAGGATTCCTATAATACTGAGTAATATGCTTTGAATATCCATTTATGTGTAAATTACAAATAATTATTTGGAGTCATTTATTATTTACCTACCTTTTTCATAGCCATTTTATGAGATTCTGTAAAGGTTTTACCACTTAACATAAGTCTTTTCATCATGCTTAAATGTTTTTTAGTATGATGCTTACTATGACGATTCATAGCATTTTCTTGTCTTGTTGTTAGTTTACTTTTTTTTGCCATTAGATTTCTTTTTTTTTCTTTTTAATGCTTTAAAATCTGCTCCTGTAATTTTATTTTTAGGAGCTGCTGCTTTTGCAATGCGTTTTTGTTTAGAACTTAACTTTGCCATAATTATTTCTTTTTGCGTTTTAAAGATTTAACTCTTCTAGGTTTTCCAGCTGGTTGCCCTAATCTTTTCTTTTGAGATATTCTACTACGTTTTTCAGATGCAGTCATTTCACTAGCTGTTTTAGGAGTTTTGCTGCTTACTCTTTTCTTAGGTCTACAATATGGTGTGCCACGCTTTTCTCCTTTCTTTCTGCCGCAAGGTTTACCAGTACGCACATCTATCCATTCTTCTTTAAACCATCGCTTTAATGCAGCTCCTTTTGCAGACTTTTTTACCGCCATTATTTTTTCTTTTTACGTCTAGTAGTTTTTTTCTTTTTAGTACTAGTACCCCAATTACTAGCTCCAACTTTTCTACATTTAGCTATAGCTCCACTTGCATAAGCAGAAGGAAATACCTTGTATCTAGCTTTTACTTTTTTATAACATGCGTCTTTTGGCATTTTTATTTTTTTTACGTTTAGCTCTTTTTTCTTTTCTCTCCTCTAGCTTTCTTTTTAAACGATCCAGTTTGTTTTCCATTTCGGATAAGCATTGCATTTGGGAGTCCACAGATTTTTGGCATTTTTTTTTACTACTTTAGAAGTGTCTATAATTAATGTATCTTTTGAATCTGTATACTCTATAACAACAGTATCTTTAAATTCACCTGATTCATACACATGATTGTCATCAGAGCTACAACTAATTATCGCTAACGTACTCAATAATATGCTTATATATTTCATCTGTTTTTGCTTGTATTGTTTTAACTCTTTCTTCTAATCTAATTACAGCTTCATTATTAGACTCTAACTCTTTTACTTTATCTTCTAAAGATTCAAGTCTATAATTAGTAGTATAATAAAACCCTACGAGTGTACATATAAAAACACCAAATGTGCTTACATATTTTAGATCTATTTTTACTTCTTTCATAGCAATCTAATTGTTCCAATAGTGGTTTCTATTTCTACAATAGCTTCTTCCATTATAAATCTACAATAGCAACTGTATAACCTTTTGCTTCTAAGTCAGCTTTTACTTTTTCATGTGCTAATTCAACAGTTTGAGATTCAGCAGGATCTGCCGCTAAATCTGCTTCTTTGTTATACAATGATTTTAATTCTTTAATTTTAACAACTCCTTCTTCAGATTGGAAAGCAGCTTTATTTTCATAAAAATACATTCCAATTTGAATATTAATACCATTAGGCGAAAATGCTGTTTCTAATCTTGCGTATACGCTAGGTAATACTACACTAGTACCTTTAATTGTTAAAGGTAATGTATCTGTTTTTGTTATTGTTAATGCCATTTTTGTTTTATTTATTTTCTAATTCTTTAACTTTTGCGCTTAATTCTTGCACCGCTTTAATTAGAGGCATTACTAGAGCCTCATATTGGATACCTTGTCTACCATCTGCTTTTTCTTTCCATCCGCTAAAGTCAACCCCTAGACTATCCATTGCAGCTTTTACCTCTTGAGCAATTAGTCCGTCATGCGCCGTAGTTGTGTCAAACTCGCCTTTTATTGGTGTTTCAGTTTCCTCGTCATAATCTGCACCGCCTTGCTTATATCTGTCCTCTCTAATTTCTGTTGGATAGTCTGCTGGGTGTATTTTAGTAAACGTTACGGGTCTTAAAGCATTAATAAAGTCTAAACCTATTGCAGTATCTGTTATATTGTCTTTCACCCTTTCATCAGATGCCACAGTCCACGAAACTTGTATATCAGCCGTAGTAATTGAACTATTACCCATTTGAATTGTATTAGTACCGCCAGCAGTGGCATTGTACCCTATGGCTATCTGATTATGATTTGTATTAACTCCATCTGTCAAATAGCCTAAAAAAGTATTATTAGAGCCACTACTCAAACCATCACCACTACTACGACCTATTGCAGTGTTTCCGCTACCCGTTGCCGTCTGCATGGCTGAATAACCTATTGTGACAGTATCATTGCCGCTTGCACTACCAGCCTCAAAAGCCTTGTATCCTATGGCTATATTTCGGCTTCCCGTTTTTGTTTCTCCAGCTTGAAATCCGAAATAACAGTTGTATTTCCCAGTCGCCACAGCCTTACCAGCATCCTCGCCAACAGCCGTATTATAATTACCGCCCGATGCTATGCTAGATAAAGCATTAGAACCAATTCCAACATTCCCCGGGCTTGGAGTAGTAGCATCACTTAAATCATTCAAAGCACTAGCACCACCGCCACCGCTAACGGCTGCCCATGCCGTAGAGCCGTCTGTTTGCGCTGTAAGTACATAATCATTTGCGGCAGTTACAGCAGTTGGCAAGGTATAAGCATTGTTAACAGTAACAGAGCCATTATCTAAAACTTTAAGTAAATCATCACCAGCACTATCCTCAACTAATAAAGCTGTATCTGTTCCCGTTCCTTGTCCTTTGACGTGTAAATTTGCTGTTGGCGCAGTCCATGTATTGCCAAGATTTACACCTAGTTTAGTTTCTCCAGCAGTTGCAAAATCTCCGTGTAGTAATATTTGACCATCTTGACCTAATATAAAACTGCTTGCTTGTGTTGAGACAACTTTATCACCTATTGCGATTTGATGGTCTGCGTTTGCTGCACCGTCCGAATCATAACCTATAATTACGTTTCTGTCTGCATTTTGTAAGGCATTGCCAGCCATTGAGCCGATACATACATTAAAATCCCCTAGAGTCACTGCACTAGCAGCATTGTGCCCCATTACAGTATTTCCATATCCAGTAGTCGCAGCATCTAGTGCGCCAAAACCTAATACAGTATTGCTGTGTGCGCCACTGCTTAAAAGTTTACCAGCGCCCCAACCTATAAGTATATTGTCGCTTTCTGTCGTTAAAGCATTACCAGCCCAGTATCCAATAGCTATATTATCATGTCCGCTAGTAATAGAATTTAATGCACCAGCGCCTATTCCTAAATTTCTTTCTCCGCTAAAAGTACCAGTAACTGCAGCGCCATTTGGTGATGTGCCATTTTTAAATAAAGACCATGCGTATCCGCTACCTAATACTGATACATCATCTAAACCGTTTAAATCAGATGCGCCACCTGACACTGCTGCCCATGCTGTAGAGCCATCAGTCTGTGCTGTAAGCACATAGTTATTTGCTCCTGTTACTGCTGTAGGTAAAGTGTATGCACTGTTAATAGTTACTGCTCCAGTAGAGAGATTAGCACTTAAAGGTAAAACTGCACCACTACCAATTCTTAATTCATTAGATACAGTAGCAGAACTGGCATCTACTGCATTACCTATTATTATATTGTTATCTCCTGTAGTAAGATTGTCTGCTGCACTTGTTCCAAGAACAATATTATCTTCTCCCTCAGTTATATTCTCAGCAGCTAAATTTCCAAGTATTACATTGTCAGCACCAATAGTTATGTCGTAAGCTGCTTTATATCCAATAGCTACGTTTTTAGATGCAGTTGTAGATTTGTAGGCTGCTTGATCACCAATATAAACATTACTTGCTCCTACCTGAGATGATCCATAAGCTACTTGATGTCCTATAAGAACACTATAATCATCTCTGTTAGCGTATCCTGCTTTATAGCCAATTGCAATAGTATATTGTGAATTGTAAAAAGTTGTCATAGCTTGATAGCCAATCGCAACATTATAATCTCCAATAGAACCTGCAGTTCTCAATGTTTCATATCCCAATGCTACGTTACCTGTACCACCCGTAGATCCTGCTAATGCTCTCCATCCTATAGCAGTATTAGACATAGTTCCTGTTGTACCTTGACTTAAAGCTTGATACCCGATAGCCACTTGATTATCTCCTGCTTCATTGTTTTCCATTGCAGAATGACCTATTGCTACATTGAATCTAGTATCAGTATCTGAATCATAACCTGCATTAACACCTACATAAGTATTGTAAGTAGGAGTGGAAGTATCCATATCATTACCAGCACCTTGTCCTAATGTTAAATCTTGAGCAGTTGATTGTGCATCTGATAAACCATCTAAATCTGTAGCACCTGCTGCGGCAGCTGCCCAAGTAGCATTACCTGAACCATCTTTAGTTAATACATGACCTGTAGTAGCTCCACTAACTGCTGTAAGAGCATCAATAGCCGCTTGTGCTGTTGTTTGACCTGTACCACCATCTCCAAGAGCAAGAGTACCAGTAATGCCACTAGCAGCTAAATCTACTGTTAACTCTGTAGAATCAATTACTAAACCACCATTAGCTTTTGCATCTATACTAAAAGCTGTACCTGTAAGATCTAAACCATCTCCAGCTGTATATGCTATTGCCGTACTAAGCTCTGCCCATTTACTAGCAGCTAAATCATCTGCAAATGTACCTCCTGTATGTTCTACTATACATGTATATATTTTATTGCTTTCTACAACATCATCACCAACATAATATGTTTTGCCAGTAGACCATGCTAATAAAGGGTTTGCTATTGTACCTGAACTATATATTGGCATTGTGTTATTATTTTAAAGTTGTTATTTGTAAATTACCAGAAGATGCTGCTGTTATAGCTGTTACCGATCCTTCAAATCTATATGGAAGTTCATATAAGTTTCCAGCTGCTATTTTAAGAGAAAAGCTTGAAGAACTAACTGTTCCACCGCCTAATTTTAAAAAAACATCTCCACCTAAATTATTAAATATAGTTGCTCCGACTCTGGTTCCAGCAGCAATAACTTCTGTACTAGATGATATATCGCTATGCGCTTTTACGCTGTGAGATACACTACTTGCTTTTCTTTGTGCTTCAAATAATCGGCTAGTTAAATCTTCAATTCTACTCATTTTATATTTTTTTCTAAATTAATTATAATTTTTCATACTTTATGTTTACATTCCGCTATAAAACAGAATATTTTTTCATATTCTGACTCTTCAAAATCCATCCACATACTTAAATTATATAATATTTTAAGCTTTTTAAGAACACGCATAGTGTTTTTATCATCTCTACCTATATGAGAATCATCAATATACTTTTTGTAAAATTCTGCCATGCAAGCATTAATTGAATTTTTTATAGTTGTTTCTGTCATTGCCATTAGCACCCACATTTATTTTTTAAAATCTTACATATTTCTTCTACATCTCTTAAAGAATCATCTATAAGAGTAGTTTCTCCATTATCATAGGAGCTTTTTATTGCCGCTAATTCTGTATCTAATTCATTAATTGCAGATAGCAATTCATAATCATGTTTACACTTAGCGGTAAAATCTATTTTACGATCATCTATACAATCTTCACATACACAAGTATATAAAAAGTCAACAGTATGATCATCTATTAAAGCAGCTAGTTTTGCTGTTCCACCAAATACAACAGAACTTGCAGAACTATCATATACTACAGATACACCTTGTAAATAATGTAAAGTATTTAAACCTATAGTAATACTTACTTTATTAGTCGCTCCACCAGTTCCTACTGGATCTGCATTGTATGCAGCATATTTTACACCATTTGCTAAATTAGCATTAGTAATACTACCATCATCTGCATATACTTCATACTTTAAACTATACCTACCATCTTCTATTCGTGTATAACTAGAGTGATCAGATATTTCATTAAACAATATATATGTTATTTTATCTACATAATTTGGAACAAAACCTGTATAAAAATCATATTCAGTAGATGTTTTGTGATCAGTAAGTATAAATCTAGTTACTTTAATATTAGCTCTCGCTGTATTTATAGTACCAGATGTTTTTAATCCAGATACAACCTCTCCATATCCATTATTAGATCCTGTATCTTCTGGCGTTGTATCCTGAAACTCTAAACGAACATTGTCGCAATCTTGGTTTATTTTAAAACTTACTACTACTCCCATAATTATATTTTAACAACATCTTGCCATAAAGGCATTAATTAGTTTTTCTAAATCTGATAATGAATCACAAGCACAATCTTCTTGTTCACGTTCTAATGAAACTAAAGCAGCAGATAATTCTGTTTCAAATATGCTTAATGCTTGCACAAAATCGCAAGACTTATCACATCTTACATGATGATCTTGCAAAATCATTTCTTTTATTTTGTCTGTAATAGAACAGTAATAACTAAACGTAGTTTTTGTTTCTGCTTCTAGTTTTGCTAATAATACATTAGCATTACTTCTTGTCCATGACGATACTGATGTAGCTCTAATAGTTTCATTCATAAAATAATTAACATTATTATAGGTAACATATTCTCCAGGATCCGCAGTATGTACTACATATAAATCACCTTCTGTTAAAGAACTAGATGGAGTTAGTCTACCATCAAAAACTCTATATCTAAAATCATAACACCCTGTTACAAAACTAGCTAATTGACCTTTAGTTACATAATCTGCTCCATCTGTAGACTCAATAATAGTTTTACTGCCTTGACTGTATGCTGATCCAGATGTTTTTACATTACTTACTGCATCATGTGTTTCTAATAATGTAGCTATTTGTGTTACAGTACTTAATCCGTTTGCTATTTTTACCGTTACTTCACTAGCTGTAGTGCTAGATATTGTACCAGCTGTTGTAGTGCTACCATTTTGAATAGTAATTTTTACATTACCTGTAACTCCATCTGTAAAATAAACTGTAAATAATTCCCCAGCAGTACCAGTAATTGTTACTGGCTTGGCTTCTCTTCGGTATGAAATAAACTCATGTGCTTTTATATACTTTTCTGTATCTTTTGCCGTAAATAAATAATCTGTAGAATATAAAAGTAAATCAGTATTATAGCCTAAAGTTTTGTAATATCTACCATCAGGAGCTTTTATTTCTATAGTTGTGCTGTCTACTCCAGAACGAGCTATATTGGGAGAACCATATCCCCCAGCATTTTTAGATGCATCATAATCTCCAGTAGTATCTTTAAAGACCATTACTGAATCTTTACATCTTTGTGAAACATTAAATTTAGGGGAAAGTGCCATATTATAAAATTATTATTTATTTATTTTTTATGCAATTTAATAAAGGTAACTTTTCCATAAACTGAAAAAGGTTTTTTATTCCTAATTGTCTTCTTTAAAGCCTTTTCAAAATATCTCAACGATAAATCTACTTTGGCTTTACTTATACCAGTTTTTTTAACAACTGTTTTTTTATGTTCTATAAAATCATTTATCATTTGTTAAATACTGATGCTGTTTGAGTAATAGGCATACGAGGTAAGCCTGATATCTGAGCTAATATTCTAGCCATACGCTCTGGTTGAGTCTTTTCATAATATGGTGAATCGTTAAATAAACCATATGTATCTCTTGCTAAACCACCAATAGGATGTATGTTTAACGCCCTATCAGCTCTACCATCATAAGCTGCTTCAAGTAAAGTAGCAAGTGCATTAGCACCTGGTACATTTCCTAAAGACTTTTGGAATGTATTTTTTACTGCCATTTTATATGTTCTAGAGTCATCAAAGTCAAATGCGCTAGACGCTAATAATGATGGTATACCTAACATTCCTAACATTAGCGGCTGCATAGCAAATGCTGCTCCTAATGCCTTTTTCATCCTGTTAGCAAATGCAGGATGGTCATTCATATAATAATCATATACAGATTCCAAAGCATAATTATAATTTTTATGTGGTTGTGCGCCAAACATAGACAATGCTCTAATCATAGGATTGTCACTCTTACGGAATGTACTAGTAAATAAGTAATCAAAAGTAGGCTGTGTTTTGTTTACTGTGTATTCAGTTTTACGTACAGCTTTGTCAATTAAATCTTGACCTTCAAACCCTTGATCTTTTAATTCTAGTTTTACCGTTTTATATATTTGACCAATAGTAGCGGCATCAACAATAGGTATCCACTCCATTGCTCTAGTCTTACGTAAGAATTTATTTGTTTCTACACGTTTGCCAAAAAAGTTTATACCATTATATAAGTCTTGTCCAGTAATAGGGTGCGTATTGTTGTCTACCGCAGTTCTTAATTCTCTAAATAACTTACCATCTAGTCTTATTTTAAAGTCAGGAGAATTAGCATATAACTCTTCCAAGAAAGGATCTAGATGTGTCAATTGCTTATTACCTCCTTCTTTAAACCAGTTAGCAAACCCCTTTCTAGAAGTATCTGCTATATCCATAAACTCCTTGACTCTAAAATATTTTTTATTAAGCTCTGGGTTAGTCATTAAATATGATGCAGCTTGTTTTAAAGAAACAAATGGATTATAACCTAATGCATACACAGGGAAATTATCCATAAACTTATCTACCATATTCTTTTCACGTATATCGTGTTTAGATCCAACATCACTTTGTTCAATCATTTCATCAAACTTGCCACTATAGTTTTTAACTATCTTATCTATAAATGGAGATATAGCTTGTGTTTGTTTTAATTGATTAACAAACTGTTTAAGGTTATGGTTTCCTATTTTATTACTAGCAAAATTACTTGTTGATACAGAATAGTCAGTAGCATTTTTCATTATGCCGCCAATATTAATATCAGCTTTAGCATCTTTATCTCTACTCTTTAAAAAGCTTTCTAAATATATTTTGTCTAAATCTCTTTCTGCTTGTCCTTTTTTTACATCTCTTATAAGAGTAATATAATCTTTAGCTTCTGTTAAGTCTACACCTTTAATCTTTTTATATACTGGATTAACAACATCATATATTTGACGACTAACATTTTCACTAGCTTTTACTAATGACATAATAGTAGGATCAGATTCTACTACATTTATAATGTCATCGTATTCTGACTTTGTAAGCTTAAATGAATCGTTAATTTTTCTATTACTTACATTTTCTTTTCCAAATAAATTAAATGCTATGCCAGTATTAGCGTTTACTTTACGGTCTATAGCTTCCATATAAGCCTGTGAGCCTTGATTCTCAAGCGTTTTGAATGTTCTATACAGTTGAGCTAATTCAGAGTCTGTAATAAGTATTTTTCTAGCATTATCTACTTTTATGCTTTTACCGCTAACTTCACCTTGTTTGGTGGCTCTACCATTTAATATTCTTAAGTTGTTATCAGTATATTCAATGCCAGCAAACTCTGCATTGCCATTATAAGAATTGTCTACTGCTTCTCTAAATCCATCTTTAGTAAATACCTGTATTTGTGAACCTTTACGTTTACCTTCATAAAACTCTCCTATAACAGCATTATATATATAACTGTTTTCACTTCCACTTATGTATTTAAATAGATTTAAAGGATGTTGAGTATTTGCCGCAAATTTGCTTAAAAATACTTTGTCCATTAAAGATTTTACACCTGGAGCAAGATTATCATATTTAGAAATATTATATCTAAGCTCTGCATCCATTTTTCCTTTTAAGTTTAATACACCATCTACATCAGACATTACATATTTGTCTTTTAACATATCTGTGTATTTCTTAGATATATATTGTTTTTCTAAAAGTTTTACTGCTTTAGGATCAGAGGCTAAACCAGCTTTAAATAATGATATATCCCTTATTTGTTTATCTGTATAGCCTAATGCATTTTTAGCATATTCTTCATTAAAAGGAATATTCTTTTTAGCTATAGTTAGTGGCTTTTGTTTTTGTATTAATGATTCATCTAAAGGATCAAACTCTGACGCATTAGCAAAACCAAAAGGTCTAGTTTTAAAGTTATCATTTTCAAAAGCAGTAGCTTGTCTTTTCATTTCAGTAGTATGAATAGATCGTAACTCTTCTGGACTTTTTCCTGACTTAAATGCGTCATACAATTTATCGTATTCTGATTTCATTTTATCAGATCCAAATAAGTCTTTAACTTTATTCCAGAATGTAGATGCCCATTTAAACCATTTATTTTTTAAAGATTTATCAGCAGTAGTTTCGCCTCTTTTTATTTTTGAAACTTCACTAGCAAAATCTAAACCTATTTTATTAGCTAGTTCTTCCCATGTTTCGTTATTAGATAAACCTTTTTTTCTTTTTATCTCTCTAAATGCATTTTTAATCAATGCATCTTCAGCAAACATTTGCACATAATGATGACTATATTCATGTGGTATAGTATCTAATGTAGCATCTGACATAGAATATTCAATAGCAGCAGTAATAGCTTTTACATTATCTCTCATTACTACTGAACCATCTTCTGTAAATAATCTTTCTCCTACTTCTACCGAACCTTGTCCTATTTCTACAGTCTTTTCAGCACCTTCACTACCAATAATATTTTTTACTTCTCCTGATTGTAATTTAGCTTGATAAAATGCTCTTCCTCTTTGTAGCTCTCCTGTTTCTGTATCTACTATTGCTTTATCCTTTTTAAGTATTCTTATTTCAGGATATAACTGTTCTAGTGTTTTTGTTATTTTATCAAATGCCGCAGGGTTTTCAGTTAAATGTCTACCAAACCCTTCACCATAACCTTGATATCTAGGTTTTAAATTACTTGGGTTATATTTTTTATTTAATTTTTTTCTGCTAATATTTTCTAAAGTATGTGATCTAATAATATTGTCATGCAGTCTTAAATAGTCTTCTACACTAGCAGGTGGCTTAGACGTATACTTTATACGTTTTTGTATTTGTTCACCTTCAAACGGAATACTAAAGTCTTTAGCAAAATCTTTAAATCTTTTACCATTAATTAATATAAAGTTTTTATCGTAAAGATCACTTTGATTATGTACTTCTTCTAAGAATCTATCTAAATCTTGACGAGATATAGCTTTAGTTTTTTGTCTAGGCTGAATTTCTATATTTCTAAACAATGGTATTAAACCTTTACCAGTAGCATTGTATTCAGCATATGCATTAATTAACTTTTCTAAATACTTTTCTCTTCTTAAATTTTTATCTGCTGGTCTAGAACTTGCTTCAGGGAAAATTGCTTTATCCCCATACTTATCATACTTAAATAAGTTTTGTATAATCTCTGTAACATTACCAGGTTTTAAAGATTCTTTTTGAGCTTTATATGCTTCAGATTGTATTACTTGTTGAGAATATCCTTTTTTGTCAATTTGAGCATCAATAAAGTCTTTGTTTTCAAAAACTTTACCATCAATAACATTCATTTGTTCTCCTTCTATAAATTGACTTCTAAAAGGATTTAAATCACCATCATAAT
>Ga0098043_1000120_pt1 | contig 24876 bp, 13 predicted proteins | sample 9B_taG_FD_92581 | JGI IMG/M metagenome (GOLD analysis project Ga0098043, IMG submission 92581) | Marine viral communities from the Subarctic Pacific Ocean - 9B_ETSP_OMZ_AT15188_CsCl metaG | ecosystem: Environmental > Aquatic > Marine > Oceanic | place: Subarctic Pacific Ocean | collected 2015-01-10 | reverse complement strand
TAACCAAACCCGCAGCACTCATGCTCGTGGAAAAGCATTTAAATGAAGGTAGTTTACAATAATTATTGGAGATGAAAAAATATGGCAGCAGGACATACTAACGACACAAGAACACACGTATTGGGCGACATGCTCATGATGACCGGAACTTTCACAGATGGCGGAACTGATGTTTCATACGCTCAAACGTTAACCAACGTTTTTGCAGCAGGTGGACACGTAACAAGTCTATACAGTACCGGAATACAAGCAGATGGACAAAAAACAGCAGGTGCTACAACTTTTACAGTTAAAACTGTGGATATGAGACTACACTTTAATATTGGAGAATCAGTTTATGCTAGTAATGATGGTGACCCCGCTACCGCTTTTAGAGTAGGGGTTGTCACCGCCATGGCAGCAAACGCCACTGGAATGACAGTTGACAGTGTATCGGCAACTGTGGCTGATGAAGCCGCTATTTTCAAACTTGGACCTGACCAAAGTGCAGTAACACTAAACGATGGAAGTCTAGCAGTTTCTATTGATGAGACTAACAAATTAGTAGTTTTCGGAAATGGAAATCTTGGTGCAGCAAGTACGGCACATACCCAAGATGGTCGCTGGTGGATTCTAGGTCAACGCTGAGGGGGGTGAACCTCTTTGGCTTTACCGGCAATCAATACGCAGACTTATCTGTTTCCGCCTAGCGGTCCTTATGAAACAGGTATCAGTGTAAAAACTGAGGTAACGATTAATAGTACAGGTACTTCTAACATCGTTACTAATGATGCTGCAAATGCAAATACTGATTTTACTACTGCTAACGCAAATGCGGTGTTCAATCCAAATGCGAAAGAAAACAGCGCAACAAGATTGTTTGTAAGAAAAAGCGATGTGAGCGTTACAGGACAAGGTTTCTTGTTTATAGGATTCGTTACCGCAACTAATGTCGGCTCAGACCCGGAGACTTTTACTCTTAGTGAAAAAGCATCATGCACTATACCTGCAAACACACAGTTGTATTCAGATACTTTTGCACCAATGTTAAATGGAAGAGCCGCTGACGTTTTCGCAGGCGCATCAGCAAGTGTTTCAAGTATGGATATAACAGACATAAGGGGTGAAATCGCCGTCGTAGTAAATTATGCTGGTTGAGGGTGATTCATGGGTTTTGACATAAGAAATATTGATTTTGATGACATTCATCGTGCAGAAAAAAGTGGCATAAAATTTGACACTCAATCTGCTGTTGTTGATGATAAAGAACATCCGTTGAAGGGTGTGACAACACAACAAAGAAATAGAAGTACAGAAATAGGTGACATACTTAATATCGGCTCAGGTACAAGATGTCAGCACTGTGGCTTCTTACATTTTTTATGGAGAGCCACATGCGGTAATTGTGAAAAACCCATGGAATATAATTTAGGACATAGAGATGAAAAGAACAGAATGTGATACTATGAGAAAAATTATAATTAAAGAAATGAGGCCCCATCGACAAAAGGTTCTCACACCTGACGGTGAAGAAATAAGACTTCAACAGTGGGCGAATAAGAAAGCCGCTTCCGCTTTGAAAGATGCTGGCGGCGACCCAACTGGAATGCAATTTACACAAGCACGTGATAAACTCATGAGAGATGCAGTTATGCATCCTGAAAATTTCGACATTAAATTTTTTGGCGAAAGAGTACCTTTTGAGGGTCAACAAATAGAAGGTGAAATGCCTATGCAAGAAGAGATGCCTACGCAAGAAGATATGGAAGCAGAACACATGCGTAATATTATGACTTCTCACAACACCGCATTTCGTGACGCATGGAGCATATTAAAGTCGTGAGGGGGATTAATGTATGCCAATAGTATTCAGTCCCGGTGAACCTGAAACAAGACCTTTGTACACCACTGAAACTGTTTACACCACGGCACAAAAAGTTGCCGACTTACTCGATATTGGTCCCGGTGAAGAAGTCTTAGCAAGCGCTGACTCGACCTTAGATGGTAGTACAAGCATCTTATATGTTACAGGTACGGATTACAGACTACACGGTTTTTCAGTTGGAGATACTATACGTTTTTACAGTGATAATAATGCTATAGGTAAGGAAGAGGCTATCACTGAAATTGTAAATGCAGGTGCGAATGTAGGATTAAAAGTAAATACTAACATAGGAATATCAAATTTTACAACGGCGCTGAACACTTATATTCAAAATCTAGCCTCTTTTACTAACGGAAAAATACGTGGTTTAACCAAAGCAAAAGTTGACAACGTGATATTAAAAATGCAAGATAAAATTGATAATATTACACACAATGCTTGGCGACCTTATCTTGTTAGTGCTGAATATATCAATTTCGATACATACAAGCCATACCGACGACGATATTATACCGATTACGTTGGAACTGCACCTTTACTATTTAGGAATGTACAACAGATATTAAGAATTGAACTTTGGCAGGGTGATGATTATCGTGAAATATGCGGTGCAGAAGCACGTATCAAATTTGATGATGTATCTTCATTAAGTTCTGCTGCCATATATGTTTCACCGGGTAATGGAAGTGTTGCTACACTCGCTCAAGGCACAGGGACAGGACAGTGGCGTGATGATTTCGATGCGACTACAGTGGCACAAAATTTTGCTGACCTTGTAAATAAGGAAGATAGGGTGAGTAAAGCATCAGTAGAATTCTCACCAACATTTACCTTAGAGGGTTCAACATCTAACGTGGCCCTTCATAATGAATTTCTCGCTAGTGCTAATTCTGACTATGGAACAGGAGTTGTAAAACTTACATCTATGCGAGCAGTAAAAGCGGGAGAAACATGTAGTATTGTATGTACATCTTCTGATATAACCATAGAACAAACTCAAGTAAATACAACCACATTTACAAGTCTTGACTCAACTACAATTAATGTTGCATCTACTACAGGTTTTGTAAATGCTGGTGTTGCTATAGATGCCAGTGGGGATGTATTTCGATACACTGGTAAAACTGCTACTTCATTTACAGGATGTGTAGCAGTTACAGGTAGTTTAGGGGCTATCACTGGTATAATCACTCAACGTTCATTTTTAGTTGATTTGCAGGGTGGTTCAAGTAGTGGAGATAATGCACGTTTGAGAGATTGGTGGCTTGACCACGAAATGGGTATTATTTACTTTAACAATTCTTATCCTTTCTTTGAGTGGAATGCGATTAAGGTTGCTTACGTTTACGGTGAAAGATACGTGGAGAAGGCAATAGAGGATATATGCACAAAAATGGTTGCTATTGAATTGTTAATGGCTGATGACCGTAGTATTTTAATTCCTGAAGGTACACAAAATATTGACCTTGCAAGTAAGGTACAGTTGTACCAAACTGATGTTGACCGAACTTTACCTAAGTATATTGAGATGGTGTTGTTTGAATGAGCGATGAGTTAATCTTCAAAAGGGACAGTGACGATTTCTTTCAACGTATAGTCACATTGTTTAAAGAAGATAAATTTGAACAACAAAAATTAATGAATTTTTTTAAAACTGAGCCGCCTGAATTTCGTGAGAGAATGATGGACATAGAAGCATTAGCCATGGGCCTCAAGATTCAAGATGACGGGTCATATTTTAACAATAACACTAAAAGTAATGCTACAGAAAGTGAGTTAGAAAAACTAAACGAAGCGACAGATAAGGCAATGTTGCGTCAAAATCCTAATTTTTTAAAGTTTAAAATGAGGCATGATGGAGGATTTATCGTGCCCACTGACTTAGAAAAGAGAAGGCAAGAATTCAAAGACAGTCCAAACAAGTTTAAACGGAGGGCTTTCTAATGGTAGCAACTTGGACTGAAGGGCTTGATGTCATCATAAGTTTGTTCAAGGATGACTGGAACAGGGGTAATACGAGAAACTACAGACCTATTGTTTTGGACGTTGCTGACGTATCACCTGAGCGTGGTAAGAGGCTTGACCTACAAAAATCAGATTACATACTTTGTTATGAAACGGCACACAATGAAGAAGCACCGGAATTGTTTTACGATTTCGTCACAACACGTATAAATATAACCGTTGACATGCGAACAATTAAGAGTAGGAGTCATCTCCAATCGCTTGAGAACGAAGTTCGTCGGTTAATACATACAAAAAGAAAAGGTGATGGGACAAATTTTGACAGGCTAGTGTTTAAGACAAGAACAGATTTGAGTGATAGGAGTAAAAAATTGTTTAGAATGACGTTTCAGATTGAGGTTGTAATATTAGCAGAACAAATACCGTGAGATGATTAAAAATGCCAAGCACAGTCTATAAGGGAGATTTAGCAGAAGTTTCTTTTGCACCAGAAACAGGTATGATTATACGAGATGGAACTGATGTGTCAATCGCTGTTGCAAATAGCGGAAACATTACTACTATTACCTTTACAAGCCAAAATAACTCTACTCTTTTTGACGGTAGTGCTAAATTGAGATACCCAAAAAATATGCTTGTAGGTTCGCAATTGGTATTTGAAGCGGCAGGTAGTAGTGCTATAAATGTTAGAGATTTACCCGATACCGGAAACGGTGGTCGTGTTTTTACCATTGTTGAAAATGATGGAGCCACCATGAAAATATCTCCCGCTATGATTACCAGTATTGGAGGGAGTGTTAATTTTAATAATAACGATACAATCCATATTTTACCATACAAAACACCACCTATGGATGTAGCAATGGCACATCCTACAAGTGGTGCGCCCGGTACTGCATCATGTAAAATTGACCAATTTTTAGGTATTGCATCAGCAATTACATTACCTGAAACTAAAATTGATTTAAAAAGATACCACGTGGTTGGGCTTGGTCGTGATACTTCGGTTCAAGTACCCGGAAAAATCACCAATGAAGGGGGTTCTTTTGAAGTTGCAATGCATTCCGCTCGCTGGTTAAAATATTGCCTTGGTCAAGAAATTATTAATTCCCCTGACAGTGGTAGCGTAGCAACTACACTAAGTGCCGATTCCAATGCTGGTGACTCTCATGTTTTACTTGCATCAAAAAGTGGTATTGCCGTAGGTGATTATATAGAAATTAGAGGAGGTAACTCATTAGATAATATTACTGTACCTGTTGTGAGTGACCACGAACCTGATGGTAGCACATGGGATGGAGGTGTTGATGATGATGAATTTGATGTAGCCAAAGTACATGAATCACGAAGAGTCATTGGTATTTCATCAGTTGACACCAGAATATACTTGGATGAACCACTTGTATATCCACACGCTTCCGGTACTAACGTTGAAGTTCGTGACCCTGATGAGGCGAACTCACTTCCTGTGATAGTGGATGCAACAGGAACTATTACAAATCCTGTAGAGCATCTTTTATTCTCAAGAACAACTGTTCCTTCATTTTCTTTAGAAGTTTCACAAAGACGGAGGAATATTGATTCAACTGAAGGTACAACTGATGGTTTAGCCAGTGATAGCAAAGAATTGTCAAGAGTTTTTCGTGGGTGTAAAGTCACTGATTTTTCCATGACTACAGATAATGATGCTGCGTTAAGGCTTTCTGTCAATTTTAATTCAGCGTTGTGTTATACTGATACTGGAAGATTGGAAGCAACTCCGTTTACAAGGTACGCTGCTCATCGCATGTTTGACGATACTGCTAATACTGAACAAACAAGGATAAATTCAGGTATTGCAAAAGGCACTCAAAAACCTTTCATGTTTTACAATGGTAGTATCAAACTAGCAGGGCAACAAGTTGCTCAAGTTCTTTCATTCACTTTAAGCGGGCAAACTGGTGTACAAGCGTTTCACACCATCAACGGACAAAACATTTCTGCTGATGATGCCGCAACCGCACAAGTTCCGTTTAGTGGTGCAAGAAACGCCAGTCTCATGGTTGAAGGACAAACGACTTACGATATGTCAATGGAAATTGTTGTTGATGACCCTGTATTCTTCCATAAAATGCGCTCAGGAACAGAATTTAGTGTCAACTCAGAAAACTCAACAACCAACCAAATCCGTATCGAATTTGAGAAAAATAGAACAGGAAGCACAACTGCTGCTAACAGTGAGAAAATGGTCCTTCTTATCGATGATTATTACATTATAGAAGCACCTCTTCAAATCCCTGAGGATAAAGGCGCAGTAAAATCAACTTTGAAAATCATGCCAAAGGCAATTAAAGTGATTGCACGTGATACCATTCCAAAATATTGAGGTGTTAAGCATGAAAATTTCCTTACAACAATACCGCCGCCTTGGTTTAGAAGGATATGCAAAGTGGGTGTGTAGTGTCAACAATGTAGAATTTACTGAGGATATGTTACAACTTGAATCAAATCATGCTATAAATCAACATGTTGAAAATTTACTATCTAAACCAGTAAAAGAAGAAATTAACAAGTTAGTTGAAGTTGAAGTAGAAAACCCATTTCCTGAAGAAATTCAAAAATATGATTCCCTTACCGTAGCAGAACTTAGAGAAGTTTGTAAAGAGCGTGGATTGCCTGTATATGGCACAAAGGCTGAAATTGTTCTAAGGCTAAAGCAAGACGATGAGGGTATAACTACCGAAGAAAATGATACCGAAGGCCCTACTGAAACAGTAGCCCCTGAGGAGGAGTCGGAAGCCCCCGCCACAGAGGCGGCTGCATCCAATGGAAGTGAATTAAATGGCAAAGAAAATAGTGAACAAGAACCTATTGTTGAAGAATGATGAACTAATTAAGCATAAAGTCAGGGCAGACCCCGATGACGAAGATGCTATTATTGAGGTATGGATAAAAGAAATATCCTTCCTCGACATACAAAACGCCGCCCAAAGAATGTTTGTGGTAAAAGATGGAGATGTCTCCATGAGCCTAAGCGGATATTGGGGATTTGCTTTTTCAAATTGGATTGTAAAAACTAACCCTTCACTTAGCAAAGAAGAACTACTATCTCTCAAAGGGTATGTGGGTGAACAAATTTCAAAGATACTCCCGCAACCTAACGACTTAGCCGAGGTGTTGCAAGGGGGGTTTACCAAACAGGGCAGTTGAAGGTTGAGAAATTTTTAAATAAATCTCACTATGAAAGTAGTGAGGATTTCAACCTTCAAATTCAGTATTGGGCATACGTCATAGCGAAACACTATAACATATCTTTACTTGAAGTGTACAATATGCCTAAAGAAATATTCCAACAGTCACTTATTTGGGCTATGGCGATGACTAATGAAAAGGAAAAAAGCGCAGAAATTCAAAAAGCAAAAGCAAAAGCAAATGGAAGAGAAGTAGTACCGTTAGATTATAATTTCTTAGATATGGAGTGATTACATGGTTGCAATGTTAGGAATTCTTGGTAGCATGTCTGCTGCCGTTACTGGAATTTCTGGTGGATTTTCAGCATTAGGACAAACTGTAAGTGCGATTTGGACAGGCATACAAAATGCTTGGAACACATACGTGAGTGGCCCCATAGGAGAATTTTTAGATAATGCAGGCACAAAGTGGGAAGAATTTAAAACAAGTGTTAGTAATGCATTTGATATTTCTTTACCTGCTATTTTTACTTATGACTATTATTTTGGTGAGGGTGGTGTATTCAATTGGGACATTGATTGGGATGGTATTTTTACATTTACAACGCCCGCAGTTTTAACCAGTGCTTACTGGTTTGGCGAAGATGGTGTATTTACTGGTTGGGAAATGCCATGGGAATCTTGGGGTGATTTTTCGGTCCCTGAGTGGTTAACTTGGGATTATTATTTTGGTAGTTCGGTATTTACTGGATGGGAAATGCCTTGGAGTGATTGGGGTGACTTTACTCTTCCTGATTATTTGACTACGGATTATTGGTTTGGTGAAGATGGTGTCTTTGATTGGGATATTGATTTGGATGGAATTTTTAGTTGGGAGCCTAGCGGAGCATTGACTTCTGATTACTGGTTCGGTGAAGGCGGTGTCTTTGATTGGAGTATGCCGTGGGAAGACTGGGATTTTCAATGGTCAGATTTCTTACCTGATTGGTCATGGGATGATGTAATTCCTGAGGGGTTGGGAGATTTATTTTCAATTGATGGGGATATTACACAAACTATATCCAATGGTTTTAGCGGCGCACTTGATATTTTCAAAGTAATGGTTAATAGCAGTTTAATTAATCCCATTAACTCAGTAATGAATTATGATTTACCATTTTTGGGTTCGCTTTCATCGGTTACAGGGATAGGAAATATACCGTTATTGGCTAAAGGTGGTATAGTAAACAAAGCCACACTTGCCGTAATTGGTGAAGATGGACCTGAGGCGGTAGTGCCTTTAACACAAAGAAACAATCCCGGTGGGGCTGGTATGGGTGGAACGGTTAATGTAACCGTAAATGCTGGCGGTATTACCGATAGGACTGATAAGAGAGCATTAGCAAGAGAAATCGGTAACATGATACAACAAGAACTCGCTCGTAATATGGGCGGCACAACCATGAAGGGGCGATACTGATGGGTAATGCCAATGGAGTTCCAGTGCGTTTAGTTAGAAACGATGGCGGTCTGATTGAACTCATGTGTGAAGAAATTACCTTGGATGTTGATAGAGGTGTTTCCGCCACTCCAATAATATTTACTGGAAGTGAAAGATACAGTATTGATTTGAATTTAACTAAAGCAGTAATTCTTCTTAGAGGGATTTTCACTGATGACGATTTAACAAAGGTAGGACAAGGTTCGCAAGCACAAGCCCTTATTGATTTTTCAAGAACTGATTTTGTGAATAACCCTCAAAAACCAGCAAGTTCACAATCTATTAGTTTTTCAAGTGCAGTTAATCTTGAAAGTTTGTGGGCAAGTGAAACAGTTGATACTTTTTCTCAGTCTTCTTTTCGATTTGCATTAGTAGGTGGGTCATCGTTTTCAACTACAAACAACATTTACGCCGCTAAAGCCTCCACAAAATTCGGTTATGATAGTGGCTCAAGTAAGCATTTCTTTGCCGTTGCAACTGCAAATGGAGTTGAAACTGTTGATACTATAGTAGGGGGAAGTGGATATACCTCTTCTGCTGAAACTGCAACATCAACGTCAGGTAGCGGTTCAGGTTGCATCGTAACATATACAAATTCAGGTGGAGCCATAACAGGGATAGAGGTAATACATCCGGGTAAAAACTACGCAGTTGGAGATACAGTTACCGTAGCGGGAGGCTCAAGCGGTTCGTTTAGAGTAGCAAGTAAAACCAATATTTTAACTGCTAAACAAATGGCAAATAATCTAACTGATTTGTTAAATGCTACGAGCCTTGGTGGGAATAACTTAACTAATTTTTCTGCTACTCAAGTTGATTCAACAATAAGTGGTGAATCTCAAACCGGTGTTGTAATCACCCAAGCCACAACTGATACAGATTCTCTTACTGGAAATGGGAAAGGACCTGACTTCAATAGGGGTATATGGGATACTACATTCAAACCTTATTTTTCAGTGTTTAAGGGTGGTCGCCCCGCCACTGGTGCATTTGCAGGCATGAGTGCTGGAGATAAAGTAATGTCATTGTGGGCTACCTTAAACAATTCAAACAACGGTGGCTTAAGCGCTCCTTTTGGGGGTTTGGCCGAAACTGTAAACAATTATTATGTAAATGAAACAAATGTGACAGAAGTATTAAATCCGATTGATAGCAAGTATGCCGATTATATTATGGGCATACAAATCCCGTTTAATTCGTCTTTAAATGCAGATAGCGGAGAAAAATACAGTGCAGTAAACTTTTTCATGCCTACAGGTGGATTTCATACCACGAACAGTAAAGATGTAATTAACGCAAGACCCGCTAGTGATGAATTACATTTTTGGCTTGAATCGTATGCTGGAATAAAAGGTATAGTCACAAAAGCAACCTTTACACGAGTTGCAGGCGAACCAATTTATAGATTTGATATTCAATTTATACCAACTGATTATGTGATTTGAGGGGTTATATGGTTGCGATAGGAAGAACAAGTCACGCTATTTTCTTTGATGGTGTTAGTGATTCTATACTTGTACCGCAAGGTAGGTTTACTAAAGTTGGACAAGAGACACCCGACGGAACAAAAACTGGTTTAGGTATTCTTAACAAAACTGGACATGGCACTGATGATAACACAAGAGTTAGCAGAAAGGGTGATACAGGACTAAGTATTGAGGCATGGGTTGTACCTGACTGTGGTGGAGTAGTTGCACATAGAGAAGGACAATTTACTCTTGAGTTTGGTACAGTTGATTCACCCGGACCTGTCAAGTTTAGTGCATTTTTCGATACAGCGAACGGAATAAAAAAACGTGTTTTGAGTTCTGCTAGTGATGCAACCTCAAGATGGGATGGGATTATTTTTCCTGAGCAAGAGCATGGTGGTATTCATGACTCTTATAATCGATATGATACTTCTAATTATGGCGATGCTACGAATTTAAATTTTAACCATAGACCGCTATATCATATCGTAGCAGGTGTTACACAGGAAAACATGTTTGTGTTTGTGAACGGAAAAGTCATTGTAAGTGAAAGCATCGACAAAGAAAGTAGGCTTGCTAAAAATAGTAATCATATTTATCTTGGTGGTAAAGGCGGTGAATTTAGAGGGGCTATGGAAGCCATACACATATCAAGACAATTTGATAACAATATGATTTCATCTTCAGTACCTTTACTAACTGGTAACTCTTCTGCTTTATATCGGTTTGAAGAACCCTTGGATATTGTTTCAGAAACTTATCAACTCACCGCTTTGGGTAGCGATTCGTCAACACCCTATAGCGTAGCCAGTGATGGAAGCACAACGACTATCACTATATCGACCACTGATGCACAAAATTTAGCAACAAAGTTAACAGGTACAACTCAAACATCAGGCACAGTAACATTCACTTCTTCGCCCTATAGCATGGGTAACTACAAAGTAATTGATTATTACACCTCACCGGGTAGTAAATCAACTTTAGCGATACCGCATACCCCATATAATTTACTTATTAATCCCGGTGCGATAAATCGTAATACACACAAACCAAATCAATCCCCACCTGAAAGAGTGAGATTGGAATCAATAAATGTTTCAACTGGTGTGCTTACAGTATCCAGCATACACTTAGATTTTGTTAACGGAACCAACGGGAAAAGAGGATTGTTACATTCAAGAACTGCTGACGTTGATGATTATTTTGTTGTTGTAGCATCTGATTTACTAATTGATAACGGCACTGGCAAACCATATCAGCCGCCGCATTATAACTCACAAGTTATTGATAGAACGGGTCAAATGGTAATTGATGAATCAACATTAGAGCAACATGGGTTAATGTATTCATCTCAAATGGCAACCACTACAACACACCCAAATAATCCCTTTGCAGTTGTTTGGCCTTCAAGTATAGATGAGTTATTCCAAATAGGCCATAGCGGAAGACATGCATATTCTCATATTGACGGTCATGAGTACATGCGAAAGTTCCCTAACCCGATGAGTTTAGTTGTTGACCAACAAATCGGTGGGGCGGCTGACATAGTTTCTTTATCTTATGACAATACTGCACCTAATGTTGACCGGTTTTTTACTCCAAATGCGCTTGCTGATTTTTATAACACACCGTCACAAATAAGTATTTCAGCCGCAGTAAATTCTTCACCAGCATCGTTTGTTGTTGGGAATGGTTTACCTGAAAGTAAAGAACAAATTATCGCTATTGGTGGAACTGATTTTGATTTTAAACCATTTATGTTAAAAGGTCCTGTTCCTGAACTTGATGACATAAATGATGATACAAGAAATTACCATTTAAGACCCGAAACTGAAAGTCGTATCGCTTTATTAAAAGTCCCAACATTAGGTTCAACACATAATTTAGCACCTTATGTTGAGATACATTACAATGCGATTGACTTGACAGGTGCAAGTATGAGTAAAACTACACCAGTGCTATTAGTTGAAAAAACTGTACCAAGTGGTAATTTTGTATTGACAGGCTCAACTACTGTAATGGATGTAATAGAGGCTGATTTAGCAGATGCGAGCAAAGATACAACGTTATTTGCACCGGGTGGTTTTATTGAGTTTTCTCGTTCGGCTACTAACCTATCTCCTGAAATAGGAAAGTCGCATAATTTGGTTGGTGACAATACCGGAGGAGCAGACATTGATAATACTCTTGATTTTAGTCGATGTCCAGTAAATTATACTCCACCTAATGATGCTAATGCTGAACCCGCAACCCCTCCAACTGCGGTTAATGCATCACATAACGACGGTGTGCATAAATCAGTTTACCATAAATTAACTATAGACGCTGCTTCAATTGATAATGTAACCTTTTTGAGTCAAAGTAGTAATTTACAATTCATCAAATCACCCGAAGTTGAAAACACTGGCACTGGTGTATTCGATAAAGGCGGCACAAATGAAGGCACACCTGTACATGAAATGTTTGATATTATAGACAATATTTACTATGAACACGGAGTAACTGCTGGTCGTATTTATATACAACCCAGTAACAAAAGTAGAACAAACCAATTAGCAAAGGTAAGAGATGGTATTACAAAAGGTCAAATTCCTAACGTAGCATCGATAATGCACCTTATGAGTCGTACAAGAATACGCTCCATAAGACAAGACAAAGGTGCTGATGGTCAACTTACAACACATGTCACGGCTGCTGGAATAAATGAAGAACTGATAAATGAAAATGTTAACATTACAGGAAGTGGCTCTCCTGATTCACATGTTGTAAAAGAAATAGAACCTAACTCACCTGTTGTAACAGTAACACTGGGAGGCCCCGGACAAGGTGCCGTCAATACAAAACCAACTTACGACCCAAGTGCTTTAATGCGATTACCCGGCTCAACTCGTAGGAATTGTGCAGTTAAAGCGCACTGGGTCGATACTACATCTAATGGGCTTACAATGAGTGTAACTCCACTTAATAATTATCAAGAGGATATTACTTCGTGGGGTACGTATTGCTTTCCAAAGGTTGGAAGAATATATTTAGTCGATGGGAGTAGTGCTGCTTACATAAGTAAAAATGCCACAGGATTCACTTTTAGTGACACTGACGCAATAGCATCGGGTACTTTTTTATTAGCCAATGGTACACCAGTTTCTTCTTTTCATAAGTGGTGTAATGCTACTAATTTGGTAAGTGAAAGTTCTGCTGATAGTTTTAAAGTAACTGCGAACATATACAACGATAATGATTTTGAAAATGAAAACTTGTGTGATGATGGAAGCACCGTCAATGACCGTTTATTCCAAAGCATGGATACAGTAAATCATGATTATCAACTTGGAACTCAATTCGCAAGCACAAGAGCGATGACAGAAATACCAATTTTCCCTCAACAATTTTTTGAGCAAACCAGTGAAGGGGTATTTCCCGGTCCTGATAACAGTATGAAACTACACTTAGACGCTACATATACTGCACATACATGGAACCCATCACCTGTAGGTAAAAGAGTTGATGACATAGTTCCTAATGACCGAGAAGCGAAATCCGCTCACACGTATATCGATACCCAAGGTAATTTAATTAGAAGCGCTACCATAACACAAATTGTTAAAGATGAATCAAGTGCTTCTGCTCCCGATTTTGAAGACACAATTTACGATATATATGTGAGCCATCCAAAAATTTTCCAAACGCCGCAATTATCTAAAAAAACTTATAGAAACCATTTAAGTTATTCTTATCTTCCAGCAGTTTATCTTTCAAATAATGAATTTGCGTATTATGCTAATGACCCGCAAACTGACGGATACATGAGAATAACTGCTAATACATTGGAAAAAACAAAAAACGGCGCACGGATAAATATATCAGACAATTTTATTGCCGGTTTACAGGTTGGTGCTAAATTATTCACAAGTTCTGTAAGTGATGCATCAAAACTCATACCATTATCTTCTGATTCTTATACTGACACTTCTGATTATGAAGGTAGAAGAAATTTTTACCATGATGCTGCAAATATGTTAACCCAAGGTGGTAATCTTGATTACGGTTTGAGACAATATGTAAGTGCCATTGAATTTAAAGCAGGTCCTTTAGACAATCCTCATGCACCAAGAATAAGTCCTAAGAGAGCAAGAAGTAAAATTCTAGGTGTCTCAGGAGTGTTGGGTACATTAGCAGTTTTACAATTAGAAGATGGTAGTCAATTTCCTGACCCACAATTCACCGTCGATTCTTCAGGAAATGCTGCGGCTGATACTGGAGATATGATTTATGTCTGTGAAATATTAAAAGATACTCCTGTTGAGGTACTTTTACTTGGAAACAATTTTTCTTCAGCATTAAATCTTGAAGTAACGGAAAATTCGCTTTTAGTGTTTGGTTCAACGCTAACTGATGTTATTGGGCATGATATAAGATTAAAGAAAGTCGGAAGAAGTCATTTACAATTGTCTGACCCTGCTAATGCAATTGGGTATGAAGAAACTGTATCTACATTTAGACCTACGACATCGGGGCAAATTTGGACCTTTTCCGATAATTATCTTACAAGTGTAAGTGAAATACGTATTCAACCTGCTACATCGACTTTATACGCTCATGCTAATACTGTTGGAATAAATTTACGACCAAATGATACTATTTACCTTGAAGAACCTGATGGGACTATACAGTATGTAGGCCAAGTTGATTATATTTTATCTCCAGCATTAGGTGGAGTTTCAGAAACAAAAGTGTTTCTAAAGGCTAATGTCGCTAATAGGATAGACTCAGGAGATAAGGTAAGGGTCGGTATAGCCTCAATGATAAGCGAAGACCCTGAAGCACTCTTAAACAGAACATGGAATAATCCGTATGCTTCAGGTGGTTTAAGAAATGGCGATACTATATGGATGAACATGACTGTCAATAATCCTCACGCTACAGAAGGGTTATTTTGTAAAAGTAGGGGTGTAATGAATGAAGCACAGGTATATTCAGATTTTAATGGTGGAGAAGGTGTACTAACAAATAGACCAAGAGATTCAATACCAATGGAGAATTTTTTAATCGGAGAGACATGTCTTGAAACGGCTACAAATTTTGTACAACATGTTAACAGAACGGTAGAACTAAATTATCTATCGATGGGGTTAGATGCAAGTCAAGCACCTACCGTAGCATATGTTGACCCTTACTTAGCAACTGCTGGACATGCAAGAGTATTACTGTTTGATGTTGCCCATGATAGAGAATTTATCGCTTTTCACGATTTACATATGCAAGTTCAGTCAAGCGCATCAACACCTATTATTGGGCACACAAGAAAATTGGCTACACAAGATGGTGGATATGATTTAGATGTTGTACTAGCAAAAATAAATGGAGGCGCTCCACATTACCTAACTACCCAGTTAGATGTAGCAAACGGCTTTCCAAGTGAAAACAAATTTTTAAGAAATACTCAACAATCAAAGTTTATTGAAAGTGCATACGCACATAATTTAGCAAATATGACTTCTAAAGATTTGTTGAATATAACTGATACATTAAATTCAGTATCAAATTATTTAATGGAAAATCCATTAAAGAGTTTTGGAAGTATAAATGAGCATTTAATGGGTAAAGGGCATGGTCATGTTGTACATAGTGGTGTTAACCACGAATCAACAACTAATACGTTTTCGACTGGAGATAGTGTATTACCAAGAGTGCAACCAGCCGTCGCTTCTTTGTATTATGCTTCACATGCACACAACGTTTCAAGAAGATTATTTGGTAACAGTAAAGTTATTCCATTCGTTCAAGCATTAAAATCGCACAGATATAATCAAGACCCAAACACATACTCATTCCGTGATGCAAGCACATTATTTGATACTCCTGATGGTACAAGAGTTATTTCCGCATTTTTATGTTTGAAAGGTATTCGTAACCAAACTTTATCATTAGCAGAACACGAAGAATCACGTTTACAATATCTTAACCATTGGACAGAAATGGACTTTGTACGAAGACTTACCGTTGATTTCGGTGAAGTAGGAGTGAAAGAAGGTGTTACAGACATTGAAGCAGCAGCAAAAGAAATAGTTAGACTAATTAACCAAAGTGCTGCAAAAAACGGTAGGACACACGCAAGAAGACCATCACACCAATACCCCGGTGAAGCAGAAATCCTTGATTTAACAAGAATAGGTGTTAGAGAAGATACGAATAATCCTAACAAAGACCCTGCTGGAACGCACATAAATGCTGACTTTGCTGCTACAGGTTCAACGTATGACCCTGCCCCTTGGTGGTCGCCTGATGAAGCGTTTAACACACACGATAGGGGTAGCCATATGGGTTACCTAAGGGCACACTTAGGAAGAGTAGTTGAAGATAAAAATGGTGTTGAGGGGTTTTCAATTGTAATTCATTCAACAATACCCGGCGCAAGTGCAAGAAATTTTTGTGTTTGGTTAGATAATAGTAAAGGTCAATCAACCTATAATCCACAATTTTTAATTGGTCATGGTGGTCGTTTTAGAAATTTTTGGTGTCAACCCGACGAAGATATGGGAGAAAACATGCACCCTGCACCGATGCCAATTAACAAACACGGAAGGCCATTTGCTCCAGTTACTACACTAAGAGAAATGGTAAGAGGAGAGTTTAACGGAGAACTAATATCAAGTAATCATGATTACGGTGTAAGAACAAGTCATACAACAAATCCTGAGTTAAGGAATATATCCGGTTATTTAGGTAGCGGTATGAGTTCTAATACGATTAATGACGAATCATTTGAATCACAAGGCCCATCATCATCTTTAGTTGAAGGGTTACGAGTTGCTTCAAACGCAATTGGTCGAATAAACTTCGGTGGTATGGTAGTTAGTGGTATTCCGGGTTGGTCACCTATAGCAGGTAAATGGGGATTGGGAGAGGCAGGAGATACTTCTTTCGATAAAAGGTATTCTGAGAGTATAATAACAGGTGGAACATCTCCAACAAGTATTACTTCTTATTCAAGTTATATTGATAGTAATGATGTGATGGCAGAAAATGTTGGTGATAGTCACTTATATGGACTAAAATTAACTGACCATAGAGGTAATAGTTATGGTGTACGATATGTATATCGAGAATTAGGTTTACCATATAGTAATGATAATACCATTGTACCAAATACAATTGAAAATGAAATAGGAATATTTTTTGATGATAAAGATGTTTCTCAAGGCGGATTTACAATTGGACAACATATGATTGGATACGGTGACGTTACAGGGCGTATCGATACATCAGGTGATTTAACTGAAGATACTTTTAGAGGTAATTATTGGAGTCCCTTCCCTTCACCATCTGTTGGGATTGATTCTGTCGTTACATGGAATAGCACTACAGAAACTTTGACTGTTGTTTTACAAGCACCATTTCATACTGGCGGAAGTGAAATATCGAATCACCCTGATATACTCGGCTATCTTGGTTTTCCCGCTACAAACGGTCTTTTACAAATAAATGATACATTCACAGGAACCACAGTAAAGGGTATAGTTGGTCATACTTTATCTTATGAATCACGCACTCAAAATGATAAATCTGGTACGCATGTCTTTCATGGTGTTAAAGGAGCGAGTTTTACCTCTTCTCATTTTGTAAATAGTGGTACTGTATCAAATACTTCTAAAACTCATCCTTCTGCTACAGGTTCAACAACAGATATACGAGTTTTAATTTCTCCAAGAATAAATTGGACTTGTTTAATAACAGATGAATTAATGTCAGCAGTTACTAACGCTGCAATTAATTTGCAAAATCCGAATGTCGTTGAAGGTATTTCTTTTGATTGTACAAATATGAAAACGGCTGATGGAAGGACATTTGGTGAATGGGGTGTTTCACCGAATGCAATTAAAATTAGAGCCTTTAATCCTGAAAAAAATATAAGACCTATTTCTGATATGTTTGAAAGTTCTATACATCCTGATTTAGGAATAGAAGCGGCACATATAGAATATGGATTATATCAAACTTTGAAAAGAAACGCAACCACACTTTCATGGGAAGTTACCACAGGAAGTGAATCAGCAAATGAACCTTATAGCGATGCTGATATTGATGACAATAAAACTTTCAACAGTGGATATATCCCTTTGACTGTTTTACAAATAAAAAGTAAAGGAAGAGGTTACCATGCTAATACCGCCACACCAGTAATAGTTGACTCTACAAATAAACCAATTAATCTTGACTCGTGGACTGAAAATTTGAAAGGTGCTAATTTTACAAGAAACAGTGGTGACCATATTTTACCTTGTCTTGATGAGAGTAATTTAATAATAGGTGATTATTATCATGATGGTATTTTTACTTTAAGTGGTAGTATAACTGCTGCTGGAACCGGATATTCAGCAAGCACAATTTATGAAACCACATCTTCAGGGTCAGGAACAGGCGCAAAAATAAAAGTTAATTCTGTTGGTGGTACTGGTAATGTTACAGGAGTTGCCATTAATTTTGCTGGAACAGGTTACGCTGCTTCTGAAGTTCTAACACTTACTGGTGGCGGGGGTAATGCACAAGTTACTGTTGCGAGTATTTTAACAAGAACCTTAATTGCTGGTACTAATTCATTATTATATCAAACTTTAATCCCTGCTGGTCAAGAAGGCTCAACTGTTGATACTTTAGCGAAAAAAGCCTCATTTGGAGAAAGGGCGAGATATTATATAGGTAACTCTAAACTTGCCTTATTACAATCTGCCAATGGTGCTAATAGTGCTACTCATTTAACTTTTGATTTCGGAGAAACGAACAAAGAATGGACTGATTTTTATTCAGAAACAGTGCGTTCCGGTGGTGGAGTAGTGTTAAACAAATTTCCATTTGATATTATAAACGGTATGAGATTTTACGGAAGTGTTGATTCAGAACCAGTTGTTTATTTCAAAGGCGCAAAAGACAGTCCCGACCACAGTGTACCGCTTTATTTCGGTGGTGGTTTTAGTGGTGTTGTATTAGATGTAAATGATGGAACACAAAATGATTATTCATCGTTTTACACACATCCGTATTCTAACGGTCCAACAGGTACAGCCGGTATTCAACATGCAAATGAAATAAGTACATCTTTCGCTCATATAGATTGTAATGCTTTACTTGCTTTTTTCCCCGGTACTGCTTTATTAAATCAGCATCGAGGTAGCATCACATCACCTGTGTCTAACAAAAACAATGTATTGAGTACAGATATTTTTGCAGGTACTTTACTTACAGATACAAATGTACCATCTTCTATTCAAGCAAAATACACGGCTGGTGTAGTACGTCAAAAACCAACACCTATGGTGCTTCGTTTTGCTCACCCAACTGCCCGGTATGAAGACTATAAAAATAACGTTGAAAGTAAAACTACTTACTTAGTATTCGGCCCCGGTCAAGCGTTCCCGTTAGCCGAGAAAAATACCACGGCATCGGGTGTTTTTCCAAGTAGCAATCCTGAACCTCACCCCGGTAAAGTTGTAACAGTAGGTAATTCGTGGAGTAAAGTACCAGCAGAAATGAGGTTACCTAATGAACTATTCAATGATGCTGGATATTTCGGCCCGCCCACTTCAACGTATCAAAATGATAGACATAAGTTCCATTATAATTCAACATTAAATTGGTCACCTCCACATGGCATACCGAATTATGGTAAACTAAGACAAAGACCCGAACATGGTTATCATTACGGTGAGCATTTCAATAACCCTGTTTCAGGTAAAATTACATTATTTAACAAGGCAGATTTCTTCAAAGCGCATCCGTACAAACACTGTTCTACAATATACTACGGTATAGCGATGGCTGCTGATATGACATATCATATGGATGGAGGTTATCATCCCGGCGGTCATTGGTTAGACAACCAACTTGCTTTCAATCCACCAAATCCGAATAGTAACTATAGAATCACAAGTTGGTCTTCTAACGTAGTAAATCCAGCAGCATTCCGTGTATCGGGTCCAATGGGAGCGATATATGACCCAACCAGTGGAAGCGGTACGGCTGCTAACTTTAACACTGATTATATTTTAGTCGATGCGACAAGATGCCAAAATGGAGAAGAATTAGCAGCAGTATTAGGACAAGCGATTAACGAATACCCCGGTACAGGTGCTTTGAAGGCAATGGGGGGTACTTTCCTCCCAAGTATGGGTAACTCGATGAGACAAGACCGATACGGTTGGGTGGAAATGGCAGTAGCAGATTTCACTTCGGATTACGGTATAGATGAAAGTGGCACTTTTGCAAACATGGTTCCCTTTCAAAATGGAGAATCTATGGGTGATGGTACACACTCTTTAGCAAGTTCAAAGACATATGTTATTGCTAAGTTTAATGGCGGAGGGCGTGAACTTCACGAACAAATTCCTCCTTGTGGGTGGTTAAGAACACCTGATGGTGGAAGAGATAATGGTCCTGCGTTAACTGAAGCATCTTGTGATACTAATCATACATCAGGTCTTTCAGACGGTTCTTCGACAAGTGTTAGACACATTACTCATACTGCCAATTCAAATATCGTTGTAGGTTTGTATGTAAAAGGAACAGGTATTCCTGATGGGACTGTAATTACGGCAATTAATAACAGTACATGTTTCACTATAAGTGCAGATACTACTGCAACAAATACTAACACTACACTTACATTTACAAATTTAAATGTCCCAATGTTCGCACCTTATCATAGTAGAGAAATTTACAATGATAGTGGAACTTACAAAGTTAAATTTTATCTTGCCCCGAATCGAGTAAGTGGCTTTCCGTTGTTTGAAGATGCAAAGACATTTTATGACATTTGCGAAGGTAATAGTCCTACATTCCCAATGCCGGGACAAACTATCACCGGCACAGGTATAGCCATGGCAACACCTACACGATTATTTGTATGGAGTAAAGCCGGAGTACATCGATTTAACAATGAAAGTGAAAGTACACGTGACCACATGACTCAAGTTCACTTTAATGGTTTAGTTGATGCAATAGATAGAACAAGACCTGTTGGAGCAATAGGTTGGGCTGGTGAAAGATATTCATACTTAAATTCGTTAAAGGTATCAACCTCAAGTTTTACTGATGCAACATGTGATACTGATACTACGGCAGGAAGTGGCACTACGTTTGGTGGTAATCCAAGAATAATTAGAGTTGATTCAACGGCTAATTTGACAAGGGGAATGTTTGTAAGTGGCACTGGTATTCCTGCTAATTCGTTTATTGAGCAAATCGACAGTACCACTTTATTCAGAATAAATGCTGATGTAACTGCAACTAATACAAACACAACACTTACTTTTACAAGTAATTTATATGGTGCAGGATTAGGGGCTTGGTATCCTAAACTTGGATTTTCACCTTACGGTTCAAACAACTCATGTATGAATGCACTAGGTCACATTCCAACTGTATATCCAAATTTCAATTCACCTGAGGGTAATCCGAGAGTAAACTTGGTTAATGGCACTGATGAAACAATTACTACACCATATACATGGAATGTAGGATTAGCCTCCACTGATAAATTTTACAAATCCTTTACAGTAGGAAGTGCGTCTTACAATAATCAAACGACTATCACTCATGCATCAAGTTCCAGTATCGTAAGAGGTATGGGCGTTTCGGGTTCGGGTATTCCTACAGGTGCTTACGTAGTAAGTGTAACAGATGCAACTCATTTTGAATTATCTGCTGCTACAACAGGAGGTTCAAAATCAAGTCAAACACTTACCTTTACTCCTTTATTTGAGTTTGAGACATCTGAATCAGTATCGAGTCGATACAGTTTCAAACCCATACATGCTAATTCTGAGTTTATTTTACCTGATGAATTAACACACCCTCAAGGAGTCTATAGTCGTGCTTTCCTTGTTGTGAGTTACGAAAGTGAATTACCTTTAGTGGCAAAGTACGATAGAGATGGTATAAAGGCAACAGGAGACTGGTTAGCAGTTGTATCGAAAACAAAAGAAGGTGTAGCAGCAGCAACGGCAATTACGTTCGCTGGTACATCAAGGTGGGATGAAAGATTCCACCATGCTGAAAGATATATCGCACCTGCTAATGCAGGACCAAATGTTGAAGCGTTGATTTACGCAAATACACAAATACCTACTATTGAGGCTGATTTAGCCGATAACGGAATATATGATAATCCTACAATTACGGCTGCACTGGAGGGTGCAAATTTATTGAACGCAGAACCGTGTCATGCAAAAACAGGTGATTTGTTCTTTGACTTAGATAACAGTCCCGGCTCAATACATTTAGAGAGTAATTCAGACGTTGAAAGAAACATTCTAACTGCTTTTACTTCAGGCTCAACATCAAGCGATTTAAATGTATATGCTGATGATGCAAACTTTTGGTTAGGTGATACAAACGCATACAAACTATCTGAGAAAAGTCCTATTGACAATTTTAGCATAGAGCATATTGTTTGGAAAAGAATGGATGGTGGCAACTTAAGTTTACCAGCAGTAAACGCAAGAGGATTAGGTGCAATTCCATTTGTTACAAGAGTTGTATCAACTAATTCACATACCACAGGAGAGAAAATATATGGTGTAAATCGCTTCTCTTTTGAAACAACTAATTCTGCTATGTTCCCAATAATTCAAGCACAAGAACTTAGCCACCCGCAATTAGCAGCATCGCATCCTGATGAATTAAGAAATGTGTTAGAAATACCAAATGAAGAAATGCAGTTTGACGGTGTTTCAGTTATGGATGACACAGGACAAATTCACACTGTAGAGGGTGGCTCTCCATTCGGCACTATAATTAGAACCTTCAACCAAATTTCTGATAGAGTGTCAGAAGGTTTAGCACCCGCAATAAGCGGAAGTGGTATAGAACCAAACTTGCAAATTCGTTTACCTGACCCGAATGCAGTACCGGGTAATATTGTCATAAGAAGTGGATTTGACCGATTACAATCGTATCAAACAGAAACATTAGGTACAGGCGGTATGATGAGGCCAAAGATAAATGCAAAATCAATTGGAGAACTTTTCAACATTAGGTATCCAAACGATGATGATACTTTTGCTACAACTAAGGCACCACGTTTAGCACCGTTTTACAGTGACCATTTATGGGAACACATTAGCCAAAGTGCAACAGGAGAAGCATTCCCTGATAGTACGTTTAATGGATGGGAAAGTGCGACTAACAACGCACCTATTGAAACATCTTATGAATTACATGATAGAAGTTTATACTTCCATGTTACAAAGAATGGGAATACACATACTCACAAACATCCAACATACTATACTCACAGTGCAGGAGTGACAAATAACGATTTAACGGGTGTAAGTTTTAGTGGAACTACTTTAACTGTGAATGCAACTATTGATGCAAATATTTTCTCAACTGCATTTGGTGACCAAGAAAGAGATACTGGAACAAGAAGATTTTTGCGATTATACAATCCTACAACAGACCGTGGCGGAGTTGCTTCATTTACTGGAATAAGCGGAGCAACTTTTACAGGATGTGTTGGAGATGCGGAATTTACAAGTCTTGTAGCAAGTAGTATTACTTCTTTGAAAGTCGTACCATCTTATTATATGCCTGCCGGAAGCACACGATTCTTTGCATCAAGAAGACTACGTGACCATGCAGAAGTATCAGGTAATTCTCCTGATATGGTAAATGCAAGATTAGTTGGAAACGACGCTGCTGCTTCAAAAGTGTTAACAGGTCTTGGTACGTATCAAGCAACAGAACTGACACCAGCACCTATACCACGTATGGGACATCATTTTGTAAATCCAACAATGGCTATGTTACCCGGTCATTGGGCACATCCGGCATATCAAGGTCTTTACAAAAGACACAAAGCGTGTCGTGGTGCAACTAAAACTTTCTTTGAAAAAGAAGTATTAGGCGCTAGAGGTGCATCTACAGGTACAAATGAATTTGTAGGAAGGAATACCTCAAGAAGTGGAATAGATGCCGCTTTGACAAATCAATTATCTTCTTATGACCCTATGCTATACTTTAGTACAATTAATGCTACACCAAGCGGCCCAAGCGATGTTCATGGCGGTGGATTTACTTTAATGTTTGAATCAAAGGTACGTTATGACGGATATGGTGTACTTGCATCTAAGGGACAAGCAGGTGTCGTAAATTCAAAAGGCGGTCACACTATTGTATTAGAAGCGGCAGGAACTTATTCCTTAACACAACATTTCCCTGACCCTGCTGAAGTGGGTTCGTATCAGATAATTATTCAACCAAATATATTACCAAATCAATTCATAGGTTTCCATGAAAATGGACCCGCAACTGATGTACCTGATGGTAGCGTTGAAGAACTTACTACTCAACAAACTGCTCTTGTAATCGGTATTAGAGAAATAGACCACTCAACTGGTGCGTTAGGTTTGGTATTAGCAAATGCGACCATGGCTGATGTGAGAGGATGTGAAGTGTTCATCAATGAAATAATGGTTGACCAAGACCCTGATTTTGGAAGTCAATTTACTAACATCCCTCCACTATTACTTTACAATCCACTTGGTGTACAATCGAGTGAAAGTCCTGCTTTCATTAAAGAAAGTTTACCTTATCATCCAAACATGTTTTTAGATTCAACACCCGGCTACACAATAAATACTCCATGGTGGTCTATGTCGCATAAAGTAGGACCTGATGACAGTTCTTCATACGGTTACAGACATCTTTCTTGGCACAGGATGGATAATTACTATTATTTCTTAAGAGCAAATGCAGGTAGTATAGCAGCGCAACTAACGCTTGCAGGATACCCAAGCACATATCCTGATATATATTCAGAAATTAACGAACTGATTAGTGTAACCCCAGTATGCAGCGTTGTATCTGTGGCTTCAACAAGTATTACTGTTGATGATGCAAGAGGTTTCCCTAAGCAACCATATTATGGAG
>Ga0098043_1000119_pt1 | contig 24900 bp, 19 predicted proteins | sample 9B_taG_FD_92581 | JGI IMG/M metagenome (GOLD analysis project Ga0098043, IMG submission 92581) | Marine viral communities from the Subarctic Pacific Ocean - 9B_ETSP_OMZ_AT15188_CsCl metaG | ecosystem: Environmental > Aquatic > Marine > Oceanic | place: Subarctic Pacific Ocean | collected 2015-01-10 | reverse complement strand
TTAGATATACTTTGATTTGTACTAGCAGCTTTTATGTCTTCAAAATAATCTAAAACATAATTTTTAGTCTTTTTAGGTAATCCTTCTGATATGTTTTTCAATAACGTTTCATAAGATTCTAAATCAGAGTACTTTAATTTTTTTTGTGTTGTACGTATATTTTTTAATAAGTTTCCCGATTCTTTTTTAAAGTCGGCAATATCTTTGATATAAGCTTCGTCTACTCTACCTTCTAGTTGACGCTCAATACTTTCTATAGATCTATAGTTATCCTGTAAACGCCATGCTTGCATAAATGCATTACTATCAGCATTAGGTAAGGTTTTAACCCATTCAAGCATCCTATCAGAATTTAACTTTATATTGTCAAAATCTGCTTGTTCTATTTTACCAGATTTTACATATTGCTCTATGCCGTTCAAATATTTTTTATAGCCATTTTGTAATTTAAGCTCATCTATTTCTCCCTTTTCATTACGGCTTTTTAAAACAAGACCTCTAAGTTCTTGTGCTTTAATATTGTCAAATGCTACACCTAGTTTTTCGTTTTTCCAGTTTTGGTATTGTTTACCTAAACCAGTTTTAGGAGCCATTGGATTTACGCCTGCTGCTGTCGCTGCTGCTCCTGCTGGAGCTAAAAAGGCTTTGTTAAAGCCATGACCTATAAATCCAAATAAAGCAGATCCTAGAAAGTCTTTTCCTCTTTGATTAATACCTTCAGCTGTTGTGTAATATTTTTCAGCATCAAACTTTCTAACATTAGAATCTTTATATAAATCAAAATGATCAATAACTACATCATTTATTGCTTTTGAAGCATAGTCATATTCGGTAAAAGATCCCAACATTGCTCCAGACCTAAGACTTTCATTGCCAAAACTTTTAATGTCTTTAACAACATTATTAAAAAAGTTTCTAGCATTGTTTTTATTTGCCTGAATAACCATGTCATTAATAACATCTACAGTTTTACCTTTGCCTTTAAACTTTTTAATAGCTTCTAATGCAGCTTTTTTACTTCCATTACCTATTTTTTCCATTATAGATTTAGGAATTAAACCAGGTGCAGTACCAGTTAAAGCTTTACCTGTAACTAAAGGCATACCTACGCCAAACAAAGCTGTCATACCTCCAGCGTAAGCTTGTGCAAAACCTAATCTATGTTGAGGATCTAAACCTGCTTCTTTAGCTGCCTGATATCCCATTTGATAACCCATACCAGACATAGTAACAGCATTGTTCATCATTGCTGTACCTCGTAATGCTTGTGCGCCTAATCCTAAAGATCTACCTACAGCAGTTACTCCAGAGCCGCCAGCTATCATTGGTAATACATATCCTAAAAAATGACCAAACTGACCAGCAGCATAATTCTTATTAAAGTTTTCATCAAAAGGATTCATAGTCATTTGATCCTCTTGACCTTTAAAATATGACTTATAATACCAATCTGATTGTTTTAATTTTTCCATTGAATCATCAATAGCTTTTATCCATGATTCTTCATCTTTGGCATCTACCACTAAATCCCTTGCAAACGCTGGCGCACTTGCTAATGCTGCCATGCCTTCTAATGCACCATTATAAACTGATCCAGCATATTCTTCAAACCAAACATCGTCAGTTGCTCCTACCTCTTGTAATGTAGCTGGTCTAGCATTATTTAAAGCCTCATAATAACCTATTGGTTTTATATCTTGTGCTTGATCCCATCCACTTGATTGTTGTTCTGGTTGTGGTTGATTATTAGTAGCTTGGCTATTGTTAGGGTTTGCCGTTGGTGCTTGGTTATAAATGCCGTTTGCCATTAATTAAGGATTTATAAATTGAGATTGATTATATGTAAAAATATCGGATTCGTCTAAATTAAGAAAATTATCAAAAAAACCTTGCCCATAATCTGCCATATATGGATTCTTTAAAAACATATTTTGCATTTGCATTTGTGCATATTCTTGACTTGTAATATCTGGTTTTACTGTTTTAGAAAAAATATTTTGTAACACAGATTGATCAGGAACAGGCATATACATTTCAAATCTATATCTGTCACCATCTAATTGATCTATATTAGTTTGAGCTTCATCTAACACATCTTCTCCTATCCCAAAACTAGTAGCTAACCCCATATCCTCTAAAATATTATCAGGAACATTTACTCTTACTTTTAAATAACCTCTTCTATCTTTTGCTTCACCTGTAAATTGTCCAGGAAAATTTTCTTCTCTAAGTATTTGAACAAAACTAGGATCAGCTTCAACATCTAAAAACTTAATGTCTTTATTATTTAAATCAATTTGCCTTAAACTACCATCATTGTTTTTCATAAATGCTGGCAAATTTTTCTTTTGCCAATCACCTAAATCCATGCGTTTTTCTTTTTGATCATAGTTATATAGCTCCATAAAGTTTTTATACATTGCTTTATCTGTAAACTGAATATTAGACATTTTTTCTGTTATTCTTTCATAACGTTTATTTGGATCTAATATAGCTTCATTAGTAACTTCTGCTTTACTTCCAGGATCTATAGTATAATAAAATGCATCTTGATCATCTCTAGCTTGTTCACCCTGCAAGTATTGAGCTTGATAATGTTTTAATGCATTTTGATTTTGTAATATTGCTTTTAAACCATTTTGTTTAGCTCGTTGCATAGCTAAAGCATTTTTATCAATACCATATTGATATTGAGTATATTCTGAATTACCTACTCTAGATTTTTCAGCTTGAATATTAGCTAATAAAGGATTTTGACCTTTTAACATATAAAAATTTTGTAATTCATCTACACTTACAAAACCTGGAGATAAAGGATTTCTAGGATTAGGTATTCTACTAAACATTGAAGGATCTAAAGGTATTGGTCTTTCTGCGCCTTGCCATTGTAGTTTTTCCCTTTGACCAGCTTCATATTCATCTAATTGCTGTTGAAATGTAACTAATCTATTTTGACCATTTTCATCTTGTTCTACAATAGGTACAGCAAGTTTACCTTGATTTATAGCATCTTGATAATCTTTGTTTATTTTTCTATTATTAAGAGTAGTGTTTAACTCTTCACTAGTTTTAATATTAGTATAATACTTTCTAAGATCGGTAAGACCTCCACTATTAATATACCTATTAGCATCACCACCAGAATTACGTATACCCATTATAATACGTTCTTCTTCTTTTTTTATGCGTTCTAACAATGCTTGCTTATCTCTTTCTAAACCTTCTGTTTGATCAAACTCAGTAAGACTTTTACTAATAGCTTGTTCTGCCTGTAAGCGTTGTTGATTTTGCCGTTCAGTCATTCTGTTAAGCTCAGACAAATAAGACATGTTTTGTTGCGCTACAGCAGCCTGTTTATCAAACTGTGGTCTTACTCTTAATGCATTATATACACTATAATTTACTGCCATTGTTTATGGATTTATTAATGCTTGTAATATTTCTTCTTGTGTTTTTCCTGATTGATTATCTCTAAATGCTTTTTGTTGGTCAGGACTCATAGCTTGAAAACTTGCTATTGCTTGATTTTGTTGATCTATAAAATCAGCTTGTTGCATATTTGCGCTAGTAGCCATTTCTCCAGCTCTTACATTAGAAATTATATTTTTAATTGTAGCTTCTTGTAAAGCTTGGTAAGGAGTACCTTCTCCAAAAGTTCTTTGATAACCCATATAATCTTGAAAGCCTTGTATTCCAGCCTGTGCAGTTTGTGCTGCGGCTTGAGTACGTTGTTGTGTTTCTTGATAGTCTGGCATAAACTGAGTACGATATCTAAGGTCATTTAAATACTTTTGCATATTCATAGCCTTATCTTCATAACGCTCTCTAGTTTTTTGGTCTAATATATCTATATTAAGTTTTTGCTTTTGTGTTTGCCGTTGCAATTGTGGTGCTATACCTAATATTTGACCACTAGATAATCCACTTTTAGTCATAGCGTTCATAGCTGACCTTTCAGCATCTGTAGCATCACTAAGCATTTTAGATTTTTCTTCTGCCGTTAATCCTGTTTGCGCTCTTTGATTTAAATTTTTAGCTTGATCTATAAGTTCTTGACTTATCATAAATCTTGGCATTGGCTCTGCCGCACCCTTAATACCGCCTACTACTTGTGCGATATTAACAGCATTATCTAATAATGATTGTCTAAACTTTTGACCAGTAGTTCTATCATCTTGAAATAAATCTTCATAAGTTGTTGTAGCCTCTCCAGTAAAACTAGGATCATAATCTTTTAATGATTGAAGAAAATCTTTATTAGCATCATCTTCTGCTTTTTTAGCTGCAATTTGCATTGCTTGTGCTGCCTTATCTTCTTCATCTTGTTTTTTAACAGGAGATATTTTTTGAGCGGCTAATTGTACTTGTTGTCCACTAGGTACTTTATTAGGATCTACAGCAGCTCCTGTAGCTGTAAGATTATCTTGACTTGGAGAAACTAAATTTAAAGTTTTATTTATGTCTTGTTGATATTTAGCTTGTTTGCCAGTACGAGGATTAATATATTGATTTCTAAACTCATTATAAGCTTTATTAGTAGAAGCTAACGATACATTTTTTCCTCTGTCATCCTGTAATAAATCTTCTAGCTGTGTATCTTGAAGTTTAGTATCTTCTATTCCTAATACATTTTTAATAATTTCTTCTCCACTACCCTCTAAAGACATAAACGCTTCAGACGTTAAAGCGTCTAAAAGAAAATCAGCGTCTTCTTTTGATAAGTTTTTATTTTTAAATGAATCAGAGTCAGCTATTCTTTTACGAATTTTATCATAAAGTAATTTAGTGTTTTCGGTATCGTCACCAAAACCTGTTCTTCTATTTACTTTAGATTCATCTGCATAATAAAAATCTTCAAATTCTTGCTTTAATGATTCATTAGCTAGTTTTCTATCTTCATCTGTTATGCTACCATAAATTTTTCCAGAAGCTGTAGAATGTATAGGACTACCTAAATAATCTATTTCATCTTGCAACTGTTTAATTTGATCTTCTACATTTTGTTTTAAACGAGATGCCTTACGATGTTCTGGAGATGCTGTAGTTGTACCTTTTATTTGATCAGAATACTTTTGTTTTTCTTTTTCTAATTCTTCTATTTGTTTTTGCCGATTACCTATTTCTTTAGATGCAAGATTTCTTTTTTCTTTTTCTTTTAATTCCTCACTTCCTACTGTATCTGCTTCTAATGTAGTTTCAATTTCTTTTTCTTGTTTAACCGTAGGACTTTTTTCTACTTCTCCAATTTTTTCTCCTTTTGCATTAACTATATTAAATCCTTCTTCTATTTCAAAAGGATTTACAGGAGTTTCGGTTTGAACAGGAGTAGTTGAAAAATTAGAAAAATCTATATCATTAGGTTGAGAAGTTCCAAAAAGATGTTTATACATTACACCATCTTCTCTTTTAATTTGGTTTGCTGATACTTTATTCCATACATCTTGTGTTATTTCTGATATATATGTATCTGCAAATTCTCCTAAACCTAAATCTTTAGCAGTATAACCTGCATTACTATATAAAGATAAAGCCTCATCTAAAGTCATGCCATCTACAGGTTGACCTCCATATGTGTTTTTTGAAGTAACAAAATTCCAAAAACCTAACTTAGCAGCCATGCCATCTTCTAAGTTTTTAAATTTTATAAACTGACCATCTTGGTTAGATGATCCTGCTTCAATTTCATATCCTTGATCTAACAAATATTTAGCATATCCTGATGGAGTTTTACTTAAATTACCTTGCTTATCTTTAGAATAATACATTATATTTCCTGGGTTATTATTCTTTAATGCAGCATTATTAGGATTTGCTTTTATCATTTGTTGAGTTATGCTTGCTATTTTACCACCTGCTTCCATAAACTGTTCATAAGACATTGTATTATTCATTGCAGCAAACTGATTTAAAGTTTCCATTTCTTTAGGAGATAGCACAAATGGTAATTCATTATTGTATTGATTAAATACTTTCATGCCTTGTTCAGCATACATAGGAGGTCTACTATCTTGTGTTTGCATAGCTCCCTTAATAAACTTACCTAGCTTTTCAAATTTATTTTGCTTAGATAATGATTCTATTTTTGCCGTATCTTCTCTACTAAAGATTCTTTCACCACCTTCAGCTTCTATTTTAATACCGCCTTCGCTATGTCTAGCTCCATGTAATTTTTGAGTATTCATTGTGTTAATATATCTAATTGATCTAAATATGAAACTTTTCCTCCATTTTTAAAAGAAACTTTTCTATAAAAGTTATCTATTTTTTCTGCTGGTATTCTTCCATATATTTCAAAAGGATTGCCTTCTAAGCCTCTAACACCTAAAGCTCCTTTTTGAATATATTCAGGAAAATCATATTTGTCATAATAAGAATAATATTCATTTCCCGATTCATCTAATCCTTTGCTAACTGTAAAATTTCCTAATCCTGACCAGATATTATATGGATAATAACTGCTTCTCATATTTTTAGGCTTATAACTTTCATCAAATTCCCCTGGCAGATCTCCTATTTCGCTAAAATTTTTACTTTCTCCTACTTTTAACCTATTACCAACTAATGATGATATTATTGATTTTTCAAACTCTTCATCTAAAGAATAATATTGATCATTAGGATTTTTACTTTTAGAAGGTTTGTATTTTGAAGGTTTTAAATATTGAGATTCTTTATTTATTCCTAAATATTGTTTATACATTTCTTCACCTCTTGGATCTGTCATTGCTGTTCTTAAAGGAACATCTTCATCAGTATCTATTTTTAATGCGTTTACATAGTTTCCCAAATCAGTATAACCAGTAGGAGCAATTAAATTGTAAACTCTTTCTGCCCTTGTCATTTCTTTTTTAGGAGGATCTACTTTACCGCCATTTTCAAAATTGTATGTTGCTCTAACGCCACCACCTACATTTGTTCCAAAAGAATTAATACCAATATTAGCATAAGGAGCAATATTTAATCTATCATTAGGATTTATATCTGCTGATAAATTAATATTTCCTTGACCAGATAAACCTTGACTAGATAATGTAGCTGAAGCATCATATCCTAAATTAGCAGAACCTATATCACCTAAAGGCATGTATCCTTGACCTTGTACTCCTAAAGTGCCTGTAAAGCCAGAAACAATATCTTTAATATTTGGTGTTCTTTCAAAAGGTCTATTGTATCCCAATCTAGAATAAGTATTCATATTAATACTAGCATCAGGAGTTTCTTGAGATCGTTGTAAATTTAAATTTTGAATTTTAATATCCTCTAAATAATTTTCAGCATAACTATAAGGATCTTTAGGAACTTTCATTCCATCTTTTGCATATAAAGGATTTATCTGAGCTGTGCTTTGTGCTTGTAAAAAACGTTTTTCTTGTTCTTGTCTTATAGCCTCTTGCTCTCTTTCTGATTTTTGGCTTTTTGCCGTTCCTACTATATCTCCTACTCCTTGTAATATCATAGGAACACCCTGTATTGGATTTCCTGATAATGTTAAACCTACACCTACACCAGTTTGTGCAACACCAGAGCCATATTCTAAAACATTACTAGCTGTACTTCCTTCTGGAGCTAACATAGAAGCTAGTTCTGCCGTTGCTCCTATTCCTCCAGCAACATATCCAGCAGTTGAACCTGCGGCTGCTAAAGCTTCTCTATTGGCTATTGTATCTTCTGCTTGCTTTATAGCATCAAACGACTGATATACTGGTAGACTACTCATTATACTCTTCTTGAAATTCTATATTTTGTTTCTAAAGTATTTAATACTACATCTTTATCTGATGCATTATCAAATATTAATTTTACCGATACCCACCTACCTCTTAATCTATTTGGATCATTTACTGCCCTCATTGGCATACGGTAAAAATCTTCTCTGTACTTAGCTCTAGTATCAGAAGATAAAGTTAAAGTCTGTGTATCTGACTCTGTAGTCATTACAACGCTACTCAATCTATCATAACCAGTTCTATTTACGCTTAATACCAAGTTGTCAAATACTTTACTTAATTGTGATAAATCATTGACTATAATTTCTATTGTACTATCATAATTAGTACCGAAAAAATTACATTCAATATCTTCATTATAAATATACACATTTTTTACAGCATCAGCAGATAAAGCTGTAGTTTCAGTATTAGCTCTGTCACTATAAAAATTATCTCCAAAACTAAACCACATATTAGGAACAGCAGTTAAAAAACTTGTAAACACCCCTAAGTAATTATTGTAAACTAAAGTAGTTCCTACTTTTGTCAAGTTAGATGCAGATCTTCCTGTTTCTGATAAAAACGTTTTAGTATGTGCAGATAGGTTTGCATATGGAGCAACAAACGTAAAGTAAACTTCTTGATTTTTAAAGTCATAACCAGCATGTATGTCGCCTTGCTTGTAAAAATCTTGTGCTATTGTTTCTATATAGTCATGTAATCCTTTAACATCGCTTAAAAGCTGGAAATTACCGCCATTAAAGCTACAAACCTTACCATTGGTAGCATCTACCCAAAACAATGTCCTACCATCTCCTGTGAGGCTAAATTGGCTTTTATTCCCATATTGTGTAGACACGTAATCTATACGATTCATAAAGTCTGCATCTCCTATTACTAAGCTTGTATTGCCTGAACCTAATACAGCTCTATCTTTTACTGGTAGTCTACCAAATGCATTTTCTTGAAATGATATAAGCATATCACTTGCTTCACCATTAGATGTTATTTCACCATGATTACCTTCAAGGTCTAACTTATTAGCTATTGGAAATCTTGAAAAGTTATCTATTAACTCTCCATGTGTTTTAGATAATGACCAAATCCAAGAATATGGAAATCTTAAAAACTGTCTATAGTTTACAGATTTTACCGTTTTTCTAAATTCACTATTATCAAAATGCCCTAATCCTGTATCTGTAAATTGTTCTGTTTTTGGAGAATGACAAGAAGTTTCTGCAACTAATAATCCATCAGCAAACGAAGATAATCCTGATCTTGGCTCACCTTCTTCTGTTTCATATTGAGATTTAGTTCCAACACCAGCAAAGCCATCTTCTGTTCTATGTAACATAAAATTAAACTTAGACTCCATTGGAAAAACTGCACTTGCAGCAAAGTCATAATAATAATCTACGCTTGAATGTGTTTGCTTTGAAGGCGTTGCACAATCTGCACCATACATATATCTAGGTATCATTTGAGTATATGCAAATAAATCTAAGTAACAATCACCACCAAATGTTTCTCTTCCATCTAAAATGTAATTACCACCACTATGTATTTTAGTTTTAACATCAGCGTTTATAGCAGTAAACTCACCTATAGATTCATAATTTGTAGCGGCAAAACTAGATTCGCTTATTCCATTATAAGTACCACCACCATCTCTATATATAGAAGCTATAGGAAACTCAATCATATAATCTTTATTGGCAGATCCTAAGTTTCTATTTTGTTTAGCTAATACAAAATCTTCTACAGTAATAATAACATTATCATTAGCACCATAAGCATGAGATTCTAAATTATTAAACTCTGCAAAACCTTGATAGGCTGTTCCAGTAGAAGAATCTTTTAATGATTCTGCCGATGAATTATCTCCTTGATAATAATTTCTAAATATGTAATCACTATTGCTAGGGTCATAAGCAGCAACACTATTTCCAGAACCAGCTTTGGCAAAAGATTTTAATGTAGTTGTACCATATAATGCTGTAGTTGTAAATGCACTACCATTATAATCTGTCATAAAATTACGATAAGAATCAAGACTGTCATTATAAAGCTTTACATAAAAATGGTCATTAGCATTACTAGCAGAGCCTAGTTCTATTTGAGCTTGTGATCCAGCAGACACTCCTGATTGCCATAATGATCCCTCTAGTCTTACTTTATCATTAGCAGCTATACTATAGTCATCTGACATCATTAAATCAGGAGCTATTAAATTAAATGTTTTAGATCTATAATACATTATATTTCCACCACCAGCTTTAGTAAAACTTTGACTGCCACCACTTGTAGGAAGTATTGCTTGCATACCATTACTTGCTGTATATGTTGTGCTATTGTGTATATAGTAGAATGTAGGAGTTGGGTATGTGCCGCCAGTTATAGATCCAGTATTTCTATACACAGTTGGTAACATTAATCCTCTACCAATAGATTTAGGATCTCTAGCTGATCTTACTATTTCAAAACCACTTATGTCATCAATAACATTTGAAAGATCTATATTGTCTATCATTAATCCCATTATACGTATAGCTCCTTCTGCGCCTACATGAACACCAGGAACATCTGTAGGAGCATTATTGCCAGGAGTTATATCGTATCTATATTCATTTCCAAAAGTTAAAGATCCTTGATACTCTAAAGGATATGCAGTAACGTTACCAAGTTCGCTATATTTAGATGGAGAGTTAGCACCAGCTCCAGATAATCCAACAGGAGTATTATATACAGTTGTAGTTCCCGATGGAGTTCCTTGATTTTTGACTGTATAATCACAATTACCTGTAGCATCTCCATGTATTTCAGGCATTGTTATATCAGCTATATGTTGAACAAATCCAGGTTTTCCTTTTTTATCATACAATACTATTCCTATACGATATGTTTCACCACGAAAATATCCACTAAAAGATGTTTCTATTTGTAAACTTTTATAGTTTCTATATGTACTTCTAGAATACAAGGTGTTACTATCTAACCTATTGTCTGTTCTATTTTTGTACATTGTTTTCCATAAAGTTGTTGTTTTAGTATTATGATGCATAATCGGCAAACTATTTACATTGTCTGTCGGATCTGAGTGCATTAATCTAAAATGTGGCTTTACAGCTATTCCATTTAATTGAGCTTGAGTAAGCTCTAAAGGTTTTCTTTCTTTATAATTTGCTGCTAAAAATGTTTTATTTTTTATAGCTATTGTTTTAGCTTTTTCTACTGGTATATATTGTTGTTGTAATTCTAATGTAGTTATAGCATCACCTGTATTAGATATATGCTCTACTTTATGTATTTCGCTGCCAACACCAATAATATTATCGCCATATAAACCTTTATAAAATATTTTAGCTTCTTGTGCTATAAGTTCTGTACTATAATAAACATAAGCTACTTCGTAATAAAAATATCTATCATCAGGTATATAAACATATAAACAATTTCCTTTGCTAGTTTCTTCACCTACACTAGTAAAATGATATTTATTCATATTAGTAGCATCATGATCTGAATCAACTATAGACATTTTATTAGTAACAGGATGCCAATTAGAAGTTTTACCATCAAAAGTTAACATTCTATATGAATACATATACTGTCCAGACTTTAAAGTTCCTGGAACAAGCTCATAATGCTCTATATGCCCCATTTGCAAATCAGGCTCTAAAGACATATTATGTACAGAGTAAAAATTTTGCATTTTAACTCCATTAGATAATGTTGCTGTATAAGTAGTAGCAGCATAATCAAATCCTGAAGTGTATTTTTCTACATAATAAAATAAACCTAAATTAAAACTTCGTATTTCATTTTTATTATCTGTCCAATAAATACGCTCTATTATAACTTCATTTTCTTCTGTACCAGAACCAACATACGTAGTAGGATCTTCAGATACTTCTGCATGAGATTTTACTTCACATAATTCTGTTAAATTTAATCTATCACTATTTGGATCTTTTTCATCATTAAAAATAGTCTTATATGTATGTGTGGTTTTATCATTACCAGCAAATGTAACTAATCCTATTTCACTATATGTTCCATTATAACTAAGTACTACTAGTTTGTTGTTTATTTCTACCGCTCCTTTTAACAAATAATTTGATTGTAAAGAAAACGCTATTTCATTTCCATTTGAATTACACCATGCGTAATTGCCAGGATCTACAGAAGTACCAGGATCTACACCTTTAAATATTATTCTTCCATTCTTAGATAGCTTATATGTGTTTTTACCCATATTAGAATATCCAGAATCTCTAGACATACCTTTACTAAATGTGTTAAATGCAGATCTCATTAATTCAAATTTATATCTAATTTATCTTCTATCTGAACTGTATAATGCAAAATTACAGTTTCTTTTGGTATACCCCCAGATACTTCCATAAATATAAAACGTTCATTAGCTTCTGTTAGAATCAAACTATCATATATTTCATCATCAAACACTAATAACATTTTTTTATCTTCTAATATTATTTTCTGATACCCTTCCATGGTGTCATATTGTTCCATATTGACGCTAATCTTTCTGCTTCACCTCTGCTTGGCATAGTATTATTGCCTCTAGCTCTGGCACATTGTTGATACCAGCGAGATTCTTGATCTTTATATATTTGATATGGAACTTTGCCGCTAACTGCTCTACTTTGTAAATAAAGGTATTTACAGTAAGATGTAGCTGCTTCTAAATGACTTATGTCTACAGTAATATCTCCCTCTTCATCTACAGGAAAAGCAAAGTAACTAATACCTACACTACCATTTTCTGCTGTCAAATATATATATCCATTTTCAACATTATATTTTGTAATTGTAGCAGATGGAGGATCAACTAAGTTATCTAAGCTTTGCATGCTTCTACGATCTGCTAAATTAGCATCATCATTAGAAGTAATTCTAAATGATCTAGTACTTATTTCAGGATAATCATCTCCTATTTTTAAATCTATAAGCTTATAAAAGTCATGTGGTAGTTCAGCTTTATAGTTTTTGTATGGAACAACACATTCTTTTCTTACAAAAGATTCTTTAGTACCAATAAAAACCAATGCTTCTCTGCACCATTCTGCAACAGCATTTATAATTCTGTTAGGATTATCAACATCAAAGTCCCTAACTAATTGAGCTGCTATTGTTTTTGAGCTAATTCGTTTCATTTAGAATCCATTTATTACCATCAGGATGTGGACATTGCACTAAGTTGCCATCTATGTTTGTGTGTAACCAAGACTTAACAAACATAAAACAGCCGCAAACACCACACCTTTGGGTAGATTTTTTAAATTTATCACAGCTTGTACAAACTGTAATTCTTTTATCGTAAGTTTTTTTGTCAACTAGTACTTTCATAAACTTGGTATTCTTTATTCAGCTGATTTAAATTATATAAATATTTCTTTTTATAATAGTTGTCTAAAACTATTTTATAATTACCATGTTTTGTTTTCCACTTCATCCTATAAAACACATAGTCTAAATTATGTGTTCTAACTGGATTACCTCGTTTATTAAGTAATAGCTTTGTATGTGGATGACCTATAACTTGCAACTTTCCAAAGTTTTTTAAAAAGTCTTTACCATTATAGGAGTCTATAGATTCTTTTATGACTAAATCTAAATAAGTGTTAACTATCTTTCTGAACTCTCTAAAGTTAATACGCATATTGCCTTTGGGTTTAATTTTATCATAGTCAGCGTTTAATTCTTTTTCTACCGATAAATATAAATCTCCATAATTTGCATACTTACTTCTGGTATCCCGATAGTCTTGCATTATCTATATTGTCATTATCTAAATCATCTAATACTCTTTCAGACATATTAAGTTCATTTTTCATAATTAATCCAACTAACTTTGGTATTAATATATCTGGAATAGGAAAATTGTCTGTTTCTATATTAAAACATCCACAACTTCCTGCGCTATTACAATGATCTACTTTTGTAGGATCTTCAAATATGCCTCTTACGTTAACATATTTAATTCTATAGTTTTTAGGATATACAACATATAGTGTTGTGCCGTTCCTAAAAGCTCTAGGCTTAACCTTAGATAATAATCTATGTTTGTATACAGATTCTTGTTCTGCATTAATAATATCAAATGGCTGTTGTTTACCAATTGCTCCAACATATATTAATCCTCTATCTTTTGGTAAATCTACTAAAGTAGGTATTGTTGCTTTTTTAACGTTACAGTCATACTCTACACTAGATAAAGTACCTGCACATTCTGCTACATCTGCTGTGCTTAATTCAACACAACCCAAGTCTTGTATTAAGTCTGGGTGGTAAATTTTGCCAAAATCTGTAGCTTCTGGAATTAAGAAATTTCTATAATACTTAATCCAGTAATCAACCAATCTGCTAGAGAGGCGAGAGTCATCCGAAGCGACTCCCCCTCCCTTTGCAGTATTGATGATTGAATAACGTATTTCGTTTAATAACATTATTCAGAAATTAATTAGCTAATTACAGCACCCCACTCATCATCAGCAATCTTTTTCAAGATAGCCATAGAATCAACTGGAACGTCTAAAGTAGCTGCGTTATTAATATTTTCAGATCCTGATGCTTTAATTTTTAAAACATTAGAACCGCTATTATTAAAGATAGCAACCTCAGATCCATGAGGAAATTCTTCTGGTAACTTAACAAAATTATCAGCAGCAGCAGCAGTATCTACATAAAATACTTTTCCTCCAACATATATATTGCCAGTTCTTGCAGAAGCTCCAGTAGCCTCAGAAGTAAGAGCTAATCTAAAAATATCTCCAGCAGCACCAACAGAAACTCCTACTGAACGTAGTTTTTGTGCAGTAAATGCAGCGTGAGTAATTCCAGATTTAATCCAAAAAGTAATTTGCTTTCTGTCAGAGCCTTCACCTTTTAAATAAAAAGTAACCTCATCATACTCTGCACCACTTTCAGCTGTACCTTTAAAGTCTACACCTTTAGCATCATCTAATCTTTGAACTTGAGTGTATTGACCAAAAGGAACTACTCTTGCAGCACCAGCAGCTTGAGCAAAACCAGAGTCAGCACCATCTTTAGCAACTTTTACTTCAAGAATATCGCCTTCTCCAGCAACTTCGCCTGTAGCAGTTTCTAAAGTAATTCTAACGTCAGCACTATTAGCTACAGCAGAAACTCCTGAAAGTTTGTTAATAGCAGCAGCAAGCTCAGTAGCTGTAGTACTAGCAGTAGCACTAGAAGCAATAATAGAAGCAGAAACTCTTTCAAGTTCTACACCTAAAGCTCTTTTAATAACAAGAGTAGCTTTATACTCTGCACCAGCAGTAGAAGAACCAACAGTAACGTCAAGTCTTTCATTTGTACCAGCAGCAGAAGCTTTATATTTTACTCTTTCAATAAGATCGGCATCAACGCCAGAGATTTCTGAGGTAAAATCTACCTCACCATCTTTTACTTGTAACGAATCAAGTTTAGCTGCATCAGCAATTACTTGATAAGTATCTAAATGAATTGTCTTTTTCATTTTTTAAAATATTTAACAGTTTTATTTAATGTTTTCTCGGTAATTAAAAGTTTCAACTTGTGTACGAAATTGATTCTCCACATTTGAAAGCATATTCTTTTCAGCAATATCAAGAATTAATCTATGTGTTTGTACAGGCAATTCTATTGTATCACTAGCATCATTAACCTTATCTATAAGAACAGGCTGTTTTAAGTAGTCCATGACTACTGCTAATGGATTAGAATCGCTTTGTATTTCTACATATCTTCTTGATCCGATATCACCAGCTACCCTGTAAACAGGATAACCATCGGTTGGCTTATTAAAAGGATCGTCACTCAAAGAGTACCAATCATCATGTTGTATAGGCTTAATACTATTCATTACAGATTGAGAGTATGTTACCGTTCCACTAGAACCAGTTTCTATAAGTTCTTCTTGCTGCTCAAATAAATCATATTTGGTTGCAGGATCAGGATCACTTATAGGAGTAGGATCATCTGAATTGGTTAAACTTCTATCGTAATCTAAAACAATATTAGCACCATTACATGTATCTTTAAATATGCCAGCCATATTAAGAATATACATAAATCTAGGAACACCTTCTAATTTAAAAAACTTCCTATCACCAGAACTAGTAGAACCAGTTTTAACTACTACACGCCTTACTAAAGGTGCAATATCTTGTCTAGCTTTTTCATTACGCTCAAACTCTTTATAGCGAGTAAGAACAAATTCATATAAAGCATCATTAAGAAATGCATCTTTTTCTGCGTCAGTAAAATATGCTGTGCCAGTTTTATCTAGCCGCCTATCTAATTCTGTGTGAAATTCAGTATTTGTCATTATTTAATCTTCCTTAATTCTTTGTTTATGGATGGAATCAAATCAGCATTTTCTTTAGTTTTAAGAAACTCTACAGCTTGCTCAAAATTAATTCCCATGTTGTGTTCATTCCACATCCATACACCAGCTTTGTTTACTTTAAATATACCTTTTTCTTGACCAGTTTTAAGCATCTCCTTAAAGTTTCTATCTTTATCGCTCCACTCGCTAATTACGCTTTCTGGTGCTTTATCAGCATACTCAAACAACGCATTTTTAAGTGAATCTTCAGATATATTAAGTGTACTTAATCCTAGCACTCTTGCAAATTTCGCAAGCTTAGTACCTTGCAACGGATCTATGATCGCATAAGCTTTTGTCAATAAACGCTTGTGTAATAAACTTGTGTCTACACGTTCTCTTTCATTAACTATTTTTAAGCGAGCAGAAGAACCTACGACCATCGGGTGAGATTTAAGCCATTCGTAAACGGCTAAATCCACCTGATTGTCTAAGTTTAACGTTACTTCTGAAAGCGAGTCCCAGTTATAACGTATTGTCATTTCCTCTCCACTTAACGGATTAGTTAATATATGTAAAGAACCATAATCACCATGATATCTAGACATAAGCGTATATATACCAGCTTTTCTTGGATTGCTTGGTCTAACCTTTACTATGTTTCCTGTCATTTCCATTTCATTATTATTTTACATTGCTTTAAACATATTCTAAAATTCCGCAAGATTTAGGGTTTCTTAAAATGATACCACTTTGAGATAAGTACTCAACACCGAAGCTATCTTTAGCAGTAGATGCTTTGATAGACTTAGGATCAAACGGATCAATCATACCAGGAATATACTTGTGTACGAATGCTCTGTTGTGACCACCTTCTCCTTTTACGATAGACTCTAAGTTAGAAACACCTTCAGGAAGCGTAGATGTGTTAATAAACGCCATCTTGTACGATTCTTTAGGTAATCCATCTGGAGCTAAATCGTGGTGTAAGTTAGGATCATCAAAAATTGGAGTATGAACCAATGTCATTTTAAGTCCCATTGCGTGGTAAGTCATGAAGTTGCTACCTAATTCTACTTCTGCGCCAGCACCAGCATCATAAGCTAAAGCTTGACCTGAAGCAATGTAGTAATCTTTCATAGCTTGTTGGAACTCTCTCATTGCACCAGTACCAGCAAATACAGTATACTCTGCATCTACAGCACCGTTAGTGTAACGAAGGTCAGCCAAGAAATTAGTAATTTGCTTTTCAGTTAGACCTGCACTATAAGTACCGATGTTACCTGAATCAATTTGAGCAAACAATCCATCTCCTGTAATGACTGGTTTACCAGCTTGGTATACAAGAGCATTACCGCTTGAATCAACGTTAAGCTTGTTATACCATTTTTGTACTTCCATTTCATACATGAATTTTTCACGAATGTCAGCTTCAGCTTGGAAATACCATACTCTTTCGCCTTGTGCTTCAACCCAAGTAACAGCAGTAGCTGCATCACCAGAAATCTCACCAGCTTGTCTGCAAGTGGAAAGATAGTTTCTGTACTTAGAAGGAAATGCTAAACTTCCATATCCTTTTTCAGACATTTCAGTATGAGCATTACCGATAATTCCAGCTCTTGCTCCAGCAGCAACGTTAGAAGCTGTAAGAGTAGAAGTAGAATCAGCATCTTGAAGGATCATAGTATAAGTATATCCTCCAGCAGATACAACTGGTTCAGTAATTACTAACGCTTGTTGTCCATCTTTGAATTTTAAGATGTCATTAGAATTAGCAAAGTTTTCAACGAACTCAGCAGTAAAAGGAGCTTTAGAAGCACCAGTTCCAGAAGTAGTACCAGTAGCAGTCATAGGTCTAGTTAAACGACCTTTAATCCACCATTCAAAACTGTTAGAACCAATTACTTTTTCACTAGCATATCTTCCCAATCCATCAGTCATAAACGTCAAAGCGTACTGTGGGTACTGACGAATGATAACCTTAGAAATCATTGGGTACAATAAGCTATTTTGACTTAAAGAGTTTTCTAATAAAGTAGAATCTCCAAAAGTACCTGTACTAATTTTTATTGCACTCATTTTATTATTTATTTATTTTTTGAATATAAAGAAGACAAGAATTTATTAGGATCAAAAAGACCTTTTTGTTTATCACTAACAGTATAGTTAGACTTAGATTTTAATGTTTTACTTGTATCTAAGATATTGCGGATGCCTTTACTTTCGCCTTGCTGTGTAAAAACATTCTTAATAGTATCTTCAAATAAAGTAAAATATGCAAAGTCTACTAACTTTTTAGGATCGTTAATAATATCTTTTTGAAACTTTCCTGTCAAAATATAGTCCTGTACCTTCTTTTTTTGTTCTGGCTTGAACGCTACCGCATCATAAAGTTTTTCTGTCTTTGACACTACATCCTTTAATGTGTTGGTAAAGTGTTCTTGCGTTTCTTTGATTTTACTTGTTTTTTCAGTTTCTTGATTTTTAAGCTTGCCTACATAAGCTTGCTTTTGTTCTTCAAAAAACTTTTTGGCTTTTTTAGCCTCAAAACGGAGCATACCATTATTTTCTAGAGCTTTATACATTTCCTCAGAATCTTCTTTGTCAAAGCCTTCAACATAAGTTTTGTAGGCAACAAACAAATCATGTTCATTGAGTTTTAGTATTTCCTCTATTCCATTAATAGTATCATCCTCATATATAAATTTGGTTTCCTTTGTAGATAATTTGGATTTCAGATCGTCATAAGAGGATGCCTCTATATTTAGATCTTTAGCTAACTGCTGCCAAGCTTCTTCCGCTTCTTCTGTTTCAGTTGTGGCTTCTTCTACAGGAGTACTTTCTTCTGCCTTTGGCTCTGATTCTGTACTATCTGTAGTTTCTACCGTTTCTTCCTCAGTTTCTTCGGTTTCAGCATTGTCAACTTTTTTTCCAGCCAATGCATTTTCCCAAACCGATGGGGTAAGGGTAAAAGCAGTTTCCATATCTTCAGTTTCGTTTGCCATATCTACCGTTGCATTTTCAACTTCATTACTCATAACATTACATTTTTATTAAAATTATCACTATTTATTTAAAATATTTACAATTAAATTGTATTTTCTTTTAATTCTATCAATTCTTTTTCATTTTCATTTTTCTGTATACCATCTTCCTGCATAACCATTCTGTCTAAATCACGTTGAAATCTATGGTCTTCAAAATCTTTTTTTCCTCCTTGCTCAACTTCTTCAGCACGCACTTTACCATCTGCTGCTACTTGCGCTGCCTGGACTCTTGATCTATTAGAATCCATTTGAGCTTGTGCTTTCATTTGTGTAGCCTGCGCTTGTTGTTGCATTGCTGCTTGTTGCATCTGCATTTGTTGTTGTTGCATTGCTTGGTTAGCCTCCTTAGTAGCATCAATACTTTTCTGTAGAATACGCTCAGTTTCTTTAGCGGTATCAGTATTAAGTATTTTAACAAGATCAAGGAAGTTAATTTGCCCACCACGCAAAGCAGCTTCAGCAAGACCGACAATATTTTGTTTAGTTTGTTGGTCTTTAAGAGAGTTCTTAATATAAATAGAGTAATCATTTAATGATAAATCTTCTTCTGCCATTAATTCTAAAAACTTAGTGCCTTTATCGCCAAGTGAAAATATAAATCTTTTTTCTCCTGCCCAGCACTTTTTTAATAAGTCAGCTGTTCTAGTTAAACATTTTTCAATAGTTCTTATATGACTCTGATAAAAGTTTTGTGTTATATAAGAAGATTGAACAATCTTTGACTCTGTAGTACCAACTAATGATGTGTTAGGCATCATACCCATACGTGCTTGGTTAATACCAGTAATAATTTCAATAGACTGCTCTAGCATCATTTTTAAATTAATCAACTGTGTCAAACTATTACTCATAGTAAAGTCAATAGATTGAAATTGATTAAATCCATTTTTAAATTGATTACCTTCTTGACTTGCATTAATCCAAATAAACCCATGATTCTTTGCTTGGTATATTACATCATCTAACTCTAAACCTTCAGGGATTTGACTTGTATCATAAACAACAGCTTTACCAGCACTACGTTGCATTACTAGCTCTATATTATACATAGTAATATCATATAGTATAGCTACTTGCTTCATCATATCTACAAAAGATACGGTTCTGCCATCTATATTATGCTGTACATATCCTACGTAGCTTAATGGAGCATCTTGATACCCATACTCTTCTCTACGAACTATGTTTGTAATAGGTCTACTTTTAGTAATAATTTCTGTGCCTATACGTGTAGACTCCCATACTTCTACGCAGTCATAATCTCTAATATCTTCACCTGGTTTTTTCTTATAACCATCAGGTAAAAATTTATAATGTGGATAGTCTGGATTGTATTTGTTAGGAGATACTTTTACCTTTTTAGTTTTTATAGCTCTCCATTCACAAGTTACTACTCTAATGTGAGATAGATATCCATTATGAAATTTATACCACCTGCTATAGTCTTCAAAGTTTTGAGATATAAACGCTTCACTAGCCTGACGTAACTCTGCTACTCTTAATTTTTGATCTTTAGTTAAATCTTGTTTATACTCATGTAATATTTCTGATGCTGTCATGTAACGCTGCTCCGCTACCCATTCTGACTTAGATATGTCTTCTTCTCCTACATGTACATCGTATATAATGTTTCTAGGATCTATTCTTCTAATAGTAGGATCTTTACCGACAATGTCTACCTTAAAGAATTGTTTACCAGTAATAGCTAAGTCATACAATCCTTGTTTAAAGATTTGCTTATAATCATATTTGTTAGATAAATCAAGAATAGCATTATATACTACCTCTGCTGTATTTTCTCTATAATTATTTTTATCTAATACGTCTATATGGTCAGGTATTTCCATGCCCATATGATCGTATAGATTTATATCTGCAATCTTTTCTATTTCTTTTCTGTAAGGCTTTATTAATTTTTCAAATACTAATCCTACCTTTTTATCAAATTCACGTGCTACAGCGTCTTTATTTACAAGCTCAACGCTATATTGATCCATAGGCGTTGCCAGCCATTCCCCTACAAGTAAGTCAATAACTTTTTTTACTATTGGATAGTTTACTAACCGAGCTGGGTTGGTATTGCTATACGTATCGGTAACGTACTCAAATTGATCTTTATTTATAATGCCATTAAAAACATTATAGTTGTCAAAATCTTTCTCTCTGAAATCGTCATAGTATCCACTATAGTATGAATCTATACTATCGTGTACATCTTTAACCCATTCATCTATTTTAAGTTTACCCTTCGGTACATATAAGTCTGGCAGCATAGTTAATAATTATGATAATCTTCAATATTGCTAAATCCCCTAAATGGAGATTTGCGTTGCATGTCCTTAATATGGTCTTGCATCTTCATCATCATTTCATTAATCTTTTCATTGCCTTTAATAGCGTCTTGTAGGTTCTTTATATTTTCTAAGCCAACTTCATGCATATCTATAACTTCATTCATGATTTTGACTTTTTTAGATATTACTGTATAGCTATCCAAGATTGGATCATACTGTAAATCTCTATATTTTTTTGCCGCTATTTTTATCGTTTCTTCTTTTAAAAGTTTTTTGTGTGCATTTTTATCACCCATTATATCTTGCGATACAATTATTACACGTTCATCATATTCTAAATTTCTATATGGCGACCAGTAATCATACAAACATACGACAAAGATCATTACAGACGAATCATATTTGTCTATAACTTTCTTAAATTCTGGCACAGCCAGAAAAAATTTATCGGTAATATCTAACCCTTCTATGCTTTGATTTACTTCTAAATGCGTAGTCATAGCTTGTTATAAATGTTAAAAATGTTCTTACGATTAAGCTTTTTCATTTTATTTGTAAACACAGGAAACTGCATAGCCTCTGTATTTTCCTCTTTTATTTCTTGTAATCTCAAGAATGAATTGTCTTTACTATGTATTAGTGCTAGACCAAAGCTCATTACTCTATCGGTGTTCTTTACACCAAATATAGTAAATTCCTTTAATAATTCCTTGAAATATATTTTATGTGAATATTTATTTATATACTCATTAACGGTATCTATAAGCTTTATTTTACGCCCTTGACCTGACATATTGTATCCATATTGGTTAGCCGCTTTACTATATAAACTCTTATAAACAACAGGAGATCTTTTTAAATATTTGGCAAAACCATGATGTTTGAACCACTTAAAGAACTCTTCATCTGTATCCTCTACCAGTAACTGACAGTTATAAAACACAGCTACTTTAGCACAATTCTCATACCACTCTTCTTTACCTTGTTTTGGTCTATCTACATATTCAAATATAGGAAGTTCGTCTTCTTCATTAGTGCTATATACGCCTCTATGAATATGTAATGAGCCTAACGAGTCAGATGTTGCCGATTGATCTTTATAGTATGGATCCACCCCACCTACATCTACATATGGATTCTCATCTAATGGCGGTAATAACATCTTCATCTTACCATCCTTATTAGGAACCCAAGTAACGCTATGTGTTAATATATCCCCTTCTGCATTAGAATCCCATTCTAGGCTACCCCTCATTACCTTGCCAGCTTCTCGTTTATTATCCATTAAGAACTCTAACTGATCGTGTACTAGCTCCAAGTTAAAGACACTACTAGCACCAGCAATAAAGCAATCGCTGTCCTTTAATGGCATCTCTTGTAAGTATGTAAAGTATGCCCTCTTGTCTTGTAATTCTTTCTTCTGCTTTCTTCTGCTCATTATATCATCAGTAGCTTCTTGCGTAGCAGACTTACCAGTTCTTATATCAAAGAAAGGATAGTAAGCTTTAGCCGCAGAAACAAAGTATGTATCTAAATTATACTTATCACTATTAAACCATAGCTCCTCTAAATCCTTTAATCCATTATTAATTTGGTTAGACGTTCCAAATATAATAGGCGTACCAAACTGATAAGATCCCTCTTTAAAACATTCCTCAGAAACTAAAAAGCTATTTAACAAGTTTAAGTTTTCACCTGCCTCCTCAAACAATAGAAAGTCTAAAGACGTACCCCTAAACGCACCTGAGTTATTGTAAAAGTGTTTAAAGTATATTGTATTCCTTGACCCCTTAATAATGCCGTCAGGCATTTTTCGCCCAAACGATATTTCATCCTTGTTATCTGCCACTCTATTCTGCACCATATATTGCGGTAACTGACTATATAGATTCTCAAATTTTCTTCTAAACTCCAAAACATCATCCTCCAGATAACAACCTACACCCATATTAACATCCTTCTGTATAGTCAAGTCATACAAACAGATACCCCCAACATTGTTCATACTCATACCTTTCCGCCTAGCCTTTAAAACTATTAAGCCCTTACCCTGCTCTTTGCACTCTTCTATCTTCTGAAAGTACTCGTGATCTATATCCCTATAAAACGGAAAATCCATAACCTTTCTGGAACTTCCGCCAAAGGCTGTAGGAAACTTAACAAAGTTTAAATAAAAATAATACCTTCCAGGTATATGTGCATGTCCATGTGGCTTGTATCCATGTATGCATCTATGTAACTGCGTTTTCCAGAACTCCTGATACTCCTTCTCCCACTCCTGCATCTTAGGTATACCCTCTGTCATTATAGGCTGATAAACGGAATTTCTATTCCTCTTACGACCCCTTGTTTCTTTTTTCATTACATATCATTTTCATCACAAAAACATTCTATAGGCTTACTAGGCTGATAATAACTAGCTGGTCTTTTATAACTAACACAAGATCCTAGTAAAGATAAGAAAGTAGCAAGTATACAGAACCTTTGCATGTATGGCATACTTGCCGACCTTCCTAACTTAATCCTCCTTTTTGCCATTCTTTTTACTATTACGCCTCATATCGTACAAGATACCGATTATAGCAAAGAATACAGCGAAGTAAGTGAATAATCCTAAAGCTATCATTTCTGCCATATTGCAAATTTCATAAAAAAATACCCTGTTTACTACGAATTTCTCATATATAGAGCGTTAACATATTCATAAAATTACAGCATTTTTTTTGCAAATGTCATAATTACACCCCTTTAAAAATAAATAAACTGGCGAGAGGCTAGACTCTTATGTATAACGCCCCGTACGTTATCATAATTCAAACACGGGTACCCCTATTTATGCAAAAACATAATAGAACTTTTGCTTTATATATTCTCCTATTACTAATATTTATTAATTAAACACTACAACTATGTCTAAAGAACTACACAGAATAAACAGAAACTACAGCAGCATAATGAACCCACTATGCAACATAATAGATTACAACCTAAAACAAGACTTTAAATACAATAAAGCAATCAAAACATACACAATAACCGAAGAACTATACAACGAACTAAAAGAATCCCTAGAAAACATAGAAAAAACACTCCTTGATAACCATCTCGCTAACCTAGACCATCTCAATAGCCAACAAAACAACAAATCAACTCAATAAACAACCTATCAATAACAGACAAACTATAATATTAAAGAAAAACAAAGATTAGCTTTATCTAATCTCCTTAAAATAACTTATTTATTTATCAAAACGTAGGACGACACCTCAATAAAAACTGTACCCAAAAAGATGTTACAATCTAACTTACAAACAATACTAATATCTCTAGCATTATCAATAGCATCATACTATCTAATGCCAATATCAACATTCATAATAATAATCTTAGCATTTATATTCTATGTATCAATAACAACATTCAAAAACACAGAAATAATGTCCGAAAGAAAAGACGAAAAAAGAATATCATCAAAAGAATGTGAAGATATACTATCAGGT
>Ga0098043_1000118_pt1 | contig 24902 bp, 31 predicted proteins | sample 9B_taG_FD_92581 | JGI IMG/M metagenome (GOLD analysis project Ga0098043, IMG submission 92581) | Marine viral communities from the Subarctic Pacific Ocean - 9B_ETSP_OMZ_AT15188_CsCl metaG | ecosystem: Environmental > Aquatic > Marine > Oceanic | place: Subarctic Pacific Ocean | collected 2015-01-10 | reverse complement strand
CCAACTCCAGATCCTGAGCCAACTCCAGATCCTGAGCCAACTCCAGATCCTGAGCCAACTCCAGATCCTGAGCCAACTCCAGATCCTGAGCCAACTCCAGATCCTGAGCCAACTCCAGATCCTAAAGCAGTTAATAAAAGAACTGGGTCAAGATCTAAAAACAAAAAATAGATAACTTAAACATGGGGTAACCTTATGTCTAATACTAAAGTTAAAACGTCACAAGATGGCAATGGCAAAGGTATGGATAATACCTTTCCTGATGGGGATAACCCTGTTTCTGGGAGCCCATTTGCTGTGGGTACTACTGCAACCGCTATAAGTTTAGATGGTGCTAAGTCCAATGAGGTACTAGTAAGTATAAATGGGGCTACTGGCGGTAAATGCTATCTAACTTTTAGTAATACCCGTGATGCGGATGCCTCACTGGATTTCGGATTTTCTACTGGGGCTATAGTATCTGTACCAAACACGGGGGGCGAACTTAAAGCTATAGGCGATGCCTCTGATATTGAGTTGCGTATGTTTTACTCAAAAGGAGTGTCTTGATATGCCTATAAAAACTTTTTCAGGGGTGTCACAAGGTGGAGGATCTGCAGCAGCAGCGTCTCTTGCGCATTTTAGTTATGAGACTACCGTAAACCAAGCATGGGTTCAGGGAAATGCCATAAAGTTCGATACCACTCTCTATTCAAATGGGAGTGATATAGATGGCTCGGATATTGCTACAAATGGGTCTTTTAAATTAAAAAAAGGGTTTTACCTTGTATTGGCTTTTATACCCCTAAATGTGCCTAACGCAGGTGGCGGGGACATAAGGTTAAAAAACATAACTACTAATAGCTATGTCCAAGCCGACGGTTTTGCTTCTGGCATAGGGGGGGCTACTACAAAAGACGTTACTCTAGGTGGAATTATAGAGGTTGTAAACGATGATGACGCTTTTATTTTAGAGATGTACTCAGGGAACCCTACTGCAATACAGTGTACAATAGATTCTAGGCAGCCTAACTTATCTATACATTCATTAGGAACTGTTACAAACACAGTTAATACAATAAACGGCACACCTAGTTTTGCGAGGCTGTTCTCACTAGGCACTGATACAGAACCCACAGGCTCGACTACTAGTTTTCAAAAGATGGTGGGGTACGCCAATAATACAGCACTAGGACTAACAGCAGATTCAGCAAACGGTGAAATAACAATTGCTGAGGATGGATATATAAAAGTTAGTTTTATGTTAGCAAACCATGATTGGGATGGCGATTGGAGTTTTGAATTAGCAGTTAACGGCACATTTACAGGCAACAACCACATATTCCAAGCACCTGCAGCAAGCACTGGTGATGTTGCCCATGCGCATTTTAACCCTATGCAAGTTAATGCGGGGGATAAAATATCGGTATTCTATAAATCAACAGTGAATGATGCCGTAGATTGGCAAAGTAGGTCTGCGATGTCAATGTATTTAGATGTTGAGGTTTTAGCCTACCAAGATACTATAACTAATATAATCAATGCTACAGACCCTAATGAGTATGAGTACGCAATGGTTGAACCTTTTGCTTCTTCAACTGTACCTGCCATAGATGCAGATTATAGTTTCAATAGTGTCGGAGATCATCAATACCGCTCTACAGCAGGTATTTCCGTGGCTAATGATGTTATATCTTTAGCTAAAGGCGGAATGTTCGAGCTGAAAGCTTTGGTTAAGCCAGATATAACACAAACTGGAACATCAGACTTTCAGTTCCATGATGGCAGTGCATATATTGGTAGTATTGGTACCCTAGGGGCTAATGGTGGGGATAAGTCTGTGGATACTACATCAACTGCTTTTGTTAACACCTCAGCAAATGCTAAAAACATAACGCTGAAAAACAAAGCAGGTGACGCAGGTTTTAGTTTTGACACTAACGGCACTGTTATAATTATAAACAGAGTAGCGGGGTAACATATGGCCACTATTAATACTAGGGCGGCTTTAACTGAATTAGCGGAAGATGACTTATTATTCATAGAGGATACTTCTGCTAGTGAGTCTAAGAAGATGGAAGCTAAGAACTTAGAGTTATGGCTAAAACGTGAGGTTGGGCAAGTAAAGATAAACAATGGCAATGGGGTAAAGCCCAGTTATGCCTTAACCGCTGATACCTCACAGATATTTAGCTATACTAGTCCTTTAAGTTTTTCAAGCTTTCCTACAACAACTTGGCCACAGATGGTAGGCACGAGTAGCGATAACCTAATTTGCGACTTCACTAATAATTCTTTTTTAGAGAATGCTGCACTTGGACAGTCCCATGTATGGCGGTTTCAGTTTACATTCTCAGGTAAACCTAACAACCAGACTTGCGATATTGCTGTAAGACTTTATAATTCAATATCTGGGTTTCAAAGGAATAAAACTATATCCTTACTAGAAAATAAAAATTCTGGGTTTTTCGATGCTGAGTTTATAACTATAGCGGATTCCGCTAGCCTACCTTCTCCTTTAGGTACTGGTCATGGATATAATCTTGAGGTTACATCAGAACTTGGAATGACAGTTACCCTAGAAGATGCAACTAGGATATCTCTATCGCATAACTCATATGCGATAGATATTTAATATTAACTATTTCAAGAGGCCAATTATGGAGCAGAAGATTTTAAGCTGGTTTGGCAACTCAAGTATAAGCCCTGATTTAATGGGTATAAATTTTATAGGTGATAGTGTACGATGGGATTATAGTAACTATTGTATAGAGTTAAATTCTAAAGCTACTGGGTCTAACTATGTACACTTCCAAAGTGACGTAAAGCAGAGTTCATTTAGGTATAGAGTCTCCGTTAGTTATTACGCTGCAGACGGCAACAATTGGGGTGATGGGCTTGCTATAGGGTGCATGTGTAATTCAACCCCAATAAAAGATAGGCTATCTGCATGGGCATTACATTATGGAGGGTATTCAGGTTTTGATGGGGCGTATACTACCTATTTTAATGAAAAGAAACAAGAAGATACTGAGGCAGGGCAGCTAACCTTTTTTAGCAATGGAGGTTATATTAATTCTAGTATTGGTGTGGGGGAGGTGAATACTGGGATACATAGCCAGCTTATATTCGAGGGCATTTCAGATGAAAATGGCATGCAGTGTACTATATCTAATAATGATGGGAAGTTAATAAATGGTGTGTGTGGTATATCTAAATCCCAGATAACTGAACCTTTTGGCGGTAGATTTTTCTTTATAAATGGTATAAATAAGACCTATAATATAGTAAGACGCATACATAGCATAGAGTTATGGAGTAGTTGATTGTATGAGTAGAGTGAAAAAAGCAATACTAAAACATGGATCTACTTTTAGATGTGTTTTATTCTGGGGGTATTCATATAGAGATAATATAAGTAAGGTAATATCATATAAAGACCTAAGCACAGTAGTATCTGCAAAAATGCAGTTTAAACGTGGTAGTTCGGACAGCATAGAGTTAGAGCTTAGTTTGCACGACGGTATCAACATACTAGATGCATCTCAAGGTAAGTTTGAGATACAAATAAGCACTGCTAGGGGGTATGAACTTAAAGAAGGAATCATAACTGGGGATATAATATTTACTTTCGATGACGAAACTACTATAAATCTATTTGATCTAAGATTAGAGATACAAGGAAGCATAACATCATGAGCGCTGATATTGTAACTAACCTACAGGTGCATATAGAAGATTTGCCAGTGTATGTCCTTATAAGTGAACTGGATAGCCCTATAGTAGTTACTTCGGAAGAGTCTGAGCTTAATACGCTTGTAATAACTTATGATCAAGATGAACAGGATATTGAAGATAGGTTTAAGGAAATAGAAGAATTTAACTCTAATACATTTGATGTTATGTCTAAAGGGTTTAAGCAAGGTTAACATTAAAATGGTTTAATGCTAACAATAGAGTATAACTATATTAAGGAGAATAAATTATGTCAATATATAACTTTGATCAATTAAAAACTGATGCATTGGCGTTTAATGCTAGACACCACCAATCTATTTTGGAGAACCAAGATAATGCTGCTGCGATTCAGTCTAACTTAAACTTAATTCAGTTTGTACAGGATAACGCAGATCCTTCTGCAATCGACTCACTTACTGAAATACTAGCGCAGGCTCAGACTGATAATACTAGCGTGTTGAATATTGTTTCTACTTTAGAAGTTAAACACAATAGTGAATTAGCCGCAGCACAAGTTAGTTTACAAGCCTCAATAAATGCTTTAGAGGCTAAACATAATACTGAGTTAGCAGCAGAGGTTAATAGTAGACAAGCAGCTTTAACTGCTTTGGAAGCTAAACACGATGCAGAAAAAGCAGCTCTTGATAGCGCATTAGCAGCAGAAGCTCAGTCACGTATCGATGCAGACACAGCTAATGCAAACTCTCAAGCAGCTCACGCGGCTGATGTGCAAGCTACTTTTGCTGATGTAGCAGAGGTTCTTAATAACGCACTAGCTAATCAGTAAATCTATAAAAAACTACTAAAATCTTAGTATAAGTTGTATACTAAGATACATACCCTACTAAGATTTTAGTGGTACTACCTGGGAGAGTATTTAATGGCGTTAATATTACAGAATGATCAAGGTACAGTAGTCAATGCTAATAGCTATACAGATACGTCTTACGCTGATATTTATTTTTCTGATAGGAATAATGATACATGGGCTAATGCCACTACTACACAGACCACCTCAGCTTTAATAAAAGCTTGGCAGTATATAGATACCATGTTTAAATTTGCAGGATATCAGGCAACTGATACTCAAAATACTGAGTTTCCTAGATACGGTATTTTTAATTCTAGGGGACAAGAGCTTACAGGTATCCAAACCAAGGTTAAAAACGCACAATGTGAATATGCTTTAGTAGCCTTAACCCAAGACTTAACTATAAATCAGACTCCTATAAATACTCCAGTTATTAAAAAGAAGTCTCAGAAAGCAGATGTTTTAGCTACTGAGGTTGAGTACGATACCACTATAGGTCAGCAAATAGTATTTAGTTATCCAAATGCTGATTTCTGGCTAAAAGAATTTTTAAATGGAAATAGATTCAATGGCTATTACTAATTTTGAACAAGAAATGTTGGGGGTAGCCAACGAGCTAATAGATGTTTTTGGCCAATATGCAGTGGTTCTATCTAGGTCAACAGAGTATAAAAACGTGTTGCAGCCTTGGAAGGGTAAGTTAGATAGCTATTCAGCAACTACAGTAAAAGTAGTAAGTAAAACTATTGATGAAAACCTATTAAACACTAGTGATAATAGAACTGGAAACATAAATAGGGAGTTATTGGTAGCAGGAGATCAATTAACTGATATACAATCCGATGATTTAATCTTAACTTTTAATGCTTTGATGTCTAGCAAAGTGGAATTGCCAAGTTCAAACATAAGCTCTAGCACTGATATAACTTCTAGCGGCGTATATATGGTGGATACCTCAGCAGGTGATGTAGATATAACATTAAATAGTAATAATAGCGATCTTACTACTTTAATATTTAGTAAAATATCTACTGATGCTAATGCGGTTAATATAACTACAAGTGATGGCGTTACAATAGCTAATAGTAGTTCTTATATAATAAAAAATAACTTTGATGTAACTGGGTTTATACTTAACAGTGGCAACTATAAGATTTTAGAAAGGTATAAGGTGTATGAACCTTTAATAATTAGTCCAGCGGGGAATGACTTGCTTTACAAACTTAGGGTTGGTGCATAATGGCTAGTTTTAATAAGTCTTTAAGTGATGTTAGGGATACTGTATTTACTTATTTTAGCTCTGAATGGAATGATCTAACACCTATTACATACGATAACATAGACCATTATATAACTTTTAATACAGATTGGGTGCGTATATCTTTGAGGGCTACAAATCCTAGTGTTAGTGCTATAGGGCAAAAGAACTTTAGGTTTAAAGGCATAATATTTATACAGATATTTACCGTTGCTAATAACTCAACAATGAATAATGATACTTATATAAATTTAATTATAGAAAAATTTTCACAAATTCAATTAGAAAACTACATAACTTTGCGTGACACAGAGATAAACGGTTATAATATAAGCCAAGATACTAATGGGGTGTATTATCAAACTAATATGAGCGTACAGTTTTATTATGACGTTGTTAGGACATAAATCAAAACATACAAAAGGAGCATAACATGGCGTTAAATGCAGATACAAATAGGGTTGGATTATCGTATGTAGAGGAGAGTATAACGGGGACTACTCCGACAGACCCAGTATATAAAACTATACGATACACTGGGTCTAGCGATTTAAAATTTGAGTATACTACTGATACCTCTAAAGAGATTATACCAGATAGGCAGATAAGTGATCAGTTTTTAACAGGGGCAGAAGCGGCTGGCGGAGCTAATATAGAATTTTCTATGGACTCCTATGATGATTTACTTGAGGGAGCGATGTTCAATAGATGGAATAGAACAATACACCGTAATGATCTATCTACTACTTTGCCTTTGGTAGATATTGAAAAAGTTACAGATTCGACGGGTAAACTTAACTGCAATACTGCAGTTACCTCTGCTATATTTGCGGACTCTAGTATAGTGTTTTTTGATGGTGTAGGTGAAGATTTTAGCGGAGCGATAGCTAAAATAACAGGAAGCACCTTTGACGCATCTAACAATTTTTATGAATTTACGGTACTAAACGGTAAAACAGTAGAAAACATATACGCTACTGAAAAATCTAGGGTGTTCCAGTGTGGTTTTATCTTTTCGGACGTGCTGCAGGCTACAGTCTCTCCGAATACGCTTACAAGTGCGTCAACGGATATGACCACACTTGGAATAAGCGCGGGACAATGGATAAAAATAGGAAGTGTTAGTAATGTTGCAAATGATGGGTTTGATACAACGGCGGATAATGGTTTTGCTAGGGTAGAATCTACTGCTACGAATGTAATTTATTTAGATAAGGTTCCCGCAGGATGGGTAGCAGACGCTAATGGTGGTTCAAAAGAAATAGCAATATTTTATGATGCTTATATACAAAATGGCACTACCGAGATTAGCTATACCTTAGAAAGGTCATACCAAGACCATAATCCTATAGTTTATGAACGTTTTACAGGTATGCGTATTAACGAGTTCCAGTTATCAAACGAAAAACAAGCGGTAACCACTGGTAGCTTTAATTTTATGGGGCTTGGGGTTGTATTCGGTAATACTAGAGTTACTGGATCCACTGATGTTGATGCTTTTAGTACGACTCCATTTAATACCGTAAATAATATAAATTATTTAGAGCTTAACGATGTTGATATATCAGGTGGAGCTAATACTGGCGGCATAAACCTCGCTCTGAAAGTAGATTTTAGTATAAAAAACAATCTACGTGGACAAAATGCTATTGGTAGCTTACCTTATGTAGGTGTGGGTGTAGGGCAGTTTGATGTGTCGGGTAGCGTTGAAACTTATTTCCAAGATCAATCAATCCTTGAACTACTAGCTAACAATACGGATACCAGTTTAAGGGTGATGTATAATCTTGGTACACGTTACCATATAAACGACTGCCCACGGATCAAAATATCTAGCGGTGCACCAGATGTAAGTGGGGTTAATGCGGACGTGACAGCAGAGTATGGGTTCCAAGCATTAAAAGAACCTAATAAAGGTTATACTATGTCAATGTCTAAAATAAGCACTTATTAACCAACAACTAATATAATTGGAGAGACTTATATTATGATAACTAATTTAGATAAATTTTATGTGAATAATAAAGGTAAAAGCAATACCTACGATTATGAAAAGCATGGAGTGACATTCACACTTAAATTCGCAGGCAGAGCAAATGAAGCTTTTATAGCTTCTACGGCCAAACATTCAGTAATATTGCAAGATAAAGCCAATAAATTGTCCGAAAAAGAAAAAGAGCGTAAAATCATAGAGTTTAACCAAAAATTAGAACTGGATGTTTTAGTTGATAGTTTGCTTGTATCTTGGTCTGGAGTTATAGACAATGATGGTAAACCTGTAGACTTTACGGTTAAAACAGCTAAAGAACAATTAGGCAGGTTCCCAGACTTAGTGGCTGAATTAATGACCGCAGCAGCTAATCCTAAGAACTTTACTTATGTAGTTGATGATGAAAAAAAGTAATTGAAGCGGTAGCTATTGAGTTTGAAAACATCCTAAATAAAGATAGGGATGCTAATATACGCGCACAGCTAGAAGCTAGGGGTATTATAAGAAATGATATTTCTAAAGATTCTGGTTTAGTAGATACCGCATTTAGTAATTTTATAATAACTGCTTTTTATGAGCTACATTCAAGCAGTGGTGTAAATGGCACTATACCATGGGGGTGTATAAAAGAGTATTTAGTTTTTAATGGCTTTACTGAGTACCAGTTCATTATTTTATCTATTAGCTGTATAAGGCGTTTAGAAATAGTATATAATGAATATATACAGGCTAAAAATAATAAGGGCGCTTGTGACAAGTAAAAACATAAATGTAGATTTTGATGATCTATCTAAAGAGCTACAAATACTTGCTAAAACAGCTAAGACTAGTTTTGATAATTCTATAAAAGCTTTTTCGGCAGAACTAGTCTCTAAACTATTTGATAATAGCCCCGTAGACACAGGGCTTTATAGATCTAACCATACCGTTAGTATAGGTAGTCTTGTAGACCAAGAACAACCTATCAATGATAAAAGTACCGTTGTATATAACGCTAGAATGGATGCAAAAAGCTATGATAGTTCAAGGGATTCGGTAGTATATATACAAAATAATGTGGATTATGCTGAAAAGTTAGAATTTGGTCACAGTCAACAAACTCCAGCGGGTATTTACGGACAAACTTTAAGCGCGTCTACTTTCAAGTTTTTATTTAAGGATTAAAACATGGCTACTTCATATAATGTATTCATTAAAATGCAAACAGAAGGGGCTAGTAGGGCTTCACGGGATATAAGAAGTATAGAGACTAGTTCAAAATCAGCCTCGTCGGCTACTTTACTTTTAAGTAAAGCCCTATCGGTGTTGGGTGGGTCTTTTGCTGTCCATAAGATAATAGAAGCGAACGATGCTTGGATAGACTTCACAAATAATCTTAAATCTGCGGGTCTAGCAGGTCAAGAACTTGTAACGACTCAACAGGCTATATACGATATAGCACAGCAAACACATACACAACTTAAAGAGTCTGCGCACTTATATAGGGTATTGAAAACTACTATCGGGGAGGCTGGGGCTTCACAAGAAGATCTATTAAAAGTTACTAAAGCTCTAAATGAAGGTATACAGCAGTCTGGGGCTAGTAGACAGCAACAAATAGGCGGTATACAGCAGCTTGGCGAGGTTTTTGAAAAGGGTAGGCTGTATGCTAGACAGTATTTATCTATCGTATCTGATTTCCCTGCTATAGGTAACCTATTACGTCAAGCTTTCTTGCAGGCAAGTGGCGGTACTGAGTCATTTAGGCAACAGATGGACGAGGGTAAGATATCTAGTGAAGCCTTTTTTATGGCATTAAAAGCCATATCTTCACAACTTGATGCCACTCAAAACACTTTAGAAGTTACCTCAAAACAAGGATTAACGGATCTTAGCAGCGCTTTTAGTAGATTAGCTGGAGACATAATACCTAATGTAGGGAGTAAGTTAGAGAAAGTAGCTTCTGGAGTAGATATACTTACTGATAGTATACAGATACTTTCAAAAAACTCGGAATCAGTTTTTAAAAGTATAGCAAGTTCTATAGCACCTATAGGAGAAGCACTAGGTAAATTAAAATTTGACTTTTTTGAAGCTAATGCAGACGAGGTAAAAAATAATTTTGTAAGCGATATGGAGTCTATGGCTAAATCCGTAGGCATGCTTGCTATAAAAACTTTTGCGTTAAACTCGACGCTAACGGGCACATCTTTTTTACCAAAGATGAAGACCGATACTAAAAACCTGGGTGACTATTCTGGTAAAGTAGAAGGTTTAGTTACTGATTTTAAGGATCTAGGGTCTGCAGGGGTCATAGCACAGAAGGCTATAAATTCAGTAATAAACCCTAAGGTTGTTATAAAAGGTGATATGCCCGATATAACGCAGCCTACTATTAACTTCAAAGATGAAGATTTAAAAAATATACGTGATGCTGAAAACGCGTATAAAGGACTATCAGCTAGTCAAGAGGTTACAAGTAAGACTTATGACCAGTTGAGCCTAGCCATAGCGCGACAAAGGGAATCCTTAACTAGCATAGACCCCTTATATGCTCAGGTGGCACAAAATGCCGATAAGCTTACTAAATCCCAAATTGATAACCTAAATGCGTCTATTAAAAACCTAGACGAGGCTAAATCCACCTCTGAACTTTTACACTCCGTTACCGATACTTTCGCGGGTAGTTTCGCTGATGCTATAGCTAATATAACAACGGGGTCTGAGAGTGCTAGTCAAGCTTTCAAAGAGATGGCTAATAGTATTATAAGTGATCTAATACGTATAGGTCTTGAGAAGGCCGCTATAGGAATGGTTAATATGGGAGTCAATTGGTATATGGGGGGATCCTCAGCAGGAATGAATACTGGGGGTACTACAGGTGGGTTACAATCAGCCACGCCTCCTAGTTTTTCAAATAATTTACAAGCCCCTAGTCCTCCTCCCATGTTATCTTCTGGTCTTAGGTCTACACCTAGTGTAGGTTCTACAGTTAATATAAATACTACGGTCAATACCACACACACTGGGGCTAGTGGTTCTAAAGATGGGGAAAAAGTAGCAAAGGAGCAGGCCAAAATGATAGCCACTATGGTAAATACTCAAGTACAACAAGAACTAATGAAACAGAAACGTGTAGGCGGGATGCTATAGTTTTTTAATGTATTTTATTTAAGTTTTAATGCATTTTATTTGAGTTTTAATGCAGTTTATATACTACATTTTTCCTAAGAATGGCTTAAACATTAGACTTACAAAACCATAAGACATATAAAATATATAAAATATATAAAATATATAAAATAATTAAAAAGACATAAGAGTTTTTAAGCTTAAATATATAAGAACCTATATAAATATATATTTTTTAAGTTTTATATTACATTTTTAAACAAAAAGCTAGGTATATAAAGGGCTACAAGGGTATTTACCGTGGTATAAAATATAGTTAAAAAATAATTTTTTTATTTATAAATATAAATAGTGTATACTTAATAGTACATATAAAGCTTTTATTTTTATGCAAAATGGACACGTTCCCAGATATACCTAAACCATCAGATGTTAAGCTAACATCAACATGGAATATACTAAAAGCTTCTTTTGGCGATAACTACGAACAGTTTTCAGCAGATGGGGCGAACCCAAAGAAAGATAGTTATGAATTATCTTGGGAAATACTCAGTGATGTAGATTATGAAGCTTTAGAAACTTTTTTAGATACTCAAACACCCGTAAAAGCCTTTTATTGGGATAACCCTTTGTCGGGGAATAATGAGGTTGTGAGGATGGATATCGGCGGCATTTCCCGTCAAAAGGAAGGGGTAAACTATGCTAAGGTAAGCGTAAAACTTAATAAAGCGTATGGGTACTAACTATGGCTGATCAAGAATACGCGGCATTACAAACAGATGCCCTAATAGAACTTTATATAATAGATTTATCTAAAGTATCAGTTTATCCTAACCCGCAAGAAAAGCTATATATAACGAACGGGCTAGATAAGGATAGATCCAATTTAGAGTATGATGGTAATGAATACACTCCAGTACCAGTTGAGTCGGAAGGATTTGAAATAAACTCCACGGGGGCTATGCCTAGACCTACCATAACCATAGGAAACGTAGACTCGGGGTTTAACGATCTTTTAAAAGCCTATGGAAACTTATTAGGTGCTGAGTTAACCAGATATCAGGTATTTTACGAGTACCTAGACGGTAAAGATAAAGGCGGCATAGGTGCTTATAAAGCTAAAGATGTATGGACTATTAATAGAAAGGTAGTACATAACAAAACACAAATAAAATTTGAACTAAAAAACCCTTTGGACTTAGAGAATGTGTTAGTACCTAAAGGTCAATTTACAAGAAAATGCGAACATACATACCGCGTGTGGGATGTAGGAACGCAGTCTTTTATCCAGGGGTCATGTCCTTATACTGATGAAACACATACTTTTGACGAGTTGGGGAATAAGTGCAGCAAACAAAACGACGTATGCGGTAAAAGATACACTGATTGCGCTATAAGGTTCAATGCCGTGGATAAGAAGGCTCCAGTTCAAGGTCTTTTCTTCCCTTTAATACCTAAATTTTAGATAAGGTTTTTATGAGATTAAAAGAGCTACAGCCGCAGATACAAGATTACTGTAAAAAGCTAGCACCTCAAGAAGCTTGCGGGTTGATTTTAAAGAACGACTTAGAGTTTGAGTTTGTACCTTGTGAAAATATAGCAGTGGATAAAGAAACTAATTTTAAAATAGCTGATACCACCATGCTCAAATACTCTAAAGACATATACTCTATATTCCATAGCCATGTAGAGGGTGGAACCCCTGCGGTCACTTTATCGGATATAAAAACTTGTGAAGCTTGGGGATGCATAGGTAGCATAGTGTTTTTAAGTCCTAATGACAATAACATATGCTCCGATGTAGTTTTCTACGGTAAGGAAGTTATATATAAGAAGTTAACTGGTAGACCTTATTATTATAATGTGTTTGATTGTTTCACTATGATACGTGACTTCTACTACACTCAGCTTAACATAGACTTAAAACATGTATACAGCGACTATGGTTGGTGGGAACATACAGAGCATAAAGATAGCTTATATTTAAAGGAACCCGATAGGTTAAACTTAGTAGAGATTGACATTAGACAACCTCTCCAAGTAGGTGATATACTATCCATGAAGCTAGGTCGTAGCAAATGCATAAATCATGGCAGCATTTACGTAGGTAACAATAAGATACTTCACCATTTAGAAGGTAAACTATCATGTACAGAGAGTTTTGGTAAATACGGCAATCGGGTAGAGCGTGGTTTAAGGTATAACCCTGAAATAAAGCTTTTACCTAAACAAGAAAAGGTGGTGTTTTAATGTTATCTACTATAAGGTTACACGGTGTATTGGCAAAACGTTTTGGTGATGAACTGCAGTTCAAAGTAGATTCTGTGAGAGAAGGGGTACAAGCACTATTAGCAAATTTTAAAGATTTTAAATCGGTGCTTAGGCAATACGACTTTAGATTTATTGCGGATGGCGTTAACCTCGATAGGAAAGACGTATGTGATGCCGTTTACCCTTTTAAGGTATTAGATATAATACCTGTCACTGAGGGTGATAAGATGAACTCTAACACAACAAAAGCTATAATCGGGGGCGTAGAAATAGCTGCGGGTATAGTTTTTGATGCGTTTTCAATGGGCACAGTAGGTAACCCACTCATAATGGCTGGGGTGTCCACTATAGCAGGGGCGGTAATAAACAGCTTTATGAAGCCGCCAGAATACGATCAAAGCGGCGATGCTGCGACTAGTAATATATTCGACGGCGCAAGGAATGTGAGTAAAGAAGGGGTAGCTGTACCCATATTATATGGTAGAATGAAAGTAGGCTCACTAGTAGCTTCTGGGTTCATAGCCGTAGATGGGCAGAAAATTTAGAGGGTAGCATGTCTAAAAACAAAATACATGAAAGAATACCGCAAAATAACCAGCTAAGTTCGCAGACTTATGGAGACGTTAACTATAAGGTTAAGGTAGACTATGTTGATAACGATAATACCCCTCCTCAAAACAACCTATTAACTGGTACATTTAACCTAGGTAAAGGCGGCGGAGATTCTGGCGGGCACATAAACGGCGATGTCATGCATACGGATACTTACGCCAAGTTTATAGACATAGTGAGCGAGGGGCAAATAGAGGGCGCTGTAAATGGGTATAACTCTATATACTTAAATGGTACTCCGCTAGCAGATGAAAATGGCAATCTTAATTTTAAAGGGGTGCAGGTTTTTCCCATGTACGGGACTGAGGATCAACAGTTCCCTCCTATGTTTCAGAGATCTGGGGCTACTTATGCGATAAATGCAGAAATAAAAACCAATCAGGACTATACATTCACGGTAACTGATGACAGTATAACATCTGTGAACTTATTAATGAAAGTGCCTGTTTTATCAAGCTCAGATGATAAGGGAAATATTAATGGTACTTCTGTAGAGTTTCAAATTACAGTCAATGGCAAATTTATAACTAAACAGAGCATATCTGGCATAGCCACGAGTCCAATAGAGAAAGGTTTTGTAATTAATTTAGCGGATTTTCAGGGTGATAGAACCATAGTAATTCAAAGAACTACGCCAGATTCATCAGATCCTAAATTGCAAAACAAGTTGTATATAAATGCGTATACGTTACTGTTAGATCATACTATAAACTATGCTAATAGGGCAGGCTGCGCGATAATGCTTGAAGCCGCGCAATTTGGTACACAGTTGCCCGACAGATCATATGACCTAAAGGGCATCAATACCATAAACATACCCGAAAACTATGACCCTATAAACAGAACCTACACTGGCCACTGGAATGGGATATTTAAAAAAGCTTATACTAATAATCCAGTTTGGTGCTTATATGATCTACTAACTAATACTAGGTACGGGGCAGGGGACTATATACCCTTAGACAAGCTTAATAAGTTTGAATTATACGATATGGCGGCTTATTGCGATGAATTGGTAGTAGGTTTAGATGGTAAGCTAGAACCTAGGTTTACTTTTAACTGTTTAATAACCCAAAGAGAGCAGGTTTTAAGCATAGTTAAGAAGATACAAGGTAATTTCTTAGCGGCTTTATTCTATGTAGGTGGTGTCATAAAAATAGCACAGGATAAACCAGAAGATCCATCTCAATTAGTTACAAATGCCAACGTTATAGATGGGGTATTCAACTATTCTACTACTGAGCTAGACAAACAAACTAATACAGTAGTGGTTAGCTATAACGATCCTTTGAATGATTACGCTCTTACAACTGAAACGGTGTATAATAATGTGTTATTAAATCAATCAGGCAGGCAAGTAAAAAAAGAGGTAAATGCTTTTGGGTGTACGAGTAGATCTCAAGCGCATAGGATGGGGAAATATGTACTACTAACTGATATAGATAACGCCGAAACGGTAACCTATACCGCAGGCTTAGATCACGCTAAAGTTATTATAGGTGATATTATAGAGATCCATGACAACTTTATGGGGAATACAATATCAGCAGGCCGTATAAAATCCATGGATGGCCTAAATATAGAGCTAGATAGGGAGGTCACACTATTATCAGGAAATGCGTATAGCATTAGGCTTTTAGATCAAAATGGTTCAGTAGAAGAACTTAAAATAGATCATTCATCGGTAGGCACAATTAGCAATATAACTTTACAGGACAACAAGGGTTTCAGCGCTACGGATTTTACTATATATGCGATAACACAAGATGGGAACGATAACTATCAGGGCGAGTTGTACAGGATAATGAGCATACGTGAAAACGGGTTAAATATGTACGATATAACCGCGAATAAATATGTTAGCAGTAAGTTTGATAATTTATATAGTGGCAACCCTGTTGATGTGATACCCGAGGAACCTCTACCTCTTTTAAGGTACCCTGAAAACTTAGTGCTTGCTCAACATACGCTGTTTAAAGATGGTAAAAATATACTTAATGATGTCAATTTTAGTTGGAACAAAGTAAATGGTGCTACACACTACGAGTACCAATATAGGATAGACAGTGGGCAGTTTACTCAGATAGAACGTACTAATGACAGGCAAGTTAAGATTATAGCAGGAGATGGGGTATACGATATAAGGGTAAGGGCGGTAGACCTATTAAACAGAAGCTCTAAGTTCTCAGAAACCACAAGTAATATACAATCAGGTGATATAACCCCTAGCGATGTTACAACATTCACTATACATAGGTCTGGGAGCACGCTTACATTCAGTTGGGATACCGTCCCTCTCCAAGAATACGGACTTATTGCATATTATGAGATAAGACAGGGCGAGCATTGGTATAATGCATTAACTGTGTTTAAAACCTTATCTAACTCGTATACGTACACGCTGAACACTGGAGGGACATTTTTAATAAAAGCGGTTACCATAGCAGGGACTTATAGTATCAATGCCGCGTCCTATAACGCCTTCCCTGGTGATACCAATATTTATATAAACGATAACTATTCTAATTTAGGGTTCCCTCACAGTACCGCCGCGCAGTTAGATAACTTTACTGTAGAGCAAGAGGTATTTGAGTTCTCTGATGGCCAAGATTTCAATTTTAGTAATGGTGAAGTATTTAGCTTTACAAGCGCAGGCAGCACTAGACTGTTATTGAGTAAATTTAACTATGGAGCCTGGAATACTTTAACAGAGACGTGGGATACTTATGTAGAACCATGGGAAGGTCATATAAACATAGGAGACACAGGATTCTATGAAACCGATATAAAAGATTTAGGCGGAGTAGAAACAGTATTTATACACGCAAAAGCCATACAAACATACACCCCAGTAGACTTATACGCCCCAGATTTTGAGGGTTTATACGTCCCAGATCTATCTGAAAGTTGGTATGCAACGGGCAAAGAAGGGGTGGCTGATATGCGTGTGGAGATGAGGTATTCAGAGGATGGTGTAAACTATTCAACTTTTGCTGAATTTATACCAGGGCAATATCAAGGTAGGTATTTCCAGTATAGGATATACCTGACATCTAAAGTTATGAATTACAGGATCTATATAGAAGGTTTTGAGGTCGAGTATGATATACCCGATGTAATTGAGCGTAGTAATATTACGACAGATAGTACAGGGAAAATTACATATGTGTATACCAAGAATTACCACACTACCGACTTGGTTGTATTGGGCAACCCTACTGACCCTAATAATAACGTGACTGTGAAAACTTTAAGTAAAGGATTAACCCAAGCGACTTTTGAGTCAATAAACCAAACTACAGGAGCACCCGCCCCAAATGTTAATATCAACGTAATGATAAAAGGTTATTAAAATTAAGGAGAGAGAAATATATGTCAAATAACTACCAGGCAAACTCTATGAACCTAACTGGGTCTAGCACTGGGGGTGACCAACTACCTGAGCTGTTAAGCAAGATAAAGAACTCTTTTGATGCTTTGGCAACGGGTAATAGTGGTACATCATCCCCCCCATATGTGCAGCCATATGTGACGTGGATAAACTCTAACACTAATCTACAGTACTATATATCTCCTACTGATTATGGCAGCGTGTTATTGAATAATTTTAGTCCTGATAACGTAATAGAAGCTTCATCTAATATAGTGCTATCGGAAAACTCACATAAGCAAACTTTTTTAGTAGACTGTAGCGGCGGAGCTTTAACGGTAACCCTATCTACGTTAAATGCGTCCACTGATTCTGGGTACGAAGTAAATATAAAAAAAATAGATAACTCTGGCAATACTTTGACTATATTACATAGTGATATAGATGGGGAGTCGCAGTTAGTTCTACGTGAGAAAAATGATTCAGTTGAAGTAGTATACCATGGGAGCAAATACTATGTTAGAAGCAGCAACATAAAGCCTTTGCACGTACCTTCTGTGGTCACAGACACTTACACACTAGTCCCAGAAGATCATTTTAAGGTCATATTAATAAATAATACCGCTCCTATATCGGTCAACCTACCAGATGCGGCAACCTTAGCTAACGGTTATTCAGTTACTCTTAAGAAGATATCTGGGGCTAGTCTTGATGTTACTGTAACCACTAATGGGGCGGATACTATAGAGGGTGCTAATTCAATCGTACTAGACAGTCAATATGCGTATTTCACTTTGATATCAGATCAAAGTGGAGTATGGTATAAAGTAAGCGGAGGGTAACACATGTCACAGAACTATATACAGCCAACTACAGATCCCAATTCAAGCCCTAGTGCGAATGAACCTAATATACGCAATAATGATGATGCCTTATTAACTAGTTTCAGCGGCAATACCGCACCTGCGTTGACAGTACCAGGACAGCAATGGTTAGATACAGCGAACCAAATACTATACATAAGAAACAAGGATAATAACTCTTGGGTGCAGGTAGCGCAGGCGTTTGATTATTATAATTCACTAAGTCCAGGGTCGTATAACATAGGGACAGATTACAACGGTAGGGTAGTGTGGCTACTTAACTATGTGGGGCAACCTAGTGTTGACCTTCATTTTTTAGACTCAAACCTTTATCCCCTTAATTTCTCACTTACCGTTATAAGCTACTCTGATGGAGATCTAAACTTTTACCCTGCTGCTGGACAACAAATTTACCGCAATGGAGATTATGTTAACTCATATACCGCCTCTGGGCAGAGTAATGTCGTGTACACCGTATCTAAATTAACCTCAGGCGAGCTAGGAGTCATGGGCGTTGAGAAAGGCGTTAACTCCGACTTAGCTACCCTAACGCAAGCAGGAGAGAAGAAGATACTGGACTTCGTACACCCCATAGGGTCGGTGTTCACAGCTAATAGTAATATAGCTCCTCCTTTGCAAGGAGTCCTAGGTGTACACTGGACACTTTTACCAGAAGGCAGGGCGGTCATGACGGCTAGCTCAACTAATGTAGGCACCACATCAGGTTCAAACAGGCTAGACACGGGCAATACGGGGGCACATGCGATCACAGTATCCCAGCTCCCGTCCCATAATATAAGTTTTAGTGGGAGTATATCGGGCAGTTCCACCGTGCCTAGAGAGTATAACTCAACTCCTGGGTATGATTTTTATGGGGCTAAGTCTCTCTTTGCGACTTATGCTGTACCTCCTCCGAATATAACCTATCCTATCACAGGAACCTGTAGCGGTACAGCGGCACTAGGAGGCTCTAACCAAGGGCATAATCATGGCTTGGCTGTGGTAAACCAGAAACTAATGCACTGGTACAGGGTGTCATGATGCCACGTATTTTAATTATAATTAGCACAATATTATGGAGCAACATCCTTATGGCGGAACCTATACTACCTACCACGTATACTTTTGAGGCTTTTGAGGGGCAAGAGCAGAACCCTACAACAGGTAGGTCAACTAGCGTGGTGTTCACACCTAACCCATATATAGAGGGTAATGCGCCCTACGGCAAGGCAGTATGCACAAGGGCGTACAGTTCGCCAGAAAGCAAGGTGTCTTACCATTTCAAAGGAACAATAAATGCTAAGGATAGTTTTTTCTTAGCACAGATATTTAGTGATGCGTATACGCGCAAACGCATGGTATTTATAAGTTCATACTCGCAGGACTATAGGTTGAATTTGATATCAGGGAATCAAGAAGCTTGGTTAAGGTTTCAGTTTAACATAAATGAGGTGCGTTATTTTAACACAAAAATAATATCCCCAGAGATTTACACGCCGAGTATGATGGATCAAACAACACCTTATGTAGATGGGGGGTTAAAATGTGTTTTAGACTATTCGGGGGATACAGATGGCTAGGTTTTTATCGGCATATACGCCTTATGAACACGTATACAACTTATTAAGGATTATAGGGGACATATTAATGTTATCACTACTAAGGACGCTTTTTTTCAACACTAAAAATATAAATGACACACGTAGGAAGTTACTATTGCTAATAACCCTAGTAGTAACAGTCTTAAACTGTTTAGGTATATATAGGAACAGTTTTACTTTATGGAAATACCAAGACTTTATGAGTTATTTTTGGTTAGGCAGTGATATCTTGCAGCTTATATTCTGTAGCTTCATATACTGCTTTGTATACATGAAGGATAAAGTACCTAATGCTATGTCTGTGCTACTACTTTTTGCGGGCGGCTTTTTTTTGTTGCTAAATATATATAACTTTCTGGTAAACTTTAAGTGGCTACCTTACGAGGGGTTTGTAGTATTTACTTTCTGGTTCATAAACAATGGCGCTATGGTTACTTTCAGCGCTATGATAGTATACCTATTAGTAACAGGTAGGATAGGGTTACGTAAAGCATAGAGACCTGAATTAGGTGTAACTCGTGGTTATAATGTATAATTAATTAATACTAGGAAATATATGGTTGTATAGCTATGGGGTTCTGCAGGAACTACTGCAATAACTTGAAACGTATTGTAAGATCAAGGATTATTTTCGTACTCATGGGGGTAGCTATAGCTATAGTGGGTTTCCTCCAAGGCATTAATCAAGGGAGAATACACTCGGAGATAAAATGCACTAAGATAGATGCGACAAAGGTAGCCTTGATAGAATACAAACTCACTAAGACGAATAAGGATTTATATGGTAGATATATACTTGCTAAACGCAGTATTGAAAAAGAGGAAGATGCTTACCCTCCTTATTATGCAGATAGCCACGTTTAGCTTATCAGGGTGCAGTCTACTGCAAAATAAAGGCATAATAAAGCCTACGATAAATGTACCTAGTAGTATTCTAGCTCCTACAACTTTTAAAGGGCAAACGATACATGATTCACCTATAAAGGTATTCTATGAAACTCTGAGTAATACAAACATCTCCAAGCGTGATAAAGAGAAACTACTAACGGTAGTATATATGCTAAAGAGGAACTATTTTGTTGCATCTAAGGCATTACAGCGGTGTAACCTAAAAGTAAGGTACTTCGGTGAGTATATCAAGGCGTATAATACAGCAGTGAGTATGTCTATTTAGATCTGAACTTAGTTTTGGTCTTGGATAGCACGCTTTTAAATTTCTGTACATGTTTAGGTTGCGGTAGGTACCACCCGCATAGAAATACGGCTATGCCACATAATAAAAACCCAAAAAAGAAAGACCCTATAGTTCTCCAAAAACTATCTTGGTTCACCGTAAGTTTATCCGCTTGGTAGTTGTTTTGGTTATTACCCGCTACTTTACTGTCATTTATGTGCTTGGAGTCAACACTACCGCCCTGGGCTTTATAGTTGTTATCCCCTTTTTGGTTACTAAGCTTTGTATCAACAGTGATGCTGCGTTGTGAGCCTGAGTTATTAGTCGTACCACCTACTACGTTAGATAAAGCCGACCATACCGCACCTAAAGATGTACAGCCCGATAGACTAGTGCATATTAGTAAGAGTACTATGAACCTATTTATAAGTTTTACCATCTATATGTCTCTCCATTAACTTATTGTACTTGACCCATAAAAGATCTATGTTTTTCTGTTGTTCACTGGCACTAGGACTATTACTCAGATATTCTGAGTAATAAGTAAAAGTAGCTAGTAATATTGACGCCACAATACTAACCACGGTGAGTATTTTATTTGTATGCTTGGTTTTCACTTCTTGAGTTAAAACTTTATTATCTAAAGAATTTATCTTAGATTTAAGTTGTTGTAGAGATACCTTTAAGTCATCAAAATCGGAAGATAAAGAATCTATTTTAAAATCGGATTTGTAAAGATCTCGTTCTATAGATCCTAGGTGTTTTTGTAGGTTAGTCACCATATCGTATATTAGCTTGGTATCATCTGATGGCTGCTTCATTATTTACCCGCGTAATTCTTTTAGCTTTTTGTTTAACTCTGCTTGCTCAATTTCTTCCGCTATCTTTTTACGAGCTTTTTCTTCAACGGTGAGCTCCCGCTCACCTAGAATCAATAATAAGAATAGCAGTAAAGGTACAATCCCGCACAATATGCACCATAAAACCTCAGTGCGCCTATATTTATTAGCTAAAAATGCCCCCAATACAGCGCATAATATTAAAAATAAAGTCATTAAGATACCCCCAAAAATTATACAGCTACATACTTATTATATATACTTTTAAGATATACTCCTAATTTCCAGATTCTTTGGTTTTTTGATACTGGTAGATAGCATCTAAAAAAGCACGTTGCCCTTGTTCTTTTGCTTGTAATTTGTTAAACACAGCTACATCTATAGTATCCTCCATCAAGAGTATATGGTTACGCACCTCATTACGCTGTCCTTGACGGTGGAGTCTACCTATTAACTGAGTATATTGCTCCCAACTATACGTTAAACTATACCATAGGATATTATGCCCTCCTTTTTGAAGGTTCAACCCATGACTGACACTCGCGGGATTACATAACATAATAGGTAGTTCTTTACTATTCCATAGCTTTTCGTATTCTTTCATCTTAGCAGAAGGAGTCCCGCTACCTAAATGCGGAACATCCTCACCCAGTGCGGATTTTAACATTTCATACTCATACCTAAAAGTATAGGCTATCAAAAGCGGTTCACCATTCATACCTTCTACAAAATCCTTCAATACATCTAACTTTAAAGTATGGATCTTCTCAACTTCTCTAGGCAAATCATCTACTAGGTCGTGGTATAGAAACCCTTGTACAAACTGTCTACATTTACCTGTTAAACTCGCTGCATTAAACGCTTCTATACCTTCATCTTTTGAGCTATCCAATTCGTAAAACATATCTTTTTCTAAGCTCTCATATTTCTTTTTAAGCTTCTTAGTTAGTTTTACGTTTATTTTATTTAAAGATAGTTCTGGGATACTAGGGAGTTCAGCTTCATCTATTCTATAGGTTATATCCGCGACAAGTTTAGGTATTAATTCTTTACATTCAGGACGTATTTTATATTCTTTAAAGTTATAACCCACTTCATAAAAGAACCTAGCCTTAAAAGCAGATATAGTCTTGCCAAGCCTTTCCCCTTTATCTAGGAGATAATACTGCGACCATAAGTCGAGGTAGTTATTCGGGGATGGGGTGGCTGAAAGCAGAACTACACGTTTAACTAATTTACACAAACCTTTACATATTTTAAATCTAGTTGTAGACCAAGATTTTAGTTTACTAGATTCATCGAATATTATAGCATTAAATTTTAGTAGCTTATGTTTGATAATACACTTCTCTAGCCAAGCTAACCCTTCATAGTTTATTAAGAATATATCTGGCCTGCTTTCTAAATACACCTTCTCTTTATTGGTTCCGTGTAAAGTAGCTATGGTGGTGTCCTTAAATTGTTCCCACTTAGCGCACTCTTGCGCCCACGTTAACTCGACAACCGACAAAGGAGCTACTATTAGAACCGTTGAGCCTTTGAATTTATTTTTAAGGTAATTTATATGGCTTAACGTACATGAGGTCTTACCCGCCCCCATAGGTAGCCACATCGCAGACTTTTTGACGTTCTCTAAAAAATCAATAGCCCCCTGTTGGTAGCTATGAGGTGTAAAAGTCTTTATTTCGCTAGCCATACTCCCTCCTTGTAAGGCATCAGTACATCATCTACACTCGTATATGAGTCCACAACATGAACTGTTTGTCCTAGGTCTCTCCTCTTATTATGGTCACGTAGTTGCGCATCTGTTGGTTTTTCACCTGTAGCTTTACATTCGATGAAAAATACGGGTAAGTTAGGTAAGGTAATAACCCTGTCTGGGACTGAACGTCTAGCGGGAGATGTAAACTTTTCAGCGACACCTCCTAGCTTCTTGACCTCTTTAACTAGGTATGCCTCGACTTTAGACTCAGGTAGACCCTCTTTTCTAGCTTTCAGCATAACTAATCCTCTTTAATATTACAGTTTTGCTTTATGTAATCGGGCAATGATACCATTTGAAACTTACATGCATCTATATACATTTTATCGTATTTACGATCTATTTTACGCAATAGTAGGCTAAATATATCTTTACAGGTTGCCATGCGAGCTTTGCCTTGCATTTCAGCATAAAGAAACTCAGTTATTTGATTTAGGCTTAAACTTGGTAAATCATCGAAAAAGTTATCATTATCTAATTCTTTTTGTAGGGACAGCAATTTCTCGTGGTAGGTACATAGCTGTTTAAAAAGTTCTTGTTCTTTTAAAGGCAATGGGCTAGCATTTGTAGATATGTCTATATCAGTGCCCCTAAAATTATCTGGTAGAGGTATGTTAAGTGATTTGCAACTACCTATATAAGCTATTATGTATCTTCTACGGATAGCTTTACGTATTTTTTGGTATGTACGTCTGCAAGTATCCATGCGAGCTTTGCCCATCATTTCTACGTAAAGAATTTCTTTTAACCCGTGTACTCCTACCCCTTTTAATACTTCTTTTAAGGGCAAGTTATCTAACGCTCCCTGCAATTCCACCGCAGTAGTATCGTTCATGGTTATACCCTCAAATAAAGGTAAATCTATCAATTCTAGTTTTCTGTCTATCATAAGTCTCTCCTTTTTATATTATGTGTTCTTAATAACTTTATAAATTTTAAATATTTTAGTAGTAATTGTATTCACCTTCTAGGTTGTTGCCCCTTACGCAGTATCTGCAGTCGGTGCAGTTGTAGCAGTTGTTGCAGTTGTTACAGTCTTTGCAGTCTTGGCAGTCGTCGCAGGAGCTGCAATTGTCGCAGGAGCTGCATTTATAGCATTTGTTGCAGTCGTCGCAGGAGCTGCATTTATAGCATTTGTTGCAGTTGTTGCAGTTGTCACAGTCTTTGCAGTCTTGGCAGTCGTCGCAGTCGGTGCAGTTGTAGCAGTTGTTGCAGTTATTGCAGAAGTAGCAGTCGTTGCAGTGTTTGCAGAAGTAGCAGAGTTTGCAGTCATAGCATTTGTAGCAGCCATCGCAGTTGTAGCAGAGTTTGCAGTTATTGCATTTGTTGCAGTTGTTGCAGTTGTCACAGTCTTTGCAGTCTTGGCAGTCGTCGCAGTTGTTGCATTTGTAGCAGTAGTTGCAGTTATTGCAGAAGTAGCAGTCGTTGCAGTCGGTGCAGTGATAACAGTAGTTGCAATTGTCGCATTTGTGGCAGTAGTTGCAATTGTCGCATTTGAAACAATCCCAACAGCCTGTGTTTGT